>Ga0131853_10007195_pt1 | contig 20108 bp, 18 predicted proteins | sample TergutLab28metaG_FD_92764 | JGI IMG/M metagenome (GOLD analysis project Ga0131853, IMG submission 92764) | Labiotermes labralis P1 segment gut microbial communities from Petit-Saut dam, French Guiana - Lab288 P1 (version 2) (version 2) | ecosystem: Host-associated > Arthropoda: Insects >... | reverse complement strand
GTGGTGCCAGTGCCAGCCCGCGCCGCATCGCCAGCGCCGAGGCCTGGTCCTTGATCGACCACTCCCACTCGCGCTTCATCAAGAAGTCGTAGGGCTTGGGGAAGACGTCGTTGTTCAGGGTGGTCTCGATCTGGAAGACCTTGACGTGCTCGCCGATCAGACGCCCCATCCGCCACGCCGAGGAGTGCATCTCGGAGTGCTTGTGGTCCATGAAGGAGCGGCTGTGCACCATCGTCTTGGCGTTGTGGTGGTGCTTGATCGACCGGTAGGACGCCAGCCCGATGCCGACCGACTTGTGCCCGCCGTCCATCGCGACCAGGTTGACGTTGACGTAGATCAGCAGGTCCGAGGTGGCGGCGCGCTTGTTGATCTCGACGTCCTCGCCCTTCTCGGTCAGGCCGAGATGGATCAGGTTGTCGCGGTCCTCGGCGTCGTGGTTGGTGAGCGTGCCCTGCGGGTAGAAGCTGCGGAAGACGCGCTCGCCCACGACGTGCCGCAGCTCGGCGGCCGTCATCCGGCGGTGCAGCGCCAGCGCGGCGACGATCTCGACGTCGTCGACGCCCTTCTCGGCGGCCATGGTCAGCACCTGCTCGAGGATGCGGCCGCGGATGTCGGGTGCCTTCATGGTGGGCAGCGGCAGCGACAGGTCGTCCAGCGCGATGGTCAGCCGCATCCCGGGGAAGAGCAGCTCGGGCAGCGGCTTCTCGTCGATCGGGTGGAGCAGCGCGTCGCGGATCGCGCCCTCGACGTCGTCGATCGCCGGCAGCGACTCCGGCGGGTAGATCACCCGCGCGCCCTGGGGCAGCTCCTCGAGCCGGAAGCCGAGCCCCTCCTGCACCACCAGCGGCGGGGTCCGGTCGTCGACCTCGAGGACGAAGCCGGGCCGGCTCATCGCGGCCTCCGACGGATCGGGCGGATCGGGATCAACGGGTCCTCCTCGGGTCGAAGGCGACCTTGACGGTGCCCAGGCGGCCGGCGGAGTGCGCATGGTCCAGCGCCTCTCGCCATCGGTGCAGCGGATAGGGGGCGACGGTCGTGGAGAGCCGGGCGACGGCGTCGCGGCCGACCAGGTCCAGCGCCTGCGCGAAGGTGTCGTCGCGATGCGCGGAGGCGTACGTCCCGACCAGCTCGAGCTCCCGGAACCACGCCGCGGAGAGATCGGCCTTGCCGGGCATCCCGGAGAGCACCACCCGGCCGCCCGCCCGGGTGGCGTGCAGGCAGGTCTCCAGAGAGGCCGCGCTGCCGACCGCGTCGATCGCCACGTCGACCCCGCCGAGCAGGTACGGGGAGGCGAACTCCGGCTCCAGCTGGAACGCGCCGGTCGAGCGGCGTACCCGCCGCAGCACCTCCTTCGGCGAGACGACCTCGGTCGCGCCGAACTCCCGGGCCAGCCGCTCCTGGTGGCCGTGCTTGGCCACCACCAGGATCTCGCCGGCCTCAGTGAGCTCGCGCAGCGCCAGCGTGGCGAGCAGCCCGACCGCGCCGGCCCCGGAGACCAGCACCCGATCCCCGGGGCGGACGCCGGCCCGGCCGGCGGTGTGGATCGCGCAGGCCACCGGCTCGACCAGCAGCGCCTGCTCGTCGCTGAGCCCCTCGGGCACCGGGTGCAGCTGACTGCGGTGCGCCACCAGCTGCTCGCTCCAGCCGCCGCCGGTGTCGTGGCAGAAGCCGGTCTGCAGACCCGCGGAGACGTCGCCGACCGTGATCCGCGAGCACCGGTTGGTCGCGCCCTCGGCACACGCCTCGCACGGCTCCACGCCGCGCGCGACGCAGGCCAGGACCGGGTCCACGACGACCCGGGTCCCGGCCGGCAGGTCCGCGCAATCCTCCAGCAGGTCGGCGACGATCTCGTGCCCGGGCACGAACGGCAGCGAGACCAGGGCGCTGAAGTAGAGCGACGTGGTGCCGGAGAGCATGCCGAGGTCGGAGCCGCAGATGCCCGAGAGCCGCACCCGCAGCCGCGCCCAGTCCGGCCGCTCGACCCGCGGCGCGTCCAGTGTGACCAGCCGCAACGGCGCCGCGACCCCGGTCAGCAGCAGCGGGATCCGGCCGCCGGCGACCTTGCCGAGCGCCGTCTTCGGGATGCTGCGGACCATCTCCAACGCAAGAATGCTCATCGAGGTACTCCCAGGAGAAGGTGCCGTGCTCCGTGCGCCGATGAGGAACATCGGCAGCAACGTCGGATGGTTCGCCCGCTGCGCTCGCTCACCTGGGCACTCCCGGGATCCGGGCGGTCGTGGTCGGGGACGACCAGTCCACGATCGGCCAGTGGGCCTTGCGGGCGTGCCGGTACAGCGGCACGTCGGGGCGTACGGCCACCGGCCTGCCGACCGCCGCCAGCAGCGGCAGGTCGGAGTGCGAGTCGGCGTAGGCGAAGCAGCCGGCCAGGTCGAGCCCGTGCTCGCGGACGTACGCCTTGACGAACGCCGCCCGGGCCTCGCCGACCAGCGGCGAGGCGGCCAGCCGGCCGGTGCACACCCCGGACCCGTCGACGGCGAGGTCGGCCGCCTCGATGTGGTCGAAGAGCGGGGCCAGCGGCCGGGTCAGCGGGCGGATCGCCCCGGTCACCAGCACGGTCCGGTGGCCGGCGGCCCGGTGCTCGCGGATCCGGCGGACGGCGTCGGGGGAGAGCCGGCCCAGCACGTGCTGGGCCAGGTCGCCGTCGGCGATCGCGTCCAGGTCGGCCAGCCGGGCGCCGGCGTACTCCTGGTAGACCGAGCGCAGGAAGCCGCCGCGCTCCTTGCGGTCGGCCTGCACCCAGCGCGGCAGCTTCGCCGCCACCCGGGACAGCTCGCCGAGCCGGCCGCGTGGCGGCAGCTCGCCGAGCCGCAGCCACAGGTACGTCTCGATCACGTTCGAGGAGAGCAGGGTGCCGTCCATGTCGAAGAACGCCGCGACCTCCTGCCCCTCGGCGAGCCGGCCGAGTCGGCCGGGGTCGGCCGGCTTGCGGCGCGACCGGAGCGCCTCCAGGTCGCGTACCGGCTGGGTGACGGCCGGGATGTGGGTGTCGTGCAGGTAGTGCTTCCAGTCGATCGCCGCGGTGTCGAACGCGAACGTGGCGCGGTCCTCCGGCGTGAGCGAGCCGAAGAGCGCCATCGTCCGATCGTCGACGAAGCGCAGGTCGGCCTGGGCGTACTCCTCGTAGAGCGAGAGGTAGCGTCGCAGGAACCGCAGCCGGTGTCCCTCGGTGTCGATCCGCTTGGCCAGCGCGCGGGTGCGCTCGCCGCGCGGCGCGTGCCCGATCACCCAGTCGGCGGCCCGCTGCGCCCGCTCGCCGGTGAGCAGCATCCGCTCGACGGCGGCCGGCCCGGGGAAGAGACGCTCGGGCAGCCGGACCGCGCCGCGCCCGCCGTGGGTGAACGGCTCCTTCTCGAAGTAGGCCCGGACGAAGTCCAGCAGTGCGCCGAAGCTGACCGGGTTGCGATGGCCCGAGGAGAGATGGAGGTACGCGGGCTCCGCCGGGGGCGGCGGGTAGGCGAGCGCGGCCACGATCGAGCTGACGACCTGGTCGATCGGGACGATGTCGATGGTGGTGTCCGGGTTCGCCGGGAAGACCGGCAGCTCGCCCCGGCCGAAGGCCAGGATCAGCGGCTCGGCCATCTTGAAGCCCTCGATCCAGCCCGGGTACGGCCGCGCCAGCGCCGACTCGATGATGCTCGGCCGGTAGATCGTGACCCGGTGCCCGGCCGCCGCGTACTCCTCCACCACGCGCTCGCCGAGCGCCTTGGTGAACGTGTAGCAGTCGGTCCAGCCCAGGCTGCGGGCCCGCTCGGTGCCGACCCGCACCAGCTCGTGGCGCACCCAGCGCTTGCGCTCGTCCTCGGCGGAGGCGGCGGCGGTGAGCAGGCCGGCCCGGCCATGCTCGCGCTCGGCCTTCGAGCGCAGCTCGGCCAGGACGTCCGCCTCGCGGGAGCGGGCCTCGAGCACCGTACGCTGGCTCAGCCCCCAGGCGAGCTCGGCCTCGAGGTCGACGTCGTGCTCGACCGGACCCTCGGGGATGTGGCCGCGACGGCGCCCGGACACGTACGCGGTGGAGACGTGCAGGTAGTGCGCCCCGGGGCTGGCCTCCTCGATCCGGGCCAGCAGCGCGCGTACGCCCACCACGTTGGTGCGGAAGGCGTCGTCCACCGGCGGGTCGAAGGAGACGTCGCCGGCGCAGTGCACCACCGCGTCCAGGTCGTGGGGGAGGGCAGGCGGCTCGGCGAGGTCGCCCTCGACCACGCCGACGGTGCTCGCCAGCAGCGCGTCGACCCCGCCGGCGGCCTCGACCGCGGCGGCGAAGATCGGCTTGCCGAGCAGCCGGGCGATCCGGGCCCGGCCGGTGGTCGAGCCCTTCGGCCGGACCAGCACCGAGAGCCGTACGCCGGGCACCTCGGTGAGCAGCAGGTGCAGCAGCGCCTCACCGACGAAGCCGGTCACTCCGGTGAGCAGGACGTGCTGTCCCGCCAGGCTGGCCCGGATGGACCGCCGCGGCTGCTCGATCCCCGGCTCTGCGGTCATGCCTCCGAACCTTGCACATCAGGTGCCCAGAAGTCGACGGCCTGTCCGGATAGGTCTCTCGTGGGTCTCTCGCATCGCCGCGGCCGGCTGGTGCGCTGTGCAAGGATCGGCGACGTGACTGACCTCCGTGTCGAGCTCAGGGTCGACCACGATCGCCAGCAGCGCACCGGCGTCGCCGCGGCCGGCTGGTGCGCTGTGCAAGGATCGGCGACGTGACTGACCTCCGTGTCGAGCTCAGGGTCGACCACGATCGCCAGCAGCGCACCGGCGTCGCCGAGGCGGTCTATGCCCCGGGCAAGTCGCCGCGGCAGTGCGCCGTCGCCGTCGCTGAGCTGCTGGCCGGGTCGGGGACCGGTCCGGTGCTGCTGACCCGGGCCGACGCGACGCAGGCCGACGCCGCCCTCGCCGACAACCCGGGCGGGGCGGTGACCGCGACCTCGGACGCGTCGACCGGGCTGCGCACCCTGGTCTGGCGGCAGCAGCCGCCGCGCGCGGGCACCGCCCTGGTCCTGACCGCCGGTACCAGCGACCTGCCCGTCGCCCGGGAGGCGGCGACCGTCCTGGAGGCGTACGGCGTCGCCACCAGCCTGGTCGCGGACGTCGGCGTCGCGGGACTGCATCGCGTGCTCGCCCAGCAGGAGGCGCTGGCCGCGGCCGACGTGGTGCTGGTGGTGGCCGGCATGGAGGGCGCGCTGGCCAGCGTCGCCGCCGGCCTCACCCGGGCGCCGGTGATCGGGGTGCCGACCAGCACCGGCTACGGCGCCGGGTTCGAGGGCGTCACCGCGCTGCTCGCGATGCTGGCCTCCTGCAGCCCGGGGATCACCGTGGTCGGCATCGACAACGGCTTCGGCGCCGCGTGCGCCGCGGTGCGGTTCCTCAACGGCCGTTCGGAGGACCGATGACCGCTGCGGGGACGGAGCTGGACGCGAAGGTCACCGCCCTGCAGGAGCGGCTGGTCGGGCTCGGCTCGGTGCTGGTCGCCTTCTCCGGCGGAGCGGACTCGGCGCTTCTGCTCGCCGCTGCTGTCCGCGCGCTGGGCGCCCCGGCCGTCGCCGCGGCCACCGCGGTGAGCCCGTCGCTCCCGGCCACCGAGCTGGACGGTGCCCGGGCCTTCGCCGCCGGTCTCGGCGTCGCGCACCACACCCCGCGCACCGATGAGCTCTCCAGGGACGGGTACGCCGCCAACGGCCGCGACCGCTGCTTCCACTGCAAGGCCGAGCTGCTGTCGGTGCTGACCCCGCTCGCCGCCTCGCTCGGCCTGGCCGCGGTGGCGACCGGCACCAACGCCGACGACGTACGCGACCGGTTCCGGCCCGGGATCCGGGCGGCACAGGAGGCCGGCGCGGTCACCCCGCTGGCCGACGCCGGCCTGACCAAGGACGAGGTCCGGACGGTCTCCCGCGCCTGGGGCCTGGCGACCGCGGACAAGCCGGCCGCGGCCTGCCTGGCCAGCCGGGTCGCGTATGGGCTCCAGATCACGCCGCACCGGCTGGGTCGGGTCGAGCGCGCCGAGCGGGAGCTGCGGGCCGCCCTGACCGGCGCCGGCCTGGGCGTACGGAACCTCCGGGTGCGCGACCTCGGCGACCACGCCCGGATCGAGGTCGACCACGACCTGGTCGGCGAGCTATCCGGCCGGCCGGAGGTGCTGGCGGCGGTGACCGGGTTCGCGACGGTCGAGGTCGACCAGCGCGGCTTCCGGTCCGGCTCGATGAACGAGCGCCGGTGACGGGCGGGCGGGTCGGCTGGCTCGATGCCGGCAGCGGCGTCAGCGGGGACATGCTGCTCGGCGCCTGCGTCGACGCCGGGGTGCCGATCGAGGTGCCGCAGTCCGCGATCCATGCGCTCGGACTGCCCGAGCAGATCGTGCTCACGGCCTCGCCGGTGACCCGCGCCGGGCTGGGCGGGACCCACGTCCGGGTGGAGGTCCCGCCGGCGCAGCACCACCGTCGGCTCGGCGACGTCCTGGCCCTGCTGGAGCCGCTGGAGGAGCCGGTGCGCACCCGCGCGGCCGCGGTCTTCCGCACCCTCGCCACCGCCGAGGCGGCCGTCCACCGGGTCGCGCCGGACGAGGTCCACTTCCACGAGGTCGGCGCCCTCGACAGCATCGCCGACGTGGTCGGCGCCGTCGCCGGTCTGCACTGGCTGGGCCTGGACCGGCTGGTGTGCGGTCCGATCGCGCTCGGGGGAGGACGGGTACGGGCCGCGCACGGCTCGCTCCCGGTGCCGGTCCCCGCCGTCCTGGAGCTGCTGCGTACGGCCGGCGCGCCGTCGCACGGCGGTCCGGTCGAGCGCGAGCTGGCCACCCCGACCGGGGTCGCGCTGGCGCTCACCCTGGCCGACGGGTTCGGGCCGATGCCGGCGATGGTCCCGGAGGTGACCGGCGCGGGCGCCGGGACGGCCGATCCGGAGGGGCATCCCAACCTGCTGCGGCTCGTCGTCGGGGCGGCCAGCGATGCGGCGGGCGGGCTGCCGGTCGAGGCGGCCTGCGTGCTCGAGGCCAACGTCGACGACCTCGACCCGCGGCTGTGGCCCGGCGTCCTGGCCGCGCTGCTCGCCGCCGGTGCCGATGACGCCTGGCTGACGCCGATCCTGATGAAGAAGGGCCGCCCGGCCCACACCGTCTCGGTGCTGGCGGCGCCTGCGCGGACCGCGGCGCTGGCCCGGGTCCTGGTGACGCACACCAGCACGATCGGGCTGCGTCGCCGTACCGTCGACAAGCTCCCGCTGCCGCGCGAGACCGTCGAGGTCGAGGTCCTGGGCGCGACCGTACGGGTGAAGCTGGCCCGCCTCGACGGCGCGGTGGTCAACGCCAACCCGGAGTACGACGACATCGCCCGGCTCGCCGCCGCCCGCGGCCTGCCGGAGAGGACCGTCCTGGCCGCGGCCGTGCACGCCGCCCGGACCGCGTACGGACCGGGGCTCTAGGCTCGCGACATGTCCGTCGTGAAGATCAACGCCATCTCCGTTCCCGAGGGTGCCGGCCCCGAGCTCGAGAAGCGGTTCGCCGCCCGTGCTGGTGCCGTGGAGAAGTCCCCGGGCTTCCTCGGCTTCCAGCTGCTCCGGCCGACCGCCGGCGACAGCCGCTACTTCGTCGTCACCCAGTGGGACTCCGAGGAGTCGTTCGCCGCCTGGCGCGACGGCGACGCCCGCGCCGCGCACGCCACCCCGGAGGGCGAGGCGCCGAAGCGGCCGGTCGCCACCGGCGCCGACCTGCTGGAGTTCGAGGTCGTGCTGGACGTCAAGCCGGCCTGATGGCGCTGCTCATCCAGGCCCCGCGCGCGATCGTGGGCCGGATCGCGCGCGGCGTCACCGGGGCGCCGAGCCCGCTCGCCGGCCGTACCGTCCTGGTCACCGGCGCCTCCTCGGGCATCGGCCGGGCCACCGCGCTGGCCGTCGCCGCACGCGGGGCGTACGTCCTGCTGGTGGCGCGCCGCGTCACCGACCTGGAGGCGGTCCGCGCCGAGATCGTCGCCGCGGGCGGTCGCGCGTCGGTGCATCCATGCGACCTGACCGACGGCGAGGCGATCGACGCGCTGGTCGCCGAGGTGCTGGGGCAATACGGCGCGGTGGACTATCTGGTCAACAACGCCGGCCGCTCGATCCGCCGCTCGCTGGACCTGTCCTACGACCGGTTCCACGACTTCGAGCGGACGATGGCGATCAACTACTTCGGGCCGGTCCGTCTGACGATGGGCCTGCTGCCGGCTATGCGCGCGCAGCGGTTCGGGCACGTCGTCAACATCCTCAGCTGGGGTGTGCAGATCAAGGCGCCGAAGTTCTCCGCCTACCTCGCCTCCAAGGCGGCGCTGGACGTCTTCTCCCGGATCGCCGGGCGGGAGACGTACTTCGAGAACGTCACCTTCACCAACATGCGGGTCTCCACCGTCAACACCGCGATGACAGCGCCCACCGAGGCGTACGCCGGGCGCGGGCTGGCCGCCGAGACGGTCGCTGCGCGGGTCGTACGGGCGCTCGAGGACCGGCCGCTGACGGTCGACACCCGCTTCGCGCAGGCGTACGAGCTGCTCAACCTGCTCGCCCCGCGCCTGGCCGACCTCGGCATGGCGATCGCCCACCGGGCCGCGCCCGACTCGGCCGCCGCCCGCGGCACCAGGAGCAGCTGACCCCGGGATACGGTGAGGCGTGTTCCATGTGATGTTCCTCGAGCCCCGGATCCCGCCCAACACCGGCAACGCGATCCGGATGGTCGCCGGCACCGGCGCGACCCTGCACCTGGTGGAACCACTGGGATTCGACCTCTCGGACGCGAAGCTGAAGCGGGCCGGGCTCGACTATCACGACCTGGCCTCGGTGACGGTGCACCCCTCGTTCGACGCCGCCCTGGCGAGCGAGGAGCTGGCCTCGTCCCGGGTCTTCGCCTTCACCGCCAAAGCGACCCGCTGGCACACCGACGTCGCCTTCCGCCCCGGCGACGTCCTCCTCTTCGGCCCCGAGCCGACCGGCCTCCCGGACACCGCGCTCGAGCACCCGCGGGTCGACGACCTGATCCGGATCCCCATGCTCGAAGGCCGCCGCTCCCTCAACCTCTCCAACGCGGCCGCGGTGGTGACGTACGAGGCCTGGCGCCAGCACGGCTTCCCCGGCGCCCGCTAGTCCCGCGACATCGCGGGCTTCGTCGTCTGCTCAGGTGTCGTCGGCTCGGGTGTCGTCGGGCGGACGCCCGTGCGGCCGTGACCTGTAGAAAAGACTTGTCGCGGCACCTTCATCTACCACTCGTGTAACTGCCGCTCGAAGGAGTGTTCACGACCTGCTTTGCAGGCGCGGCACTAGGGTGTGGTCATGTTCGACGAGGCGATCATGCGCGAGTTGCGCGCGTTCACCGCGGAGCGGGACTGGGCGCAATTTCACAGCCCGGTGAACCTGGCCAAGTCGATCTCGATCGAGGCCGGGGAACTGCTCGAATGCTTCCAATGGTCAGATGACGTGGAGCCGGCCGATGTCGTGTCCGAACTCGCGGACGTACTGACCTATTGTCTCCTCCTCGCGGATAGGCTCGGTGTCGTTCCAGATGCCATCGTGCTCTCCAAGCTCGAGGAGACCCGCAGGAAGTATCCGGTCGAGCGCAGCCGGGGAAAGAGCACGAAGTATGACCAGCTTCCGGATTGAAAGGCTCGCGCTGGCGAGGCGTGAGCTTGCGGCGTTCGCCAGCCGCGATCCGCAGCACCGGGACTGGCCGGTCGTGTACACGCTCAACGACTCTGCCGAGGTGTACGTCGGGGAGTCGATGGACGCTGTCGGTCGACTGCGGCAGCACATCGATGGCGGCAAGAAGACACATCTCGGCGAGGCCAGGGTCATCGTCGACGCGTCGTTCAACAAGTCGGCGTGCCTCGATCTTGAGTCGTACCTCATTGGCCTGTTCTCGGGTGAGGGCCGGTACAAGGTGCTGAACGTCCAGGCCAGCAGCGGGACGGGCAACTACTACCAGCGCGACCTCTACCGCGACCGGTTTCGCGAGATCTTCGCCAAGCTGCGCTCGGAGGGTCTCTTCTCTACCTCTATTGAGGCCATCGAGAACTCCGACCTCTACAAGCTCTCCCCGTTCAAGTCGCTCACGGATGACCAGGGTGACGCTGTCGTGGCGATCACGGAGAGTCTGCTCGCCGACCTGAACCGCGGTCCCGGTGGCTCGATGGTCATCGAAGGTGGCCCCGGTACGGGGAAGACGGTCGTGGCGATCTTCTTGGTGAAGCTTCTCCGCGACATCGGTGCATGGGACGGCGAGCCGCTCAAGTCCGAGTCGTATCTGACCGGCTTGTTCACGCCCGACAACCAGGAGACGCTGGCCGATCTACGGATCGGCTTGGTCGTTCCGCAGCAGTCGTTGCGCAGGTCCATCAAGGCCGTTTTCTATCGCACACCTGGGCTCGACGCGAGCATGGTGGTCTCCCCGTTCGACATCGGCAAGAGTGAGATCCCCTGGGATCTGCTCATCGTCGATGAGTCGCACCGGCTGAACCAGCGAGCCAACCAGACCTCGGCTCAGAAGAACCGCGAGTTCCACGAGATTAACGTGAAGCTCTTCGGGACCGATGATCCGAGCACGACGCAGCTCGACTGGATCCGCGCGATGAGCCACCAGCAGTTGCTGCTGGTCGATCGCCGTCAGCGAGTACGTCCCGCCGACCTCGATGTGTCAGCCCTTGTGGCCGTTGCCGAGGAAGCCGAGGCTCGGGGTCGCCGGCACGTCCTTACCACGCAGTTGCGTGTCCGCTCGGGCGACTACGTGGAGTACGTGCGCGACGTCCTCGGCCCGAATCCGCCGGCGGAACGGATCGACGTCGGCGACTACGATCTACGGCTCTTCGACGACGTAGGGGAGATGCTCGCCGAGGTCCGCGCCCGTAACGACGAGGAGGGCCTGGCTCTCGTTGTCGCAGGCTTTGCGTGGCCGTGGCAGAGCAAGAAGAGCAAGTCGCGTGCCGACATCGTCTTCGGCGACATCGAGTTGCAGTGGAACAGCCGAGTCGTCGACTGGGTCGACTCACCGAAGTCGATCGATGAGGTCGGCTCGATCCACACCATCCAGGGTTACGACCTCAACTACGCCGGAGTCATCATCGGTCCTGACCTCCAGTACGACGAGGCTGCGAGGGAGCTGCGGTTCGACCGGTCGAACTACTTCGACAAGAAGGGCCTACAGAACAACCCGGGCCAGCGATTGACCGAGCAGGAACTGCTCGACTTCGTCCTCAACATCTACGCGGTACTGCTGACCCGTGGCATCCGGGGAACGTACCTCTACGTTGTCGACGATGCCCTGCGGGGGTATCTACGGCGCTACCTAGGCTGACGAGCTATCGCCCGCTACCCACGTGGGCGTATGTCCACGTCTCTGGCTTCCAGTTGGCTGCTTCATTCTCTCGTGGAAGTTCCACAGCCTCAGCTCGCGTCGAGGAATGCCTGGAAGCGCCCCTCCAACAATCCTCGATCGGGCCGCTCCGTGCGGCGCTCGGGAAGCACCATGAGCTTCTTGCCATGGAACTCTTGAATGCCGTGACGGAGCATCGGCCCGTCGACCTCTTCGAGCACCTCCGAGTTGATCCGCACTTCGTACCTCGGCGTGATTCCCAGGATCCTTCTGTCGTACGCGGCGTGGTGCATCTTGCACAGTGTCAACCCGTTGGTGATGACGGGGCGTCCGCCAGCGCTGTCTTCCTGAATGTGCGCTGCATCCAGTAGGTCGCTGTGGCGGAAGGAGCAGACGGCGCACGCAGTTCGGTACGCCCGGAGCACGGCTGCTCTGAAGGGACGCTGATGCAGACGGATTTTGGTGAGCTGCTGTCGGTACGACGGGTCCAGCTCCAGGTCGATCGACGGCCAGATGATGTCTGGCTGTGGCACTGCCTCGATGTCGACCACGAACTGCCGGTCGGCCTGCTCTTCGCCTACCAAGTAGATCGGATAGAGCGCGCTGTAGCCGCCGCCCTGGACCCCGAGCCACCAGATCAGCGGCAGGCGTTCAATCATTGCTTCGCGGAGGGCGCGGTTCTCGAAGTGATGCGGGTCGTCGCCTCGCATCTTGTAGCGATAGAAGCCGTCACTGCCGACAGCGTCGTCGTAGGGGCGGCTGGAGCCCTCCGGGCGATAGACCGTCCTGACGGAGAGAGCTGCGGCCATCTGACCCGGTTTCCAGATTCCCTGCTGTGTCGGCATCAGCCGGACCGTCTCGTCGGCGAGAGTGAGGCCGCTGGTGTCCTCTTGGCTGAATGTCTCTTTGCCAGCGGCGCGCTGCCGGTCGAGCCACACGAAGGCGGCGTGCCTGATCGCCAACTCTCGCAGTCGGTCAGTCGGCGTCACCACCGGATCATCGCAGGATCTCGTTGCGGCGGTGCCTGGTCGCTGAAATTGTCAGGGTGACGAATGCTCCCGGCGCCGGCTGAGCCTAGGGAGAGAGGTTTCCTGATCGCGACAGATCCGGACGGTGGGGGTATCCCGAGCGCGGCGGCAGGAAGCGTCCGCGCGGGTGTCGTAGTGCCACTCCGCATGAAACTTGATCTCGTGCCGCGGCTGGGTTGTGCGGATGACCTGAAACGACGCTCCGACGATGCCCGATAGCGACTCCATCATGGAATCTTGCGGCCCTCGATGACGACGCCGACCTGGTCTCTGCACAGCACGCCCTTCGTGCTTTCGCGTCGCGTGGCCGTACTTTGTAACTGGGCCAAGGAGCGGCCTCTGAGGTCACTGGCGGACGGTCGTCTTGCCCGCATCCGCTGGCGGCCCCTCCCACCGCGGATGCGCTACTTGTCGCGCGGGAGCGATGCCCGGAGGCGAGCCACAGCGTCAGAGAGTGGCGGGAGGTCCTTGTCGATCACGGCCTGGACGATCTCTGGGCTGGTTGCGAAGTAGTGGTGGGCAAGGAAGTCGCGCATCCCTGCGATCCTGCTCCAGGGGATCTCGGGCTCGCTTACCGTGAGCTCCGGGCTGAGCGACTTGACGGCTTCCCCGATCTCCAACAACCGCATCGCCACGGCGTCGAGGACGAGTTCGACAGAGATCGGTCCATGTTCGAGGTGAGAGCTGATTGCCTCGATGGCGTCTTTGATGTCGTCGAGAACGTCGACGTCGAGGCGCTTCACAGAGGGAGCAGATCCTTCTCGACACGCGCCCGCACTCGTGGCTTGAGCCCGGAGCGGGGGATCAGGTCGACGGGTACGCCGATCATGTCCTGCAACTCGTGCTGGATGCCGATGATGTCGATGATGCTGGTGCCGGGTGCGAAGTCGACCAAGAGATCGATGTCGCTTTCCTCCTGGTCGTCACCCCGTGCAGCGCTCCCGAAGATCTCGGGGTTCGTGACGCCGTGACGCCGCAGCACGTCGAGCAGTTGGCCACGGTGGGCGGCCACCCGTCGCCCGGCGGGCCCGCTGAGCGGCTTCCGGGCAGGTGCTGCAGGCTCGGTCATGGCCCCATCGTACCGAGCCGACGGCGCCGAGCCGTCGGGTTCTCCACCGGCCTACGCCTCCTGGACAAGCCACGCGGCATCGGCCGCTTCCGTGGGAGTAGGGCGGGCAGCCTGCCGTCCACGGGAGCCAGCGGTTGCCCTTTCTGACCGTCTTGGGGGTGCACTGGGTCCGCACAACAACGAAAAACGGCGTCTGCCGGTGGAAGACGTCGAAAGACGTTTCCGTAGGTCAGACGCCGTTTTCGGCTACTGCTGACAGAGGCTGAAAGCCCCCGATTTAGATGTCGTAGTACATCTCGAACTCGTGCGGGTGCGGGCGCAGCTGTACGGGGAGGATCTCGTTGTTGGTCTTCCAGTCGATCCACATCTCGATCAGGTCCTCGGTGAAGACGTCGCCGACGGTGAGGAAGTCGTGGTCGTCGCGGAGGGCCTGGAGGACCTCACCGAGGGAGGTCGGGACCTGGGCGATCTCGGCCATCTCGTCCGGCGGCAGCTCGTAGATGTCCTTGTCGACCGGCGCGGGCGGCTCGATCTTGTTCTTGATGCCGTCGATGCCGGCGAGGAGCAGCGCGGAGAAGGCGAGGTACGGGTTCGAGGACGGGTCCGGGAAGCGGGTCTCGATGCGCTTGGCCTTGGCGTTCGAGCCCGTGATCGGGATGCGGACGGCCGCGGAGCGGTTGCGCGAGGAGTAGACCAGCGAGATCGGGGCCTCGTAGCCCGGCACCAGACGGTGGTAGGAGTTCACCGTCGGGTTGGTGAAGGCGAGCAGCGCCGGGGCGTGCTTCAGGATGCCGCCGATGTACCAGCGGGCGATGTCGGAGAGACCGCCGTAGCCGTTCTCGTCGTAGAACAGCGGCTCGCCGTTGGCCCAGATGGACTGGTGCACGTGCATGCCCGAGCCGTTGTCGCCGAAGAGCGGCTTCGGCATGAAGGTCACCGTCTTGCCGGCCTCCCAGGCGGCGTTGCGGATGATGTACTTGAACTTCATGATGTCGTCCGCCGCCTTGAGCAGCGTGTCGAACCGGTAGTTGATCTCGGCCTGGGCGCCGGTGCCGACCTCGTGGTGGGCACGCTCGACGAGGAGCCCGACCTGCTCGAGGTACTTGACCATGTCGTCGCGCAGGTCCTGGGTGCCGTCGGTCGGCGTCACCGGGAAGTAGCCGCCCTTGGTACGGACCTTGTAGCCCCGGTTGGGGGTGCCGTCCGGGTTGGTCGCGGCGCCGCTGTTCCACGAGCCCTCGAAGGACTCGATCTCGTAGAACGACTTGTTGATGCCGGTGGCGAAGCGGACCGAGTCGAAGATGAAGAACTCGGCCTCGGGCGCGAAGAACGCGGTGTCGCCGATGCCGGTCGTCTCGAGGTACGCGAGCGCCTTGCGGGCGATGTTGCGCGGGTCGCGGGAGTACGCCTCGCCCGTGATCGGGTCGTGGACGAAGTACATCAGCGCGAGCGTCTTGTTCTTCCGGAACGGGTCGATGTACGCCGTGGTGACATCCGGGTAGAGCGCCATGTCGGACTCGTGGATGCTCTGGAAGCCACGGATCGACGAGCCGTCGAAAGCGGCCGGCTCCAGGGTGAACGACGACACCGGAACGGTGAGGTGCTGCTGGATGCCGGGAAGGTCGACGAACCGGATGTCGACGAACTCGACACCCTCGTCCCTGATGAAGCTCATCAGCTCGTCGTTGGTCTGGAACACGACTTCTCCTTGGTGAATCCGGGTGGAATACCTGTGCTGCAACCTACTACGGCCCAAAACGGGGGTTGACACCCGCGGGTGTCGCTCCCCGCTTCGAGCAGGACCTCGACGTCAGCGGATGAAGAGCATCTCCTGGTACGTCGGGAGCGACCAGAGATCGTCGGCCACGACGCCCTCGAGCGCGTCCGCCGCGGCGCGTACCTGGAGCATCGCGGGCAGCACCGCGTCACGGTGGTACGCCGCCTCGGCGAGGCCCGTACCGGCGTCGTGGGCGCCCGCCTTGGCGGCCTTGAGCGCGGCGATCCCGGTCCGGAGCTCGCCGACCAGCGCGGTGACGGCCAGCAGGTCGGTGGTGTCGACGGCGTCGTCCGGGAGGCCGGCGGCCTTGAGCGCGGCCACGTTGGCGGCGAGCTCGGTCTGATGCCGTACGGCCGCGGGCAGGATCGTGGTCTGGGCGATCTCCTCGGTGAGGTTCGCCTCGACGTTGATCGCCATCACGTACTGCTCGACGCCGATCTCGAAGCGGGACTCGACCTCGGCCTCGGTGAAGACGCCGTACTTCGCGAAGACCGCCTTCGACTCCGGGGTGAGGTACTCCGGCAGCGCGTCGACGGTGGTGCGCAGGTTCTTCAGACCACGCTGCTCGGCCTCGGCGTGCCACTCCTCGGAGTAGCCGTTGCCGTTGAAGATGACCGCGCCGTGGTCCTCGACGACCTTCGCGAGCACGGTCTGGACGGCGTCGTTGAACGCGGCACCGCCGGCGACGGCGGCCTCGAGCTCGGTGGCGATGTGGTCGAGCGCCTCGGCGACGATGGTGTTGATCACGACCATCGGAGCGGCGACGGTCTGGTTCGAGCCGGCGGCCCGGAACTCGAAGCGGTTGCCGGTGAAGGCCATCGGCGAGGTGCGGTTGCGGTCGCCGGCGTCCTTGGTGAGGACCGGGAGGCTGTCGACGCCGACCGAGAGCACGCCCTTCTGCTTCGAGGAGGTCGCACCGCCCTTGGCGATCTGGTCGAAGACGTCGGCCAGCTGGTCGCCCAGGAAGATCGAGATGATCGCCGGGGGAGCCTCGTTGGCGCCGAGCCGGTGGTCGTTGCCGGCCGAGGCGATGGAAAGCCGCAGCAGGCCGCCGTAGCGGTGCACGGCGCGGATGATCGCGGCGCAGAACACCAGGAACTGGGCGTTGTCGTGCGGGTTGTCGCCCGGGTTGAGGAGGTTGCCCTGGTGGCCGTTGCCGAACGAGAAGTTCACGTGCTTGCCCGAGCCGTTGACCCCGGCGAACGGCTTCTCGTGGAAGAGGCACTCGAAGCCGTGCTTCTTGGCGATCGAGGTGAAGGTCGACATCAGCAGCTGCTGGTGGTCCGAGGCGAGGTTGGCGCGCTCGAAGACCGGCGCGATCTCGAACTGGCCGGGCGCGACCTCGTTGTGCCGGGTCTTGGCCGGGATGCCGAGCTTGAACAGGGCGCGCTCGGTGTCGTGCATGAAGCCGAGGACACGCTCGGGGATGGCACCGAAGTAGTGGTCGTCGAACTCCTGGCCCTTCGGCGGCTTGGCGCCGAACAGGGTCCGACCGGCGATCAGCAGGTCGGGGCGGGCGTTGACGAAGGACGAGTCGACCAGGAAGTACTCCTGCTCGGGGCCGCAGTAGGAGACCACGTTGTCGATGTCGGTGTGCCCGAAGAGGGCCAGGACGCGCTTGGCCTGGGCCGCCATCGCGCTCTGCGAGCGCAGCAGCGGGGTCTTGTGGTCCAGGGCCTCGCCGGTCATCGAGACGAAGATCGTCGGGATGCACAGCGTGTTGCCGTTCGGGTTCTCCAGGATGTACGCGGGCGACTGGACGTCCCAGCCGGTGTAGCCGCGGGCCTCGAAGGTGGCGCGGATGCCGCCGTTGGGGAAGGACGAGGCATCCGGCTCGCCCTGGACCAGGGTCTTGCCCTGGAACTCCCAGATCGCGGTGCCGTCGCCGACCGGCTCCATGAAGGAGTCGTGCTTCTCGGCGGTCTGGCCGGTGAGCGGGTAGAAGACGTGCGCGTAGTGCGTGACGCCACGCTCCATCGCCCAGTCCTTCATCGCGGAGGCGACGATGTCGGCGACGCCCGCGTCGAGCTTCTCGCCCTTCTCGATGGTCGCGGCGACGGACCGGTAGACCGACTTCGGCAGTCGCTTCTGCATGACCGAGAGGCTGAAGACGTTCTCGCCGAAGAGGGCGCCGGTCTTCTCGGCGGCGTCGAAGAACGGGGCCGGGGCCTCGTTGGCCTCGATCTCGCGGATCGCGCCCAGGCGTACGGCGTTCGCGGTCATGCTGATAGCTCCTCGCAGCGACGCGCGCGACGGTGCGCGTCTGGTCGGTCGGATGTCGTAGCGCACGCTACTGACCGAAGATTTCACGGAGTCGCTCGATTGTTTCGGGCATGTAAACATCGCCTGGGCCGGGGATGACGGGCACATGACGCCCGGGTTCCGTACGGCCGCCGGCTGGGTGCGCCGGCCTGGTGCGGGTCGCCTACCCTTGCCGGGTGAGCTCCGCCGTACCGACGTCCGTCGACCGCCGTGCCCTGCCCTTCGAGACCGCCTCCTGGGGGCGGCGCGTGCTGGCGCTGCTGATCGACTGGGTGCTCTCCAGCCTGCTGGTGATCTTCGTGGTCGGGCCGCACCGGTACTTCACCGTCGGCGACCACGCCAGCTCCCTGACCCTCCCGGTGTACGTGCTCGAGTCGGCGGTGCTGACCATGCTGGCCGGCGGCTCCTTCGGCAAGCTGGCCACCCGGCTGCGTACGGTCCGGATCGACGGCGACCCACGTCCGCTGGACCCGCTGCGCTCGATCGCGCGCCAGATCATGGTCGCGGTGGTGGTCCCGCCGCTCGTCTTCCGGCCCGACGGCCGAGGCCTGCACGACCTCTCCTGCGGCACCGCGACCGTGACCCTGCAGACCTATCGCTCGTTCTTCCGGAGACTGACCCACTGAAAGCAGGCATCCCGATGACGCAGCACCCCGCCGCCTGGCGCCGTACCGCCGTGGCGACCCTGACCCTGGCCGCGCTCGGCCTGACCGCCTCGGCCTGTGGCGGCTCGGGCGACGCCAACGCCGCCCGCACCCCGGCCGGCTCGCCGGGTGCCACCACGTCCAGCGGCGCCGACGGCGGCGGTACGGGCGGGAGCGACGCGTTCGCGCCCGGCTCGGCGGTCGACGTGGCCAGCGTGAAGCAGATGTTCAGCGACGCGATCGGCTCGGCGAGCACGGTGCACGTGGAGATGAAGATGACCGGGGCGGTCACGATGACCGGCTCCGGTGACATGGACATGAAGGCGAAGCCGGTCAAGGCCTCCCTGCAGCTCTCCTCCTCGACCCTGGGCAGCGGCACCATCGCGATGCTGATGGTCGATGACGCGATGTACCTCAGGTCGCCGGCGTTCGGCGAGAAGTACGTCAAGGTCTCGACGACCGACAAGAACAGCCCGATCAGCCAGATGGGGCTGAGCTCGCTGGACCCCTCGGCGATGTTCGACCGGTTCGGGGACGCGATCACCGGCGGCACCTACGTCGGCAAGGAGAGCGTGGACGGCACCCAGACCGACCACTACCGGCTCACCGTCGACGCCAAGGCGGTCGCCTCGGCCCTGCCCAGCGAGGCCGCCGGCGCGGCCAGCGCGATCCCGGCCACCGAGACGATGGACGTCTGGTTCGACGGCGACGGGCGCTACAAGAAGATGACGATGGCGGTCGGCGGCGAGAACGTCACCGAGACCTTCAGCAACTGGGGCGAGCCGGTCGACATCTCCGCCCCGCCCGCGGGCCAGGTCCAGGACATGAGCAGCCTGATGAGCGGCCTCGGCGGGAGCTGAGCGCCCTTCTCCCGTACGGAAAAGCAGCGCGGGCCGGTCCAGAGGACCGGCCCGCGCTGCTGCGTACAGGGAGGATCAGCGACCGCGCAGGTTGCCGCGCTGGCCCTTCATGCTGGTCGGCACCGGGCCCTTGGGCACCGGCAGCGTGCCGCGCTGGGCGTCGAGCGCCTTGAGCCGGTAGAGGATGTCGGTGATCTCGGCGGGCCGCACCTGGCGCTTCATCCGGGTGAACTGGCGGACCAGCTTCGGCAGCGGGACCTCGCCCTCGCCGTTGCCGGCCACGATCTCGGTGAGCGGGGTCTCCGGGAGCACCCGCTGGTGCTTGGTGCGCTCGGTGGCCAGCAGCGCCCGGACCCGCGCCGGGCTGGTGCCCTCGGCGACCAGGACGATTCCCGGCGGGCCCACGACGCGGTGGACGACGTCCTGGTTCTTGTTGAAGCCGACCGCCGGCGTCACGGTCCAGCCGCGGCGCAGCATGTTGAGCGTGGCCGCGGCGGCGCCGGGCTGGCCCTCGATCCGGGCGTACGCGGCCTTCTGGGCACGCCGGGAGAAGATCAGCAGCGCGGCCACCAGGCCGAAGAGGATCGCACCGATAACGGTGAAGATGATCCCGAGGACACCGCTCGCGGGGAGCAGCCAGAACAGGATGCCGCCGACGATCGCGCCCACGATGAACGTGCCGGCGATCACCAGGCCGACCGACGGGTCGGCCTGCTTGGTCATCCGATAGGTCTCGGCGAACTGCTGCCGACGGCTCATCGAGCTCGCATCGGGCTGGGACATCAGCGGTGGTACCTCTCTCGCACGGGGTCAGGCGGGGGTGACCGTCTCGCGACGGTCGATGGCCTGACGGTACAGCCGGCCGGCACGGTACGACGAACGCACGAGCGGTCCGGACAGGACGCCGGAGAAGCCGATCTCCTCGGCCTCCTCGTTGAGCTCGAGGAACTCCTCGGGCTTCACCCAGCGCTCCACCGGGTGGTGGCGCAGGCTGGGGCGCAGGTACTGGGTGATGGTGATCAGCTCGCAGCCGGCGTCGTGCAGGTCCTGCAGCGCCTGGCTGACCTCCTCGCGGGTCTCGCCCATGCCGAGGATCAGGTTGGACTTGGTGACCAGGCCGAAGTCGCGCGCCTCGG
>Ga0131853_10007194_pt1 | contig 20110 bp, 10 predicted proteins | sample TergutLab28metaG_FD_92764 | JGI IMG/M metagenome (GOLD analysis project Ga0131853, IMG submission 92764) | Labiotermes labralis P1 segment gut microbial communities from Petit-Saut dam, French Guiana - Lab288 P1 (version 2) (version 2) | ecosystem: Host-associated > Arthropoda: Insects >... | reverse complement strand
TGGCGATTATGTGGAAAAATAAAGAAAGGTCTGTAGATTAAGGTGGTGTATTTGGTTTGTCAATAATAAAGCATGTTACTTTACAAAAAATTGTTGCTCATGACTTTCGGTACGACCCTCGTATTATACAGCCTCTGGTATCATCACACCTACAGGTGGCTGTCCTGTGCACACCTGTGCACAGGATGGCCACCTGTAGGTGCGATGATACCAGAGGCTGTACAATACAATTCTGACTTCCTGATGATGAGCACATGGTGCTCGAAACATGTAGAGGCATGAAATAAACATATTGTAAAACAGAAATTTTGTGCATCAAGTTGGTTAATTACTAAGATAAATTGGATAATTTGTTAGTGTCAAGCCCCCACTGTTTCACCTGTAGGGATAGTCCCCACTACCCATTACATAAGAGGCTGTGTGGAGCCCACAGTCGGTCTAAGTGTTTTGGTGAAAAGAAAATCTCTTCCGTCTGCTGTGAACAGAACAATTCCTCGGCTGCCCACCCCACAGCCTAGTCACTATAATAACTGCGTTATCCCAGCTCCAGAATAAGAGGTAAAAGGAAATTTAATGACAGTGTTCAATTACTAAAGGAAAAAACTGTCCCATGGTGTTGGCACTAAGATAAGATTCACTTAAAAGTCAACATGGGCTTGACATTCCGTTCCTTTCTTCTGACTCTACAGGAACTACAGTACTGACATGGTGGATGGGTATAATACTTTTTTGTTTCATTTTCAACACCACAAATACATTGGGCTTATTTCGGAGCAAGCTGGAAAAAAATACCTGACCAAAAGAGTACTATGGACTTTGTGTAAATGGCGATCAACTCTTACATTCCATTAAAATTAATAAGTTATTAGCCACATGAATACCTATCAACTGTTCCGTAAAGATCCTGTACAGCGGAATTGTCATCATTATACAATGACCTTTATTTGACTTACTCTCAAGCAGGAGCTTCATTCAAGATCTACCGCTTCGCGTAATCACCATTTACGTCTCCTTCCGTTTTTATTAATCGCTTATATCAACATGTTCAAGAACAACCTTCCTTGGTAAACGTCGCATTATCTCTAAGCATACACACTTACCGGAAGATAACTGCCAACGGGTACGTAACGCCTTAGTGTTCACATACTACCCTATGACGTCACTTCCTCGTACACAGCAATCTTCACAGAAACTGCAGTGAGAACCTCAAATCTCACTTGAGAGTTTCACTACCCAAATCACACACATACGAAAATCATTCAGGGATGGGTTTGGAAAGGCCAACTTCCAGATCCGTTCGTCACCGGAAAAGCAGAAAATGTTGTTAGATGTATTTAAAAAAAAAAAATCAAGCGAGTTTGTGGGGCCGGCAGAGCTTGTTCACCATAATGTCTAGGCTACGGACTGGACGGTCGGAGAACTGGATTCAATTCCCAGCAGGGCCAGATATCGTTCTGTTGTCCACATCAGCTAAACCCGAACTGGGGTCCACCAAACCTCCCATCACACGAGTACCGACTACACTTTCCCTTGGGGTAAAGCGGCCAAGGCGTGAAGCTAACCAATAATACGACCTACTGCAGAGCTTAAGAAATCGTAGAGTCATACCACCACTCCCCATACATCTTTATGGAGTGATGCGTAATTAACGAGGGATAACTTTACTTTTAAGAAAGTGTTCGCATCACAAAAGAAAAAAATATGATCTTTACCGTTGCACCGTGCATTTTGTAGTTTACTTAAGTAACACACCAACAAATGCACATATATAGTCTTTAATAATCTAAAATTTACATTAAAACACTTAAAACGTTCCTACATGTTTCGATCATACGATCATCCTCAGGGAGCAAGGAACAAAGTATGCTCCCTGAGGATGATCGAAACATGTACGAGCGTTTTAAGTGTTTTGATGTAAATTTTAGATTATTAACCTTTAGGCACCATGCATCCTATATATAGGACAGGCGTACCGCTACTCCCCAGAGTACGCTTTTTATATATTTCTTCTTTCTTTTCTGTGGCGCTGCGGCCCAACGCGGGCCATGGCCTCCTCATTCTTGAGGTTTCTAGATCACACACAACGACGCATCACAGTCGGTATGACTCCTTTGGACAAGTGATTAGCTCGTCGCAGAGACCTCTACCTGACAACACTCACAACAGACAGACATCCATGCCCCCAGTGGGATTCGAACCCACGATCCCAGCAGGCGAGCGGCCGCACACCTATGCCTTAGACTGCGCGGCCACTGGGACTGGCTTTTTATATATTCAGTCAACAAATATATTTAATTATTTTTTTTAGACTTTCACCATCTTCGTTTATTCCTCAACAAACTATCGTGTATTTCCTAATGTTACCCTTCTTGGTTCATAAAATATTCACATTTCACATAAATGGTGTGCTAAATTGCAAATGTCCAGCTCCAGGGCCAAAGGGTTAAAGACTATATAGGTGCATTTGTTGGTGTGTTACTTAAATAAAAACATATGACTTCGGTTAAATACTTCCTTTACACCGAACTGTAATCACATACCAAATGTTGCGTCGAAAGATTGCTGAAAATTATCTGCAGAAAGAGGAACAAAATTTCAGGGGGTTTCATGTTCAAACGTAATCACACAAGCTTCTTGGGTTTAAAAAAATCGTTCATACACGCCAGTTTGGTAGTGACATATCAGACACAGTTTTTCAACTGCCCATATAATAAAATTCGAACTGAACTGGGGGAATCAGTGTTAATACCAGCACACACCACACCAATTGGAAAGATCAACTCGGAACGTTTCCATCTGCAGTTTACGTTGCAACCTTCTGAGCACTCTGGCCGTCATGTGGGGCTACGTTCTTCGCTTCAAAAAATGACGTCCGGACCAGCAGAGGTATTCTGCGGCCAATTCTCATGGAATTAAATCTGTTGTGAAAGTACAGTGGCAGTTTAGATGTATGTGAGCGAACGACCTACCAAGTAAACTATCGAATCTTGGTACGAGCGTCCTGTGAAAGATGGTGTGTCCTATGCAATGGCCACCGATATCACCGGATCTTACGCCCTTTCTGGGGGGGTTTGTTAAGAACAATGTCTATCGCCCATCACAATTGCCTCCCCAAAACAGTTCATGATGTTAAAAAAAAAGTTCTGGAGCAGCTTTAACATCGGTTTGACGTTGTTCGAGTCACGCCACGTGCTCACATTCGTCATCAGTTTCTCATTGAACTTTATTACTTTTCGTAACACTTTTTTGTTGGTTTTTGTGATGGTTTGGTTTTCTTGACTGCATCTTAAATGTGCACAATGTAATAAACGTGCACAGTTGTAAATATTATTTTAGGACAGCTGTACTTGCGCAAACAAAGTTTATTCTCCAAGTTCTCAGGTAGATGCGAGAATATGGACATAAATTATAGACATTACTAGGAACGACGTTACAATATACTTAGTACATTTGCAGTTCGTAAATCTCTGTTTTAGCACCATTTCTAACGTGTGTTTGCTAATGCACACAATCACCTCACATATTCGTGTCAATCGGGGGTTCTAGGTCTTCAATTGCATGAACAACACATCCAACTATCGTTGCTGGAAAAATTCTACAGAAACACAATACTGTGCGAGGGGCGGTTTCGATATAAAAAAATTCTTACCAACGAAAGTCTACATGCCGCCAAGTGAGGCGTGTTTCATTGGAACTGCCAACCATGCTATACATAAACACGCGCGCGCACACGCACACTGCATGCATTGTAAAGTAATCACTGATCCCAGTCACCAACATAACAATATGGTATTTGGGTTGCGTCAAATCTAAGGAAAAAATAGGCTAGTACTGTAGGACAGCTTACTGATAACCTAGGTGTACGAAGGGTTACATTCTTTGCTATTTTCGCCTCAATGTCCATCTACTGCACATATAAATTGATCACTGTATATTCACACAGAATCAAAACCAACTTTCTCTGAGAGTGTAATTTGGTTGAACGGAAAAAGTATAGCATAAAAATTTGATTAATGTATAATTTATCACACTGCATTTATCAAAGCACAGTCAGAATACTTGTATTCGTATTTAGTTACACGCCCACAGGATCTCACGCAGGTGGTTCCAAAGTTTTGCACATGGTGGAACCCCAGTAACACGGTGAAGAAGTGCCATTTGAACCAGGAACAATATTATATGCGGAAAACAGCTTGGCGTATCATACTACCCACTCGGACGGACGGCGTTCGTATGAATAGCACATTGCGAAAACTTTAAAGACGTAGAAAATTCTCCCCATTAACTTAATTACTTCTGCGAAATGGGAAAAGAACGCCATCACACCAATGGAGTGGTGAACATTCAATGGAGCACAGTTTGGGACACAATGTCGTATGACATACAAAGAAATAATTTAACTATCCTTTTAGACAACTCGGGTGTCCCAATTTTGTATGTGACTGTACTGGACCTATAAGAATAAAAAGTAAATTCGTCCTACAACCCTTAACATACCGTCAAATACAAAATTTAGTGGAAATACGGGAGTGGTTTCGGAGATGAAACATGCATACAGACGGAAGGAAAATTCCTCTCCCGTATCCACACATTTCGTGCACGTTCGAGGCCAGGTTTTTGGTTCTCCTGACAGCCATTCAAGTCTCGTTATATGAATACAGGGACGGCGTCTTCGAAGTAACCCATCGCTTACTTCCGCACCCTTCGCTACTCCCCATGTACGATAACCTCGTCTGTTTCGAGGATTTATATGCCTGGCCTCGACAATTGAAACAGTGGCATTACCTAGCTCAGTATCGGAAGATGCATGATGAATGCATCCACCACAGAATTTTTAAAAACAACTGTACAGAAGATCCGAAAAGAACCAATTCTGGGTAGCGAAGGCCTAAATAAATCACAGGAATAGTTGTTAATTAGGATCTTGTGTACGCTTTGGAAAAAGGTTGGGGCATTTATAGTTCTACAGCTCTGCTGGCAAATGCACAATATTCGCTCTCCACTTCTACAAATTCCTTTTAACACATGCAATTTTCTCGGTGCATCGTTGGAAGCTTAGTTCGAAGCTGTTCGCCAGCCCCAATCTTCAGAAACTTCCAATCTGTTGCCGGATATAGGTTTTCAAACCGCAACGCAACAGCTCATCCATCATCTAGAACAGACCTGTGACCGTCTAAGAAGTTAGCAAACTGTTCCAGTACCCTGGATGGTAACATTTTCTCCATTATCATTGTAGGCATCCTTCGATGCAGTGGCAAACGGAATCGTTGTACAGAAAAAAACATTACGTTCTGATATACAAGGGCGAAATGTAGTTAGAAATATCAAACTTTAGAATAAGCTAATTTACAAATTATTATAAAATATGTAATTTTGCGAATGAAATCACTGTAAAGTTTGAGGCCTCTTGCTACATTTTGCAGTTGTGTACCATAACTATTTTTTTTCTGTACAGCCCGATGATGGCTATTAATGTTCATAAAATATGTAGCTGTTGATGTTTCTACAATATATGTTATTGTGTTGTTTGTAGTTTGTTGCTTTTGACTATAAACCTAAGGAGGATGAATCGCCTTAAACAGCATAACATACTGACGCCCACGACGTATCGCTTTTCTAATTAATCGGAATTTTTAAAAAATGTGTAATTTACCAGCTCCTCAGAAAAAGCTTTTCGTGTAAAAACAGAGAATTTATTCAGTTAATTCTATAAATATTGCCCAAAATATTCAACTTGGCAATAATTAATAATACACATTTTTACATTCGTTTCTGAAGTGCGCAGTCACAGCCGAGTGGTCAAACTGGACTTCAGCATATCTTAATTTTACATTACGCTAAGGACTAAATACAACATTTCACGGGGCGAGTCGTTGAAAGCAGGCCACGGATAGATATGTACGTATTATGCTACAGACCGGAAACGCCCAAAAATCGATACATCCCGAAGGCGTCTCTTTACTACAGTATTAACACAGAACAGCCAAATTTCTCCGGCGGGGTTTTACTCCGTCATATTACGAAGCTTTAGATGTTACGCAGACTGTAAAATTTACTGACCTAACCCAATATTAATTACCAGCCTCACGTAAACTCACGTTCTCAACCGTTTTCTTTAAAACATATCTCCTGTTTAAATCACCCAGCAACATTTTTGGGTGGCACTGCGGGAATTCATCCAAACAAGCTCTAGCCACTTTTCAAAGATGTTCTTAGCGTCTCCGCTTTTACTCTCAGTTGGGGCTTGCACATTCTGTATATCACACCAACGACCTCGCAGTATTATATACGACTTCCTGTTATTACTGTATGTCTAACTCTCTTAACTACTGATATGATTCCTTTGTGTACTAAACAGCCTGCCCTTCAAGGCGACAAGCATTTCCCTTTCCACGGAAAATATTACAATCTTCTGCTCAATCAATGCTAGCCTTGTCCACTCTGGCCCGTACTCCGACTACCCCTAACTGTGCTAATTTTCCTGCTGCCCTTTTCAACCCAAGCTACAGCAACTCTTGACATTTCAAGCTCCAAATTTCATGCCCATATGCGCTGCGTGGGTCGGTCCGAGCAATCCGCCAAATTCCGAGACATTGTGTAACATTTCATAACATGGTTTAAGCCAGGTTTCTTAAATTACTCTTTAATCGATACTTACAATGAACTAAGTTTAACAATATCAAAAACTGACGTACTGATCAATTACAAGACAGGGTATGTACGTAAAGTGTAACATTGAGTCGCGTTCGTGCAACCATTGTTGCAGTGGAATAGTAACAAGTATTACATAATCTGAGTGTGTATTAGTAGCTTTAGTTATCCAACATGCAAGACGCATGCGCCACAATGTCATCTGTGGCCTGTCCGGCTCTACACTATTTTTCCACTTTATATCATAAACGGCATGATTTTCGAAAAAAGTTATTGAACACAAAATGTACGTTCTGATTTTCTCTACGACTTTTGCCCGAAACATTTCTCATTCTAAGAACTGAGCGAGAGATGATAAAAAAAATGTATACCGGTCTTCATGCGAAGTACCCGTTATTCTTGCCAGATTTTAATGAAACTTGAATTTTGTAGACAGATTTTCGAAAAACACTCAAATAACAAACTTCATGAAAATCTGGCCGGTGGGAGCCGGACCTGTTTCATGCGGACGGACAGACATGTCGAAGCTAACAGTCGTTTTTCTCAATTTTGCGAAGGCGCATACAACGGCAGTTAAAGGTAAAGTTGTCCGTGTCCACGTCACATGAAGGCATATGGGGGCAGCAGAGGTAAAGCTGAGCTCATTCACAACCTCGGCGCTACTTGGACGCAAATGGCCAACATCACGCCCCGGACGACCCCAATACCCAGTAACTGGGAGGCTGAATGAGCCCCACAGGCAGTCTGGACGATTTGGAGAAGAAAAAAATATATTTCACCTACCAGGATTCGAACCCTGGATGGTTAGCCCTAAGCCTAGGCACTATATCGGCTACGCTATGAGGTTCGACTAGCATTTGTATACTAATATTTTAACAGTAACGCATTTCTTTACAGTTCTTAATCTCCAGAAGATAAAAGAATAGGTAGGCTACAGACATTGTACATTAAAAAAAAGGGGGTACATACACACATTGCGTAGGGCTAACAACTTTGCCACCTTCATGGGCCGACTGACTAAAAATTCTGAGAGCCTCGGCTATTTCTTGGATTCCTACGGGCCTGTCCAGGCCTATATAGGGATTGCTTTACCTTTTACACAGACACGCTTTTATGTGAATTATAATGTATATATATTTTAACCTGTTACGGCTACGTAACACCGAACGTAAGGTTGGCGATGTCACTTGTTGAACCGTTAACGCCCCCCCCGACGATCTGTATTAATCGGAACACGTACTAGACTTATCAAATGACATTAGAACACTTGTATGCGTAATGCGAGGGGTTTTCTTCACAAAATAAAAAAATGACGTCGTGCTGACGCGCAGAAAATCCAAACACTGATACGCATTGGTTTGATATGGTTTGTTTATTTAGCTAGTTGGCATTCGCCAACAAGCAGCGCAGCCGAGTAGACTTTAATCCCATTAATCATATTGCACATATTAACTAACGAACTTGATAGATAACTAATTAACTGGAAACCTACGCTGTCAACTTTGCTAAAATAACCGTATAATGAGAGGTCAAGTCTGGCAGCCGGCGTTAGCAGCTCCACGGCTACTGAAAGAATTCTAACTGGATTTGCTATACATCCGCTGTCTTCAGCTCACGTACGTTCCACCTTAAGATTCTTGTTCTTGTTATATCCTTTTTGGTTTGCCTACATTTCGACGGCCCCGTGGCTTGTAATTTCAGAACATCCTCACCAGCATTTATTCTCCGCCATAAAAACATGACCATACCTATTCTCATACGAACTGTTTTCTCTCGTTCGCGTTGTATGAGTTGTGGTTCTCACAGTGGTGAAGCTTAAGGCTCAAGTGTTCTGGGAAGTGATGCAGTGTCCATTGGTAAATTGTTACCATTAGACAACTGGATTACTCCGAAGATGGACGCAGCAAGCTACTTCGTAACATTGGTAACTATGTACTAATCGACAAGGCGTCCTATCCCAGAAAATATACTACCCTGAAGACGGAGACAGCAAGCTCCTACGAAACGTCACTATTTACCAATCAACATGACATCACATCACAGAAGATCCGATCCTTCATTCTTCTCTCTCTCTCTTGGTTCAAGAGTGTAAATCCTGCATTCCTACTGACCTCAGGAACCTCATCTCTGTTGTACTTTATCTTTCTCGTGTCGTTTCGTTTCATCGTCTACTTCTCACTACTAAGGACCTTGGTCATCTGGGTTACAGCACTGGGTAGAATCACGGACGGTCGTCAGCGTCTTGGAGTAAACTGCTTCCTCGATCTTCCGGGCAGAAGATGAACACAGAGGCAGCAAGTTACTCCGAAACATTGGCAACAACCTACCAGACTACATGATGCCCAGGGAACCAGAAATCTAAATTTCCATCGCCGTGAAAACCCTTTCATCTCGTATCTCACCCTCAGAATTATAGTATGCACTTCCATTACGTTAAAAAATGCAGTCAAGGTCGTGTAAACGACAGTGCCAGTTTATTATTGTTATTATTATTATTCCACTTCAGGGGGTAGGCCCACTGTAACAAACACACCCACACCCACGCACGCACGCACACACACACACACACACACAGAGGTAAAGAATCACCCCCGTGACAGGCCATGAAGGATCTATTCGTTCTTAACCTCGGAGGTGAATGAGGGTGGGTGATCAACGCCACATCCCGGCCGCTCTTACCTCCAGGAGAGGGCCCCATTACGTACTGTACAGGAAGCTGGGTGGGTCACAGGGCCGGAATGGATCTGCCATTTTTTTCTACATTATCTCATAAACGGCATGATTTTACGAAAAAAGTTACTGAACATAAAATTTCTTCATTTTCTCTACAACTACTGTCCGAAACATTTTTCATTCTAAGAGGAATTCAGCGAGACATTATCACAAATGTACAAACGTTGTCACGTAAACTACACGTCATTCTTTTCAGATTTCAATCAAACGTGAACTTCCTAGACTTTTTTTTTTTCGAAAAATGCTTAAATATCAAATTTCATGAAAACCCGTCCGGCGCGAGCCGAATTGTTCCATGCGGACGTACAGAGTCACGCGTGATGAAGGCGTCTCTCTTCGCAATTTTGCGAACACACCTAAATACCTAACGTTTGCTGTTGCCGTGTATGTAAACAAGCGGTTAAACATAGGTGCAGAAGATGGAAGCAATAAACGGCAGTGCAAGATAAGTTGGTCCATCTTTGCCGCAAACTCTCAAGGTGTACCTCACCACCAGTTAGCGCACAGTTTTTCTGAGGTTACGTGCTGTACTATCTCTTAGTACAATCCAAAGAGGGGCACTGTTCGTAGAACACTTTGAACGCAAATTCATCGAATCGTGAGGCATGTGCTCCTCGAAAGATAAGACGTACACGAGTGAATCACAGGGAATTAAGAAGCGAGACCCAGCATTATAATAGTGATAACCGCAACAGTTTCAAGTTTAAATATCATCGGGCTGTATGTACACCTCACGATCAAAGATTAGAAATATACATAATGCTCAAGCGTCTTGAAAAAAACGCTCGACCAAGATGTCATGCCCGTCCGCATTCATCTCCCAATTTAAACTATTTCGTTGACTTTTGGTAGGGAGTAAGCATCAACACTTTGCCAGACACTGGCCTATTTCACACCGGTCCGCATCGGTCCACTACATCAATACTTCACATGAAGCTCAAACCAAATCCTATCATATCTCCCGAAAAGCAATTCAGGCAACCACAGAAACCGTAAAAATTCTGGCACATCGCTACGTTGACGTTCGTAAATTTTAATTTGGGAATAGGTCTTTTCGAGAGTGCTTTGTAAAGGGTGTACAAGGCGGACGAGGAATAGCCCAACCAGTTCGCCGTTCTTAAGTTGTCAGAAGACATCGCAAAAAAATTACTTTTGTTCAGTTATCTCGGAAACGGGGATGCAAAAGGACAACGTTTACCGGACATAAACTGTGACTGTTACTTTTCTCTACAATTATATTCGAAAATTTTCATTATAATACATACTTGGCTAGTTGCATACAGAAACGCGGGAACATCGTTTAAATTCAACGTTACTGCGGTCCGATTTTAGCCCACGTGTTCATGAATCTTCTACAAACCTAGGAGCCATCTCAAAATTCTAGGCGTCTGGAGGGTGACGTGTGGCAAGTTCCATATTAGGGAACCGCAAATATTAGGCGTCACCGTACACAATTTCGACGTCGGGCGACAAGGCACCCAGGATTTTTGCATATGGCGATACGAAAAGTCGAATGTTCGTAATTTTCTTCGCAAAAGCCTCGGTCTGGACAGTCGATCTCTGAGCCTATACATGCACCCAGTACCCGAATATTCTGGAGTATCAACCACCCAACCACGATTCTGTAATGTGTCAAAACAGGCTTCTACTGTATGTTCCGATGTCTTTAATAAACTGTAAATGACGTGGAAATTACCGGTAGGGGACCTTATTTCAGGTAACATTCATGACTGAGTAGCGCAGCACCTGCAGTGCTAACTGCAGGTCAGAACAGCTTTGCGTTCCCATTAAACAAGAGCAAGGAGGGACCCCAACAGCAAAGAATGAATCCGTAAATACACGTACTCTTGTGATGCCTAGTTAAGGCATACATATAAAGTAGAGGGACATTAAAAACGTGAGCCTCTGAGTACTGACATCGTGTAGAAGACTTTAGGGGGCAGAAGGCACCTCCTAAAAGTTGGTAACCATACACGCGCTGCGTGGCGCATATCCCAGTACGGGGACCCACAAATTTTCCAAAAATTGGATTTTAACCCAGCGGTTGACGAATTTCCTTCTCAAAATTCCAGGCGACAAGGGGGTGACATAAAGCAAGTTCCATATTGAGTATCCCACAAATATTTGAGGCCACTGCACAAAATTAGGTCGCATGGGAGATCTGACACCCGGGATTTGTGCATCCCTGTCCCAGACAACTCTACTCTTATTTTTCACGTCCCTAAACACATAACATACAAAATTATGAAGCAGTTGTCAGAGGACACTGGCTAATTTACATGCTCCGTTTCAGACATGAATTTATACATTTATAGTCAAGCATTTATCAGTAAGTCAACTTGTACAGAAGCCAGAGTTATTCGCAGTCAAGAGCGTTTTATAGACTTATATGCAGAATGCTGCGGTGAATTTTGAACGGCCGCGATAAGCGGGCCCCTTATCGCATATGTATACGTACAGCAGTGTTGACAAGTATCCACCCACCATAATAATGCACTTGTACCACTTATCAGTGCCGCATAACTCACACAATAAAACACTCACTCCCGCCAGCTGTATGAAATTTGAACATCCACACACACACACACACACACACACCCAGTGGCTTAGTTACGTTTTTGACGGCCGGTGCGAATAATCACAATGGCCGCCCCTAACACAAATTACTAACTTTAAAAAAAATCGCAATTATTTGTTGAATTTCCTGTTATTTTTCTCAATATCTTAAAAACTACTGACCGAAGAAAATCAAAATTTGCCATTTCACGTATTCATTTTGTTGCCTACTTTGCTGCCCCTTGGACTCTGCCGCCTGGGGAGGCCGCACCACTCACAACCCCTAAGATACGCCTCTGCACCCACCAAGACCACCACGCTTCCTTTTTTATCGCAGACCGTACAATTTTCCACAGTATTTCTCAAAACGTAATTAGTAAAACCTCTTTTTTTAAATTTTCATTGTTACACTGTGCACGTTGTCGAGTTACTCAATTATTACACCAACCACTACACACATATCAAATTTTATTTTTAATGTTTTAATGTGTAAATTTTATATATGTGCAGTGGTTGGTGTAATAATTGAGTAGTGAAACCTCTTTCGTAGTGGGGAGTGTAAAGACGCAACTCGGCATATTGAATTTTATGTGCCAACTATGAGTCAAAAAAGAAAACACATGGACATTTACGGGCAGTGCCAAGGATCTATTTGTTTCTGCCCTACTTGCATAGCCACACATGCTTTGTGCTCAGTAGGTTTAGTTGCGTACGATGAGGAATGCATACGGAATTTATTAAAAAAAAAAACAAAGGTAAAGTTATCCCGTTACAGGCCCGGTGTGGCCCAAAGGGTGGGTAGAGGTATAGCTCTACTCTTCCATGACCGCGGCACTAGAAGGGGGTGGGTGGTCAGCAGCACGCTCCGGCCGCAGTTTACCACCGGGAAAGACCCAGTACCCATTTTACAGGAGGCTGGGTGGGCCCCAGGGCCGGTCTGGACAGGCGGAAAATCTCGTCCCCACCGGGATTCTATCCCGGACCGTCCAGTCCGTAGTCAGTCGCTATACCGACTGAGCTACCGGGCCCACATACAGAATTTATTACAGTTTGAAAACGTAAAGGAAAAAGAACTGGAAGAGAGGCAAAAATAGAATGACATCACAATGTATCTTAATCAAATGGGATATGATTAATCTAAGGACAGAATCCACGGTAATGAACCTTATGGTGCCGTTAAAGAAATAATATCCTAAATCGCTCAGCAAGTATCAGCTTCTCAAAACCTCTGTTCCGTGGAGTCTACTGTACATGGCTGAGCCAGATCAAACAAAAGCGTTGAGACAGGCATTTCCCTAGCCGTAACCCCTTATAGCGGGTAATGTGCGTTTAAATAACGGAATTAATTAACATGGCTTTGTAAACAAATGCAAGTTTCTGCCAACATTTGCATCCGCAAGGTATTCGCCTAACTTGGAAAATCGTTAAATCCCAGAACGAAGTTAATATCCTACACCACTTCATACGAAACAGAAACCTACAGCAGGAAGTACTGCCTATCCTGGGCTCGATTTAAAACACTATGGGGTTTTGCAGTCACTTCATCAACACACTTCGGACACTCATTTCTCTTGTACACGCTGTGACGGCAAAACCACACTGGTGCCATGTGCTACCAGTCCCGTTCGTTGACCTTGCTCCTTCAGCACACAATTTAATTGGGTCAAATCCCTCCACGAAACTCTGAATGGAAATAAATAATGCTTCGTTGTCTGACTTCAGAGGAAAAGAACTGACACGATGTCGAAAAAATTCGCAGAATGAGGAACTTGAACATTCGTCCCCTTCGCTAGATACTACTCGGGTGCCCACACCAACAATGGGGAAGGTGAGGAATGTAGCAGAAATACATACAGAATTCTGGTCGTAAAACGTGCTCTTCTGGGTTATTACGCAGCGAGTAGTGGTAATTTCGTACAGACGTTTCGGGACAACCTATCCGTCCCATCCTCCGGGTTCAAGAATCCAAAATCCTTATGGATTCTTGAACAGATAGATTGTTCCAAAATATCGGTACGAAATTACCACTACTCGCCGCGTAATAACCCAGAAGAGCGCAACGCTCAACTATTTCGCGGCGGAAGCCTGAAATCACTAAAGAAAACCACCTGGGAAACGCAAGACAGAAAGACAATATTCAGGAGGAAATGAAAAAATAGATACCAGGGTGTGGGCTGGATTCATGTGGCTCGAGACAGGGGCCAGTTGCCGGCCATGTGGACACGGTAATGAATCGTCAGGTTATATAAAAAAAAAAGGAATGTGCCATATTTAACCAGTTGCGTGAAGAATAGCTTCTCACCAACACTGTTCGGTTAGCAGTGTCTAGAGCGTGGATTTAAGATACACAGATTCTCTAGTTTGGTGGCTGGAGGGGGGGGGAGGGAGGAGGAGAAGAAGAAGAAACGAACTGAACTGCTGTTCGTCCACCTACAACGAACATGTTTGAAATCGATATACTGCCACAATTTGGAATTAATCCCAGAGTTCTCGAATATGACTCGGCCAATAATGTCACATGCTACCTCAACCGCGGAAAAATTTTTCTCTACACTCGAGACCCAAACTGGATACCGCCAGAATACAAAGTCGCGATGTCAGCCCTGAGTCAATCTGACTGGAATAAAATTTTAATTTACGACTAATTTGAAATATGGTTATTTACAATTACGCACTAACTTAAGTTGCCTAATTTCAATACACAGTTTCTACTCTTCCCACTTAAAACACCGTCTGCGATGTAACAACTGTCTGGCAATCTTTGGGTGACACGTAGATGATTGTATAGTTTCTGTTATGGGCTCCGGAATAAAGGTCTGATAACGGCCCAAAAATGGGCCGAAGATAGTTTCCACAGAAATACTACTGTGTTGTGCGGGACTCTTTCAATTACATTACTCCATTAATTACATTTATTAACTGTCCGGTACCTAGTAACCTCTACCCCCTTGACACTGGGTCTGCAGATAGCGTGTATGAGGTGTTGATTGATTATATTATGCACTTTTTTCACACTCCTGATAGGCCGTGCCGCTTACGTCATTCGATTCCTCGTAGCTTCTTTCTAGTACAAGTCTGTGCTTCACTGATCATCAGCATCTGCCCATACAATCAGTTCATATTTATGAAGAACTACTTCTAAATTTAATTCGCTCCTCGGACGTAGCATCATGGCCCCTTACAGTACTGCTCCAAGAATTTTTTATGTCGTTTTCTGCGTCTACTCGTCTGTCGAGACGGTTCTGATTCTTCAATTCACAGTCACTTTCCTGTTTCTGCGGGCTGTCTGAATACAGGGGTTTAATTACTAGCTACTTAATGACGCTGTATCAATGCAAAAGACGCTCGTATGGCCTTTTCCTAACAGAAGGGAAGACCTTCTACGGAATTATAAATGACGAACACGATTCCTGTTTTAACGTCTTTCTAGTTTTCCGCTGACTTCACCGAGGCGGGAACTGTAGTTTGGTATCACTAAAATCGTGGGCGACAGCTCTAATATGAAGCCATTAAGGTGACCAAATTCCATACTTTACATGAACTTGTCCACCTATTATGATGGTAACATGCATGACTGCTTACATTTATACCTTCATAAGGATCATGAGACTTCTGCGCAAACTCTTGCCATGTGCCTTCTTCGATTTCTGAAGAGTGTTCAGCAACAACATCAAAGGCCCTACGATCGATCGCGGAGTACTACAGGCTATGTAATGGTACACAGTCAACTCGAAAGTACAACAATCGCAAGGTCTCTTCTTCTGCTTCTTCTTCTCCTTCTTCAGGCGCTACATCTTCATTGTTTGAAAGTTCTGACATTCTCAACTACTTCCTTCCACTTAACCCGGTCCTGGATGTATTTAATTCCATTATTTATCTTCATAATTCTTAAATCTTCTTTTATATCGTTTTCCCATCTAACCTTTTGGTCCTCCTGCCAATCTTGTAGACATCGGTTTCCACTCATACAATTTTTGGACCATTCTATCATTTATCGCGAGGTTACTTTCCTGACAAAATCTGCGACTGACACACCCGCGGTTGCCAAGACCAGGATGCTGTGCGAAATGCGGGTTAAGGGAAACCCGTCCGCTGTTAACTACTCGAAAAACAACTGCTCGTTCCTTCATTAAACACAAAACATAACATCACACATTCAATGACGGCTGGCCTATAGGCCCGAAGCGTCACAAAAAGACGCCACTCAGACTCTTGCAAAATAATGTCGGATGGAACTAAAGCTTTGTTCCCAGTAAGTATGGTCTCTTGGTGCGGAACCCATGTCTTTCTTCCGCGTGCACACAAATTAGGAATTGCGGATGCGCACAAGTCTAATACCGTGACTGTCAAAATTAGACAAAAATTAAAAACCGCCAATACTTCAAATTGCAACTGGCGAAACCGCAGTTGGAAAGGGGTGCTGCAGTGACGTCTGTGTTGAATTCCTCCGCGAAGCGAAACCAGTGCGACTATTTGAGCCCGCGCGTTTAATCAACCGTTCACAGTAACCAAATCCCTTTCCTTCCTCAATCTCACTGTACCACACACGTCAACGAAACGAAATCACAACAGACAAACTGCATCTTCACATCATAAATATGTGATTTAACCGCTCTCTGTCAAATTATCGACTTCAGATCGCGAATCAAACGTGTGCGTGATTATTAATTATGAATTCCGAAAGGTGCAAAAGGAATTGGCCGTGACACATTTCAAGGCACTAGGCCTATTACCACTAAAACAATTTATGACAGCCAGTATAACGCTGTAGAGCCTGTCTGTACGCTTGTAAGTCTCAAGCACCATCAGTTTTCTGTGGATAAAAGCAGAAGTGGGCCTGGCGATATCACCAGAATAATTACAGTAATCGCATGCGACCATAAAGAAATGAGCCTGGCAATGATAACGAGTGGGTGGTAGGGGTGCTGGATACTGCTCCGGAAATGGGAGCCTGCATGCGTCTTTGCTACAGACAGTGTAGTGATGATCTCATTTATATACACAAATAGGTACATTCCATTTGGTATACCTCACTGAGCTTAACATTCATTTAGGGTAAGAAGCACGCGCAGAATCACTCCTTACCAAACACACCACAACATACTGCAGATATCACTTCTTTATATCAATAATTTATTATTAATAACACAGTGACTTTTATACGTCAATGTTAAGAGTTTTCGACGAGGAAATTTAATATCTATGCTAACCACCAAATACAATAACGCAAATCATACGAAGGATGATGGTATGGAAACGGTATGAATGAATGAAAGCACGCAAAATTGTAGTCGGAAAACATGGAGAAGAAGATAATACAGGCCTACGGGTATTAAAGAAACACGGTGTGAGAGACAGAATCGGATTCAGTGACTCTGGGTACGGTCCAGTGAACAAGAGATTGATCCCCTCGGTTCCATAAAAGCAGGAAACTTGTTGGCCGATGAGTCACTAAGGAATCATCTCCACGGACGAAGGTGCCACTGTAAATATTATCTTTTTTTTTATGGCAAGTTTTCAGTAGGCCATGTACGACTATTGCGTTGGTATGAACTTTTCTAACTTTGAACTGTCCTCGTTTTGACAGAAGTTTATACTAATCCGGAGAGTAGGAGTCTGTTTACATTTTAATGCGTATACAAACACAAGGTCACTTGCATGCCTCCGCACGAGTGTTCAAACTTTCCACATGTACGGCGAACGTTAGTGAAACATTACTGCATTTTCATCAGTATTTTAATTACTGCACTGAAGGCCGTTAATTTGCTGCAAAAATGAACTACCTCCACATCGCAGTACTCGGTGATAATTAATGGTTATAACATCTAATCCAACAATTCCGTCTTCATATGGAACCCTGCACATCTGCGCAAATGCAACACAGTGGATATCATCACACTCTTCGTACTAAAAGGGACAAAAAAACTTATTTTAACGATTTTAAACCAATGACATGAAGGCTTTTTTTTTTTCGATACACTCTCCGCCTGCGCTCACTGATATACATGTAAATCGACTCTCACAGAAGTATTCGGCAATAAAAGGAAATATCATTGGGCCACAATTGACGTTGCGTTCTTACAGAGCTAAATTAAAATCACCATTTTGGTTCACACGTTTGCCGAGATGGTTCGAGATGTCAAAGACTTTTGACATCGTTAGTTACGTACATGCATCAGGTCTGGCAAAGCGCCAGCAATCCCTCAACGCCAAAACCTGCCACTTTTATCTGTGTTAAAACTTGGCCTCTCGCATGAAGGACAGAACATAAATTGAGGGGGTTTTAAGATCAGTAAGCCGGGGGAAAAAATATGTGCGACTAACAGGGATGAAGTAACAAACAGGACGGCGTAATAAGGAGCTTCATAATTCATACTTCTCCAAAGACGCGACAGGCAAGCACTGCAGCAGATAAGACATTACACACACACACACACACACACATATATATATACACGTTACGTTTTCCCTGTTAACCACGTAAACGCATACAGGGGGTTTCCAATCATGCTTAACCTCGGCACTAGACGGAGTTGTGATTAACTTCAATCCCAAGCCACTTTACCCCCTCCCCCCCCCAAAAAAAACGCCAGTACCAACTAAATAGGAGGCTGAGTAGGCCCCAGCGCCGGTCTGGATGATTTAAGGAGAAAAATCTCTACCGGGGTTCGAACCGCAAATCGTCTCCCCTGCCTCACCGTAGCCTGATCGCTAGGCTGACTACGCTACCCCGGCTTATCACTATACACACACAGTACATACATACATACACACATACATATAGATACACAACCTTTCTGTGGGAAAACCTGAAGGGAAGGCGCACTTGAAGAGACCGAATCCTAGACTGGAGAACAGCACTAAATTGACTAGACTCATTTGGCTAACGACAGGGTCCAAAGTTCGGTTCTTGTCGAAACCGAAATAAAAATTCTGGTATCATAAAAGAGGGGAATTTCTTAACTAGCTGACTTACTATAAGCTTCACAACGACTCCGGTCTACAGAGGTTGCCAACTGATATTTTAGTCCCCCAGTCCACTGCAGAGTAAATCTGTGGCAATAACAATTTGTAAGTCACTTCTCACACGGAAGGGCAACATGTTACAGAACACGTGACCGACAGGCTGGCTGTTCAAGGAAGTACGCGAAGATCTCTAGACTGCCAGAAATGTTTCGACATCTTTGTGCTGTTACGGAGCGCCTGTGATGACATTTCAGTTCCCTTATGCGCAACATCAAGGGCCAGAGGTGGGCTGTTTTAAGAACCTGCCGACCAGCTGTCTAAGGTATCAAGGTGGACACTTCCCCATGGAGCTGGGAATTGTACAGCTTTCCTATCAACTACCAAACTGCCAGAACCTCATAAAAGTAAATTTACAACGCCTACTACGTAACACTCTCCTATACAACCACTGTCTGTTCGTAATACAAAATTGCTGAGGTAACAGGTTTCAAGTGTTACAGATTTTCTTTACAGCACTAGACTTCACCGTCTCCTACACCTTACATAAACTGAGCACCGATACCAACATATTTCGCGTCCACGCTGACTGAAACTACCTGCAACACCCACACATACATTACATCTGACACCTAAGTGCTCTCACGTCACATTTTCGACACACAACCGTCGTTTCAGAGTGGACTGTGGAAACACACCGGACCTCTTAGAAGTGGCCGCGGATAAACACGCGAAACTAATTACTTGAACAAGTGGGTGTAAAATTCTAGACACTGTCAATGTTAGCTTTGGCGGCACGCAACGTAAGAGCATACAGGCAACATTTCTTCTTTCTGCGGAACAGAAAAAAAAAAGAAAAAAGCACGCGATTAAAAGCGCACGAATAGATGAGACGGCTGAAATATGAACAAATATTTCTTTCTAGTTTTAATATACCAAAAGGGAACTATCGATTCTCTTCCCCTTGCCAGATGGTGATACCGACACAATAAGCTTGCACTCTAAATCAGGGACCTCAATCTTAACCTTGTGTACCTTGTGTACACTGCTGGCCATAGGGCCTATTGACCTCACTACCATCGATCTGCGCCTTCTATTGTGGCAGTCTGTTGACACCCCGGTCCCACGCAGACTGGACGTTCGTCAATGGGGGGGGGGGGGGGATAACAACGCGCGTTGAGCTCCCAAATTCTTTCATTTTTAATAT
>Ga0131853_10007191_pt1 | contig 20112 bp, 20 predicted proteins | sample TergutLab28metaG_FD_92764 | JGI IMG/M metagenome (GOLD analysis project Ga0131853, IMG submission 92764) | Labiotermes labralis P1 segment gut microbial communities from Petit-Saut dam, French Guiana - Lab288 P1 (version 2) (version 2) | ecosystem: Host-associated > Arthropoda: Insects >... | reverse complement strand
CTATATTTGCGGGCAAAAGCTCGCAGTAGTATTTTTTCACAGAAGTAGGAGGATTTTTAAGTGAAAAATGGTACTGTTAAGTGGTTCAACGCGGAAAAAGGTTTTGGTTTTATTTCCGTAGAAGGCGAAGATGACGTTTTTGTGCATTTCTCTGCAATTGAGTCCGATGGCTACAAGACTCTCGAAGAAGGCCAACAGGTTGAGTTTGATGTAGTTGATGGCGCAAAAGGCCCCCAAGCCTCTAATGTTCGCCGCGCGTAGTTTCCCCTTTGGCTTTTAATTCAACGAAAATTTAAGGCCGATGGCCTTTAAATATTGTGGTATTACTAGCTTATCCGCCTTTCATGGGGTTACTCCCATGAAAGGCTTTTTTGTCGGAAATAATTAAAAACAAAGGAGGGATTATCATGAAATACCCACTAAGCACCAAAATCGGCATAGTAGGCGGTGGCCAGCTCGGGAAGATGATGATACTGGAAGCCAAGAAGATGGGCTTTTTTGTCGCTGTTATTGATCACGAAGTCGATTGCCCTTGCCATTCAATCTGCGATGAGCTGATTATAGCTGATTATAAAAATCCGGACGCAAAAGACTTAGCTGAATTTCGCCGCTTGGCCGAGATGTGTGATGTAGTCACTTATGAAACTGAACATATTGCAATTGAAGGCCTGCGGGCGATCGAAGAGACTAAGCCTGTATATCCCACGCCGGATAGCCTTGCGATCATCCAAAACAAGCTAAGCCAAAAGCAAGAGCTATTTAAGCATGGCGTGGCCGTGCCTGAGTTTGTGGAAGTTAAAAACGTTGAAGACATTGCGGCGGCGGGTGATAGATTCGGATATCCGCTGATGCTGAAAGCAACGCGCCATGGATATGACGGCAAGGGCAATTATACTGTTAAATCAGCGCAATTTGTGCAAGAAGGATATGATGCGTTGGGTGCCGACAATATGCAAATGATGGCCGAGCGATATCTTGATTTTGACCGGGAGATATCCGTAATCGCCTGCCGTGGCATTAATGGAGAGATCTCAATATACCCTATCGGGCAAAATCAGCACCAAGACGAGGTGCTGCGAGAGACTGTTGTGCCTGCGGATATCAGTGATGGCGCGGTTAAGGCGGCCATTGACGTGGCTAATCGTGTTATGGAGATATTTAGAGGTGTGGGTATTTTCTGCGTCGAGATGTTTTTATGCCGCGATGGCAGCGTGATGGTCAACGAGATTGCGCCAAGGCCGCATAACTCCGGCCACTACACAATCGAGGGATGCATAACCAGCCAGTTTGAACAGCATGTGCGCGCGATTACAGGCTTGCCTTTAGGCGGCACCGATTTGATTATGCCATCGGTCATGCGCAATATTTTGGGAGATGAAGGCCAGGAAGGTGTAGCGTTGGTCGAGAATGCGGATAAGGTGCTTGAAATCCCCGGCGCTTACCTGCATATGTACGGAAAGACCAAGACCGCGCCCAAGCGAAAAATGGGGCATATCACGGCATTGGGCAAAACTGTAGAAGAAGCATCGGACAAGGCCGGCCGCGCCCATGCCGCGTTGAAAATAATCGGCAAATAGGAGGTAACTATGAAAAACCCTCTGGTAGGCATAATAATGGGTAGCGATTCCGATTTACCCGTAATGTCCGAAGCGGCCAAAATTCTTGAAAATTTCGGCGTTGAGTATGAAATAACAGTAGTATCCGCACACCGCACCCCCGACCGCATGTATGATTACGCAAAAAAAGCGGCAAGCCGGGGATTGCGCGTGATTATCGCAGGAGCAGGCGGCTCGGCGCATTTGCCGGGCATGGTGGCCGCGCTCACATGTTTGCCTGTGATTGGCGTGCCTGTACAAAGCCGTGCGTTATCGGGCGTGGATTCGCTACATTCGATTGTGCAAATGCCTCCGGGCATCCCTGTGGCGACTGTCGCCATCAACGGTGCGCAAAATGCCGGCTTGCTCGCCGTGCAGATTTTGGGCATAGCCGATGATAGGCTTGCGCAGAAGATGATTAACTATCGCGAAGAGGTTGAGGCAGTCGTAAAAGGTAAGGCGGCAAAGCTGGAGAAAGCCGGATACAAGGAATATTTGAAAGAAATGTAGAGCGTAACGAGTAAAACAGGCTATCGCGCTGTTGGAATAACAACTGCGAGGAAAGTCCGGGCTCCATAGGGCAAGAGTGCCAGGTAATACCTGGTGGGGGCGACCCCAAGGACAGTGCAACAGAAATAAACCGCCCCAAAGGAAGCGCTTTTCCTTTCAGGAAAAAGACGATTATTTTCCACATTAAAGCCTGTGAAAAAATAATCTTGCGGGGTAAGGATGGAAAGGTGGGGTAAGAGCCCACCGCTTCTGCGGCGACGCAGAGGGCTATGTAAACCCCACTCGGAGCAAGGCGAATAAGGCGACAATTCCGATTTAAAATCGGCCGAAAGAGAGTGCTGCATTGCAGGGTTCAATGCAATGCAGCACGAAGTCTTGAGGGTGATTCTTAAACGGAATTGTCTGGGGCGGCCCGCCCTGCCTTGGTATGCTGCATGACTTTATTGGCGACGATAAAGCTAGATAGATGATGGCCAAATACAGAACCCGGCTTATAGTTTTGCTCGTTACTAAGGAAATTCCACGCTCTGTGGCTTGGAGGTGATTGTTGATGAATAGCCATGAAGCTGAGATTAAGAAAATGCTAGAGTTGCTTCAAAGCTGCTATACCGAGCGTGATGAAATGAATATAGAAGAACTTAGCGATGCTCTGTTTTCACAAGAATTGCCGCCGATTATTTTAGGTACGGGAAGCAGTGAGCTTTGCTTTGGAATTAGCAAATGCAACGAAATCTTTTTGTCAGACTGGAAGAACTGGGGAGATTTTTCGATAGACATGAGCAGCCTGGTCATGCGGCAATCCGGGGAGATCAGCTCGCTTGTTGTTAAAGGCAGGCTTGCGCAGGCTTTTAAGGATAGCGACCAAAGATATGCATCCTACATGGATTTGGTGAGCAAAATGGCCTCTTCCGGCAAGAATAGCATAGAAAAGGCCGGCGACATTATATGGGCTTTGTCGCATTTGCTTCATTCCAGAGATTCAGGCGAGCGTCATTATGACTGGGACGTTACCCTTTCGGGCATAGCGCATACCGTAAATGGCGTACCAAAGATAAAAATCATGCAGTTTTCTATGCCTTTTAACATTGCTTACCCTGATGTGAATTTGAATACATCGGAGGCTTATGAAGCGGAGTTTTATGCAAAAGGCAAAGAGATGATCACAAGCGCGGAAGATGGCCGCGAGAAACTAAGCGCGCTGCTTAACAAAACGCTTGCGGCAATGCCCGAGATAAGGCTTGCGCAAGATTTTGACGGCATCTTTATAGGATTTGACGGATTAGACAGAAATGCGTTTGAATTTATGCGGTATTTGGCAGGAAATAATGATGCCTACGCCCTCATTAAGCTAAGCGAGGTAGAGACAATCGCTTTTCAAATTGGGCAGCATTTTTCATTTTGCGGGATAGGGCTTTACAATCGAGAGATTTACGGAGAGGATGAATTTAGCCGCATATTGTGCAATATTGAAAACTACAAAGAATCGGGCGATATAAAAAATGCCCTTTTCAGATTAAGGCGTGACCTTGCTTACGTGCTAAAGGAAACTTCAGGCTCAAGCACAAGTGTCGCCCCAATACGCATTGAAGGCACGGGTATGCTGGATGATGACGGAGTGATTTTTGATTACTTGCAAATTTCGTACCCGTTTGATTGGATACTTGAACAAAAAACAGACTTTACATCATAGAGTTAACACAATATGAAGGGAGCAATTAGATGAACAGAACCTATATAAAAGACATAACCGCAGGTCAAACCCAGAAAGTATCCGGCTTTGTCGAAAACGTCCGCGATGTTAAATCCATGGGCTTTTTGGTAGTTAGAGATATCACAGGCAAGCTGCAAGTCACGATTGAAAAGGGTAAGGATGCCGATGTGGATGAGGCTTTTGCGCAGCTTACCGCAGATTCGGTTGTCAGCCTGACGGGCATGGTGACTGCAAATGAATTTGTCAAGCTGGGCGGTATTGAAATGCTGCCTGATAAAATTGAGATCCTTTCGATTGCGGAGGCTTTGCCGATTGTGCGCAAGGAAATTCCCGGCACGAAAAAGCATAAGGCTGTCGAGCGCTCTTCGATTGATCAGCGCATGGACTATCGCTGGGTGGACTTGCGCACGGATGAAAACCAGCTCATGTTTAAAATACAAACTTTGCTGCAATCCGCTCTACGTGACTTTTTGACCAAACGTGATTTCATCGAAATCCACACACCTAAACTCATTGCGTCTGCGTCAGAATCGGGCTCGGAGGTGTTTGAGCTTGGATATTACGAGGGCAGCGCGTATTTAGCGCAAAGCCCGCAGTTTTATAAGCAAATGGCGATGGCGGCGGGGTTTGAGCGTGTTTTTGAGTTCGGCCCATGTTTTCGCGCTGAAAAATCACATACTAACAGGCATGCGACGGAGTTTACCAGCATTGACTTAGAATTTTCTTATATTGACAGCTATCGCGACGTTATAAAGCTCAAATCCGAGATGCTGGCCTATGTTTTTCAAACTGTGAAGGATGCCTACGGCGACCAAATAGCCGAGCTTTATGGGCAGGAGATAGTGGTGCCGGCCTTGCCTTTCCCCGTCATAGCCTTGCCTGATTTGCTGGCTGCACTTGAGACGGAGTTTGGCCTGGTGATCCCTGAAGATGGCCGAGCAGACCTCGGCACAGAGGCCGAGCAGCTTGCTTATCAGTGGGTCAAAAAGCATCATAACCACGAATTTTTATATGTAACTGACTTTGGAAAAGAAAAACGCGCTTTTTATCACATGCGCGAAAACGGTGTACCGCAAGGCTTTGACCTGATTTGGCGCGGCGTAGAAATCACAACGGGCGCGCAGCGTGAGCATCGCTACGATGTGCTGAAAGCTCAGGCGGATGAAATCGGGCTTGGGGAAGATATCAAATTCTATCTGGACTTCTTCCGATACGGCTGCCCGCCGCACGGAGGCTTCGCCATAGGCCTTGAAAGGCTGACCATGCTTATGCTGAACCAAGGCATCAAGGATACGGCATTTTTATTCCGTGGGCCAAACCGGCTCACGCCATAAGTTTATAAACCCTCATTATTGCAAGTTTGACTCGCAATGATGGGGGTTGTGCTTTATGTTTTGTTTGTGCTATAATATTTTTACCAATGCAAGGAGGGGTTTGTTATGAGAAAATGGATTAGAGGCGTTGTTATTATTGCGGCAATACTGGCAATGGCGATTTTGGCCGCCTGCGGAGGCCCGGAAACAACATCGGGAGGCACATCGGCACCGCCGGGAGGCGCATCTCAAGCTCCGTCAGGAGGTATAATGTTTGGTTCGCGCGGGCCTTTTAGCACGAACAGCACGACGCTTGTTTTGAGCTCGGCCGGCTTGACTGATGAAGACATTGAGCCGTTGAGGTATTTCGTAAACTTGACAGACCTGAGGCTGGATGACAATCAAATCACCGACATAACACCCCTTACAGGGCTGACTAATTTAACGCGCTTAGTTTTGACCGATAATCAAATTACAGACATATCGGCCCTCGAAGGAATGCACAGTTTGACAGATTTGCGTCTGGACAGGAATCAAATTACAGACCTTTCACCCCTTGCCGATACACCGCAAATTGCTCAAATGTTATTGATGGAGAACCCTATCATAGACTGGTCTCCATTGGAGCATATGGCTGATGTCAGAGGCCGCCCGGCCAATTGGCGAGCTCTTCTGGAGGCAGAGCAAAGAGGCGATGATTATATTCGCATTGCAGGAACATGGCATAATATAATAGACACTACCGAATTTATCTCCCGTAGTAGAAATCAGGATTATGACTATTACGCTGATTTAATCCGTTTGGTTAATCTAACCAGACTGGATTTGTATAATAACCGCATTACTGACCTGTCATTTCTTGCGGGATTAACCAATTTAACATATTTGAACTTGGGCGGTAGCAATCGCGGCGCAAACCCCATTACAGACCTTTCACCCCTTGCGGGGTTGCCTAATCTGACCGAGCTGACGCTTGCAGGCGCGGCAGGGCGGTCTTTGGCTGAATTTCATCATGTCGCCCATGTGCCGACTGTGCATGGACGCCCGTTTAACTGGCTTGAACAACTGGCGACACAAGAGGCGTGGGCCGCGGAGCAAGCCGCCGCAGAGGCCGCGCTGCTCGCTCTGGGGCCGATTCCCGATTACATAACAATCCGAGGCGAGCAGTTTAGCACAGCTCTCACTGCGCTTAACATAAATAACAGAGGCCTAACCAACGAGGATATCGCGCCACTGCGGTTTATGCTGCAATTGACAGAGCTAAACATGGACAACAATCGCATCTCTGATTTGGCTCCCATTGCAGGGCTGACTAATTTGCAGGTTTTGGGTGTGGGTGGAAATCAAGTCTATGATTTGAGCCCCATTGCAGGCCTGACAAGTTTGTGGCGCCTGCAATTGCGAGACAATCAAATCACAGACTTAACTCCGATTGCAGGGCTGGATGCTATGCGCGATTTATGGATTTGGGATAACCCAATCCGTGATTGGCGGCCTGTAGCTCATTTCGCAAATGTGCAAGGCCGTCCGTCCGGTTGGGAGGCAATGTCGCAATTTGCGGATGCTCCTGAATACATAGCAATCGGCCGCAATACACGTATAAGCACGAGTGCCACCGAGCTGGATTTGGGGAATCAAAACTTAACAAACGAAGATATTGTGCCGTTGCGCTACATGGTTTTTTTAACGGATTTGACCTTTAACGGCACCGAAATCACAGACTTAACTCCGCTTGCAGGCCTGAGCAGCTTGACTTCTTTGGCCATAGGCGGCGATCAGATTACTGACTTATCTCCGCTTGCGGGCTTAACAGGAATTAGAAACTTTACATTAAGTAGCAGCCAAGTATCTGACATAACGCCGCTTGCGGGCATGACAGGGATTACAGACCTAACTATCAACAACACCCAAATCACAGACTTAACGCCGCTTGCGGGGATGAGTCAAATGCAAAGGCTGACAATGATAAACGGACAAATTTCCGACATAACACCTCTTGCAGGGATGACGGGAATGCAATTTTTGACATTAAACAACAATCAAATTGCCGATTTGACACCGCTTGCGGGGATGCAAAGAATGTCCGAGCTGCGAATTAACAACAACCCGATTACAGATGTATCTATCCTTGGAGGCTTAGGTAACCTACGAATTTTAACCATTGAGAACAACCAAGTCGAGGACTGGTGGCCGATATCACATTTACAGTGGGTTATAGGCCGCCCGAATCATTGGTATCGTTAGTTGTAAGCTCAACACCGCCCGCCTCTTTGATGAGGCTGGCGGTGTAATTTTCAGTGCATAAAATTATCAATGTGACGCAAGTTAATCCGTTTTATCAAAGAGCGGCTCTGCCAAGGCTCATTTTGATAACGTCGTTGAAGGTCGCCCAGCATTGAGCGAATGGCGAATTGCAGGTGATGGTCGTCTGTGGCGCGGTAGATCACTATCATTTCGCGGGCGTTATCCACTCCCAGGAAATGGCTGTTTGCTATGTTGAAGGTGAATTGCCGCGTATTATCGAAATGCCGCGCTGTATTCAAGCGGCCTGAGAAATATGCCGTGGATGTAAAATTTGCGATTAGGAAAAATACCATGCCAACTACCAGAAAGAAACGAATCAGTTTGAATTTCGGCCTAAACAGAGCGATTATGGCGGCGGCCAAAAAGAATGTCTCCATGGTCAGGAATGTTATTACCATCAGCCGCAGGGGTGTAAAGCCAAATACGTCGATATACATGTTCATGCGGTAGAATGATGAGGCGATCAGCACGCCCGTGAATATCGCCAAGAATAACAACATCAAGCGGATGGCCGGCGCGAGCTTATCAAAGAGCTTTAGAAAAGCTATAAGCACCGAGAAGTTAATGATGGTGATAAAAAGCAGCTGAAAGAAACCGGTGCGGGCATATTCGGCGTAGGTTATGCTGGGTGGCAGCGTGTTTGCACCACCTGTGAACAAAAAGGCGAATTGGATGTAGCAGAACACTGCGAAGATGATGTTTAGCACAAGCAGAAACGTCAGCGCGATGATATTGTCCGGCTTTAGCAGGCCGATATTGACATTGGAGGCCTGCTTGAATTTCACGCTGTACAACCAGCCTGCAAAATATCCTGTCATAAAAACAACAACAATAATGTGCCACAAAATACGAGCGGGGCGGATGACGATATCGGCAAAAAAATCGCTCACAAGCACCGCAAACACTGCATCCGCACTAAGCATCAGTGCTACTATAATGCCGCCCACAGGGAATGCCAAAATTATGCCCATGATAACCCGAAAGGCTACGCTGTCCTTTGTGAGCCTGGAGGCTTTGCGCCCTGTGTTGATGATGGCAAAACCTGCCGTGAAATGGCTGCGTATGATTTTGAGGACGTTTAGCCAAAAACTCGGTGCGCCAACGTCAAAATCCCTGCCGCCCGCAGCGGTGTACGCAATCAGTGCGAATAAAAACGTCACGACAATACCATTGAAATAATGGAAAACCGATATCTCAAAAACGGCGTTAAAGCCCGCCAAAGTCATAATCAGAATGCCCCAAAGAAAGGCCTTACGGCTCACCAGCCAATTCAGCTTTTTCAACCCGAAATACAAAATACACAGAGCCGCGCCGCAAAATGCAAAAAACGACAACTGCGGCAACACTTCAAGCCCCGAAAATGAAATACTGTACAGCACAGCCGTTAAAAAAGAGCAAATCAGCACCACGTGGGCATATCTCTCATGCATCAGTAGCTTAAATTTCGCGCGTGTATGTGTGCGAGCAATTTCCTTGTCCATGGTAAATTCATCCACATGAGGCTTTTCATCCAAGGCTTTTTCTTGCGGGTTACTCATCATTTTCGCCCCCTTCGACATATTCTAAAATATCCCCGGGCTGGCATTTAAGCTCACGACATATTCTATCCAGCGTCGAAAAACGGATAGCCTTGCCTTTGCTGTTTTTGAGGATGGACAGGTTCGCCTGTGTTAAATCAATCTTTTCGGCAAGCTCCGCAAGCCCAATTTTGCGCTTTGCCATCATGACATCCAAATTTATCATAATCATAATTTGCCCCCTCCTCAAATCGTTAGTTCGTTTTCTTCGCGCAACACCATGGATTGGCGGATTAACGCCGCCAACGTGAAAGCGAACAGCCCGCCGCCGAGAAATATAAAAGCACATACGAGTGTCAGAAATGTAAAAAACACAAAGCACTTTCCTAAAAACGCAGCCGACAGCGCCATAAACAACACGCCCAGCCGATACAACGCACTCACATTACGCGCCACAAACGGCCCCTTCGGAATAGAGCGCAGCATAAAAATCATCTCCAACACCACCCACAGGCATATTGTGCCAACTCCCATCAAAAACGGCAGAATAAATGCACGATAAGCATTAGAAATATAGGCAGCGCGCAGCACGAGGGCTACAAAGAAATCCAGTAAAAACGGCAGGCTCGCCACGGCAAGCGCCCCCGCCACAAATGCGGCATACAGCGCGTACAGCAGAATGCGGCTTACTAATGGCTCTTTCATAAAACAATAACCTCCCCTGATGTTATATTTCCAATATCATACAATATAATCAATCGAATGTCAATAGTTTTTTATTGAAAAACAATAATATTTTATTGATATTTGAAATGTTGAAAAAAATGGATGATTGTGGTATACTGATTTTGAGGGCTAATATTTGACAGGCAAGGCCCTGATATTGTTAATGGTGTGTTTCTTGTACCTGTGCGTGCCGTGTTTGAGCATTTAGGGTTTGATGTATCCCGGGATGGGAATCTGCGTCAAGTGATTTTGGCGGACGAGAAATTATACTATCGTGCTAACCGTTGATGACAATAAGTTTAGCGATGTAACACATTTAGCTAACCTTACAAACCCGAGAGGGCTGAGCTTGATTATACCTGCTCATAATCAAATTAGTGATTTGACACCGTTAGCCGGTTTGATTAATTTGGAATGGCCGAATTTGGAGAGAAACCCAATCGGTGACTGGTCGCCCGTGGAGCATATCGAGCAAGTCCACGGGCGCCCGCAGTAGGACGAGCGTATAAGGAGAAAAATATGAACATAAACAACAAAAAATACACCCGCGAGGACATACTGCGCCGCAATAATCCATCCGCCCTTTACGGCGCGAGACGTATTGTGATTGCGGATGGGCGCGCTCGCGGGCATCGGATGATTGAGGTGAAGACATCCGGGGGTTTGCGGGCTATGATATCCGAGGATAGATGCCTTGATATCATTGATTTGGAATATAAGGGTGTAAATCTGGCGTTTTTGAGCAAGAATGGCATAGTCAATTCGTCAATTGCAAACCCCGAGAACAACAGCTTCGCAAAATACTGGCAGGGCGGCTTTTTGGCGACTTGCGGGCTGCGCAATACAGGCGGGGCTTGTGAGGTGGATGACGAGCTTTTCCCGATTCATGGGCATATCGGGCAGACGCAGGCTGAGGCCACGAATATTTATGTTGACGAAAGCGTAATCGCCATTATCGGGATAATCCGAGAGACTTCGCTTTTTGGGCATAATCTGGAAATGGTGCGGACTATTACAATTCCGTCAGATGGTGCAAAAATCACCGTTAAAGATGTCATCCACAATCTCGCCCCGGAGGATGAAGCCGTCTTTTTGCTGTATCACATCAATTTTGGCTTCCCGTTTCTAAATGAGGATTTGGAGCTGCAATTCCCAAAGGGAGCTGTACGCGGGCGCACAGAGTACGCCCAAAGCGTAATAACAGAGCATACCAAAATCACGGCACCCATTGATGGAGCGCAGGAGGTTGTGTTTTTTCACACGCCTGATGAGGGAAAGAGTGATGTGCAAGTGCAGCTCGTGAATAAGCTGCTTGGCGTGAGAGCTGCCATCAGCTATGACAGGGAGCGGCTGCCCGTTTTAGCGCAATGGAAATGTATGCGCTCGGGGGATTATGCACTTGGCATAGAGCCCGGCACGAGCTTTATCCGTGGGCGCAAAGACGAGCTTGCGCACGGATATGATATAAAAATCCCCGGTTTCGGGGAGCTGAGCTTTGGGTTTACTTTGGAGGTTGACAGTCTATGGAAAAATTAAAAATGGCATTGGAAAATGCCAGAGGCAAAGGCAAAATCGCCATGTTTGCTGATGGTTTTGTTGACGAGGTGTGGGAGATTGTGGCATCCCGCGCGAGCTTGGATGAGTACTCTCTGTATGTGCGCATGAATCAGTTTGCCGAGCGCATCACATCAAGCGGCTCGGGCGGTGTTGGTCTTGAGCTTATCGCTAAGCGGCGAGTGTTTGGCGGATTTACCGCCAATATCGGCTATGCGGCGGCTCGGCTCGGTGTTGATGTGAGCTTGGTTGGGGTATATGGTGCAGACAAGCCCGACCCGTGCTTTGAGCAAATGTATGAGATTTGCAATGTGCATTCCGTGGGTGATGCCGCGGTGACGCATGTGTTTGAATTTGATGACGGCAAGATTTTGATGTCCAACATGGCACCCGTGCAGGGGCTGAGCTGGCGAGCTATCGTTGACAGAGTCGGAATGGATACTATAATGGATATGCTAACGTCAGCCGATATATTGGGCGTAGGGTATTGGTCGCTGCTGCCTGCTTTTGATGAGATATTTGTTCAGATTTGCGAGCACATACCGAAAGATGGCAAGCTGCGCCGCTTCTTCTTTGATTTTGCGGATTTTCGCAAGAAAGACGAATCCAGTTTAAAAACTTCACTTGCGTTGTTGAAAAAATACAATAACATGTTCCCGATGATTCTCAGCGTAAATGAGCATGAGGGCGCGACGCTTTTTGAAATGTGCGGCGAGAGCTTTGATGGCGTCGGCCGCCCTATTGCCGAAAAGGCGGATGTTGTGCGCGAACAGATCGGGCTGGATGAGCTCGTCATCCACACGCCGCAGTTTGCGGCAGTCGCGGCAACGGGGCTCAAGCCTGCGTATATGCCTGCGATCACTATCGAAAAGCCCGTGCGCACCGCCGGGGCGGGAGATACCTTTAACGGCGGCTATATCACTGCGACACTTGCGAAGATGAGCTTGCCTGAGCGGCTGGATGTGGCTAATGCAGCCGTGGGGCATTTTTTGCAGACCGGGGTGTTTCCTGAGATTGGGAGTTTGTTAAACTGCCCAATAGATCGTAAGGGTGATCATTAATCACCTGTCTCTGCAAAGCCCATTCCCATGCGGGCGGTCAATAGCCGCCCCTACGGTTGCGGGTGTTCGTTTTGGAGGTGTTTATGAAAATCAATGACATTAAAAACATTTTGCAAAGCACCCCCGAAGCAGATTTGCCTGCCATTATTGCCGGTCTTGAGAGTGATCTGCGCGAGGGCGTAAAAAAGCTGGTTATTTCTTACAAAAAGCGGCATAATAACTATATTGCTGAGAACGAGCGGCTTGATGGCCTTTTGTATTTTGAGCGGCGTTATGAGCGTTATGCGCGTATTTGCGGCGTTGATGAAGCCGGTGCGGGGCCTTTGGCGGGGCCCGTCGCTGCGGCGGCTGTAATATTGCCTGTGGGGCTTAAAATCAGAGGGCTGGATGATTCCAAGAAATTGAGTGCTGTGCTGCGTGAAGAGCTTTTTGATGAGATTGTTGAGAAGGCTGTTGACTACTGCATTGCTACTGTTGAAGCCGATAAGATTGACGCTATGAATATCTTGGAGGCGCGGCTTTTGGCCATGTCAAAGGCCGTTGGCTCGATTAATGCCGATTTTGCCTTGATCGACGGTGACCGCGCGCCTCGGCTTGCTATTCCGTATGCTATGATTACAGGCGGAGATGCTTGCTGTATGTCGATTGCGGCGGCGAGCGTTCTGGCTAAGGTGTATCGCGACAGGCTTATGTCGGAATATGATAAGGAGTATCCAAATTATGGCTTTGCCAAACATAAAGGCTATGGAACAGCCGAGCACCTATCCGCAATCCGCACCTACGGAAGCTGCCCAATACATAGGAAGACCTTCCTCCGACGGCATTAACGCCAATGCGGAGGGTGAGCAGGATATCATAAAGGATACCTTAAAAGAAGCGCCCAAGGAGATACCTGCGGTGTCCTATGAATCTTCCTTAACCGAGGAGGTGCGTGAAATGCTGATTAGTAATTTGGGTGGTATTGGGGAAGTAAAGGCCGCTTCCGGAAATAATCCCGGCGGGCCGGGTGTTGTGGCCAATCCGCCAAATGTTAACCCAGAAAATCCAGGGGAGAAATACGGGGCCGCCCAGCTTATCCCCAAGCTCACAGCCCCCATCGGCAAAAATATTTTTGCCTTAGCCCCCGGGGAGATTTTTGCTGCCGAAATACTGGATATCCAGCCAGGCGCGATTACGTTGAAGCTGGAGGATGGCAATTTGACGGCAAAATCCTTATCTGTGCCTGATGCGCGTATTGGGGATAGGGCTATGTTTATGGTGAAGGAAAACAGAGGCGGGCAAATCGCGCTGGAGTTTATGAGGGATGGGCCGCAATTCGGGCAGGTGTCCGAAAGTATTGTCAAAGAGGCCTTGCAGGCAGCGCGGATGCAGTATACCATGCAAAACGCCGAGATTGTTGCGGATTTAGTAAAACACAACCTGCCGATTGATGACAAGACGATTCAGCAAGCCGCATTTTTCCGCTATTCCATGCCGGATGTGACTTTTGAGAAAGTTGCTTTTCTGATTGAGAATGAATTCGCGCCGATAGAGCGCACGACGCAGGTATTTACCTCTTTGTCTGACGGCAGCCTTAATTTGCGCAATGAAATGCAGCAGCTAATGCAATTCGCGCTTGCGATGGATGACGGAGACATGGGGAAAAATCTGGCTGATCGTATAGTCCGGGCATTGTCCGTTAATATTGACCAGGGGCAGGATATACCTGCACAGATGCAAAATTTCTTTGGCGAGGCCGCAACGCTTCTGGAGGAGTTTCGCGGGCTTTATGAAGGTGCGGGTGAAGATTTTGAGAAAATCCGCACGACAATGGAAAATATCCGCGACATACTTGATTTCTCCCGCAACATCACTAATACTAAATATTACATGCAATTTCCGTTTCTGGCCGAGATGAAAGATGGGCTGGCGCAGCTGCATGTGTTTCAGCGCAAGGGGCAGAGACATGCTAAAGGCAAAGAAGCCTCGACGGCCATGATGGCTCTGGATATGGCACATTTGGGGCATGTTGAGGTGCTTGTGCATCGGCAGGGCAAGGGAGTATCTCTGCAATTTCGCGCCGATGAGAACAAGGCTCTGGGGCTGATTGGCGCACATGCGCCGCGTCTTAACGATGCCTTGGGTGAGAAGGGTTATAATATATCAAATCTGGCATTTAAGCGTGTTTCGGAGAAATTTGACATTTCTGATACTCCGCAAAAAGATGGCGCGCCGAGCCCTGATAGCCAACCTCCACGCGTGATAAAACGCTATTCCTTTGACATGAGGGTGTAAACCATGGAAAATCCTAAGCTACAAAAGGCCGTTGCCATAAAATACAATCGCGAGGAGCATGCCCCCAAAGTCGTTGCGACCGGGGCGGGGCATTTGGCGCAGAAAATTATTGATACTGCGCGGGATAGCGATGTAGAGCTATATCACAACCCTGAATTGGTCGAAGAGCTGGCCAAGATTGATATCGGCTTGCATATCCCGCCCGAGCTTTATGAGATCGTCGCCGAGATTTTGGTGTTTGTGAATGATCTGGATAAGCTGGAGGGCCTGCGCAGACATGAGTAAAAGCAATGGCAATTACGGCGAAACAGCCGCCGAGGGTTATCTGGCAGCAAAGGGATATGAAATATTAGAAAAAAATTACAAAAGCGGGCATACGGAAATTGACATAATCGCAAAAGACGGGGAATATCTGGTGTTTGTAGAGGTGAAATACAGGCGGCAGCTGAATTTCGGCCGCCCCGTAGAGGCTGTATCCCGTCGCAAGCAGATGAATCTGATTGCCTGTGCGTATGGATATTTGGCGAAGGCGGGGCTGAATGATGTGCCCTGCCGTTTTGATATTGTTGAGGTATTCGGGCGGGAGTATTTGACGATTAATCATATCGAGAATGGGTTTGGTGAATAGATGATTAAGCACGTTGACGGCGTTTCTTATTTTGTTTTTGAACACTTCAAGAATACAAAAATGGTGCGTAACTGTGTAAGTACGCGCATCGGTGGCATATCCACAGGCTACTATGAGAGCATGAACCTGGGAGTAAATTCTGCGGATGACCCCAAATGCGTTTCGGAAAACTTTGTGCGCCTAAGCCACGCTGTGGGTTGGAGTGAGCGGGATATTGTAATATCTCATCAAGTGCATGGTGTCGAGATTTATGACGCAACGGCGGCTGACAGGGGCAAAGGCCTATATTTTGAGCGAGATTACCAAAACATTGACGGGCTGATGACGACCGAGAAAAACCTCGTCCTCGCTACATATTACGCGGATTGCGTGCCTCTGTTATTTTTGGATACCAACAAGCGTGTTATCGCAAGTGTTCACGCGGGCTGGCGAGGTACGCTTAATGATATCGGCGGCAAGGCTGTCGCGAAAATGATAAAGGATTATGGCAGTAATCCCGTTGATATTCTGGCAGGCATAGGGCCGTCGATTTCTGTTAAGAATTTCCAGGTGGGCGCGGATGTGTATGAAGAATTTCAAAAAGCCCTTCCTTTTTCGGCAGACTTCATTTATAATGATAAAAAGGCGGATGATCGCCGCTATCTTGATTTATGGGGCATAAACCGACGCCTGCTCGAGCTTGCGGGAATACCGCCTGAAAACATTGAAGTTGCGGGGCTTTGCACCTATGAGCGGGATGACTTATTCTTCTCACATCGCAGAGATGGGGCAAAGCGGGGCAGCATAGCCGCCATGATTGAGCTGTACTAAGCCGGCAAAGTGTAGGGGCGATTAAATCGCCCGCATCATTGCTATTGTTACCCAATTGGGGGTTAATTCCATGAAACACGAAATCTCAAATGTAGAAACAGGCTCAATAGCCGAAGAGCTTGAAATAGAAGCGGGCGATTTTTTAGTGAGCATTGATGATAAAGCTATCATTGATATCTTTGATTACCGCCTAGCGATTGCGGCAGAAACCTTGGAAATCCTCATCGAAAAACCTGACGGCGATTTATGGCAGATGGAAATCGAAAAAGATGGTTACGAAGACATTGGCCTGATTTTTGACGGAATAATGAGCCGCCGCCGCGTCTGTGAAAACAGCTGCATTTTTTGCTTTATTGACCAAATGCCGCCGAACATGCGGCAAACGCTGTATTTTAAGGATGACGACTACCGCCTGGGCTATCTTGACGGGAATTACATAACCCTAACGAATATGACAGAAGCTGATATTCATCGGATTACGGCTTTGCGCCTGTCTCCTGTTAATATCTCCGTGCATACCACTGATGCAGATTTGCGCCGGACTATGATGGGCAATAAACGCGCCGGAGATGTATTAAAATACCTCAAAATACTGGCAGATGGCGGCATTGCCATGAATTTCCAGATTGTGCTGTGTAAGGGCATTAATGATGGGGAGATGCTGGATAAGACGATTGGCGATTTGGCGGGCTTTATGCCTTTTGCCGAGAGCCTGAGTGTAGTGCCTGTTGGGCTGACGAAGTATCGTAAAAGCCTGTATGAGCTAATGGCTTTTACATCGCATGATGCGGGCGTTATGATAAAGCAGGTGCAGAGCTGGCAGAAGCGGCTGTATGGCGAGTATGGCAAAAATTTTGTCCACGCCGCTGATGAGTTTTATGTGATGGCAGACATAGAGCCGCCCGATTATGACACTTACGAGGGATTTTGCCAACTGGAAAACGGCGTTGGTATGATGCGCCTGTTTGCCGAGCAGCTTGAAGAGGCATTAACGGATATACACAACAAAACCATCAACAAAACCGTCACTATAATTACAGGCACAGCCGCCGCTGATTTTATGAAAAAGATCGCCGCAAGGCTTGCTGCGAAATTTGAGGGCTTGCGGATGCAGGTGATCCCCATCATCAACGACACCTTCGGTGCGAGCGTTACTGTCGCAGGATTAATTTGTGGCAAAGACATTATAAATCAGCTTAAAGGTGAGAATTTGGGTGACATACTGCTAATCCCCAAAAACGCCCTGCGTCATGGCGAGGATGTTTTTTTGGATGATGTGCGGGTTAGGGATATTGCGGAGGCTTTGGGGGTTGAGGTAATAGCTGTAGATGGTGCCGCGGCCTTAATTTCTTCACTTTATCAGACATAGGGGGTTATGAAATGAAGCTGCTATTTTTGCTGGGAGATCAGGCGGTCGGCAAGATGACTGTCGGCCAAGAGCTAGCCAAAATCACGGATTTGCGCTTGTTTCACAGCCATATGACGATTGAGCCTGTATTTGAGCTTTTTGGCGATAAAAACAAGCATTGGAAAACCATAGGCCGCCTGCGCCAAGTGTTTTTTGAAGATTTTGCGGAATCGGATTTGTACGGCATGATTTACACGAGAGCATTGGCGTTTAACAGCCCTAACGCATGGGAAACTTTGGAGGACACCGCCAATATCTTCCGAAAACACAACGCGGATATTTATTACGTCGAGCTTTATGCCCCCTTGGATGTGCGCTTGGAGCGCAACACCACCGAAAACCGATGGAAGCACAAGCCGTCAAAGAAAATTGATTACACCGAATCGGTGGAGTCGATGCTGGATAAAGATGCGCGTCGGTATAGCTTTGAAGGTGAGGTTAAACTGGAGAATTACATAAAGATTGATAATACAGATCTTTCGCCGCAGGAAGCTGCAAAAGTAATTAAAGACAGATTTCAATTGTAGCACATACATCAGTTAGGGTCTGTCGACAGACCCTAACAAAAGTTATGAAAGGAAAATCGTAATGACTTACATTTTAATTCATGGTTCCGGCCATAAAGCGGCAAGCTGGAATGAAACAATCTCATATATAGAAAGCGGTAAAGAAATATTGTGCCCGGATTTATCTTTAATCCTTAACGGAAAAGAAGCAAGCTACGCTAATTTATTTGCTTCGTTTTCAGAATTTTGTAATGGTATTAATGGGCAAATTAATTTATGCGGCATTTCGCTGGGTGGCATTTTGGCATTAAATTACGCACTTGATTATCCCGACAAAGTTAAAACGTTAGTTTTGATTGGAGCACCATATAAAATACCAAAATTAATGTTTGGCGTACAAAATATTATTTTTAGATTTTTACCCAAATCATTTTTTGAAAAAACAGCATTTAGTAAAAAGGATATGTTTATTTTCGGTAAATCTATAAAGAGCTTGAATTTCAGCAATAGACTGCATAATATCAAATGTTCGACGCTGGTAATTTGCGGGAAAAAAGATGGCGCAAACATTAAATCAGCATATTTTTTAGCTGAAAATATTATGAACGCAAAATTAAAAATCATGAATAATATAGGGCATGTTGTAAATGAAGAAAATCCAAAGGCGCTGGCAAATGAATTAGATAAATTTTATAATGAAAACGAGTAAATCTGTGGTTACTAAAGACAAAGAAAGGCTGATAAAATGCAACCAATAGTAGCGGTGGTAGGCCGCCCGAATGTCGGGAAATCTACACTTTTTAACAGGCTCGTTGGCGAGCGCATATCTATTGTGGAGGATGAGCCGGGCGTTACGCGGGATCGGATATATGCCGACGCAAGCTGGCAAAGCCATAATTTTACGCTGATTGACACAGGCGGAATGGACCCCGCTTCAACAGAGATGATTCCGAAAAAAATCATGGAGCAGGCACAGCTGGCCATCGAGACGGCAGATGTGATTGTGTTTGTGGTTGATGTGAAAAGCGGTGTTACCGAGGGAGACTTGGATGCCGCCGATATTTTGCGCCGCTCAAAAAAGCCTGTGGTGCTGGCTGTGAATAAGGTGGATGATCAGCGTCGGGATGATTTTAATGTATATGAATTTTACGAGCTTGGCCTGGGCGAACCGATGGCGGTGTCTGCCGCAAACATGCTTGGGCTGGGCGATTTGCTTGATGCTATTTGCGGGCATTTTAGCAACTTTGCAGAGCAAGAAGAGGAAGATGTCATCCGCGTGGCGATTGTAGGCAAACCGAATGTAGGCAAGTCTTCTATTATCAACCGTATTTTGGGAGAGGAGCGCGTGATCGTGTCCGACATTGCGGGCACTACGCGGGATGCGATTAACACCCCATACGAGAAGGACGGCCAGAAATACATGCTTATTGACACGGCGGGCATACGCCGCCAGAGTAAAATCAAAGAGAGCATTGAAAAATATAGCTTTTTGCGGGCTGTTGCGGCGGTTGAGCGATGCGATGTGTGTGTGCTGGTGATTTCCGCCGAAGAGGGAATTACCGATCAGGACACAAAGATTGCGGGCATAGCGCATGAAAAGGGCAAGGCGGCGATTGTTGTCGTAAATAAATGGGATCTCATCGAGAAAGATAACAAAACCATGGCTAACTATACCAAAGACATCGAAGAGGAGCTAAAATACATGAGCTATGCGCAGAAGCTCTTTATTTCCGCAAAAACGGGGCAGCGCATCAATAATCTTTTTGAGATGGTGAAGATCGCTAACGAAAATGCAGCCTTGCGCATACAGACGGGCATCCTCAACGAAGTGCTGATAGAGGCTATGAGTATGAACCCGCCTGCGGCAATTAAGGGCAAGGCCTTGCGTGTGTATTATGTCACTCAGGTGTCCGTGAAACCGCCGACGTTTATTTTGTTTGTAAATAACTTTGAGCTGCTGCATTTTTCGTATAAGAGATATTTGGAAAATCAGTTGCGGCAGAACTTTGGTTTTAAAGGTACGCCTATTCATTTTATTGTGCGCAATCGGAAAGAGTAGGCCGCGGCCGCCATGCAGGGCTTTGAGCACGCAAGCGGAAGGAGGCAAAACATGATTAAATTACAAGGCAAAGACATATACCTTGCAGCATTAGAACGCGAGCATGTAAAGCAGCTATGGCAAAACGAGGAATATG
>Ga0131853_10007190_pt1 | contig 20114 bp, 22 predicted proteins | sample TergutLab28metaG_FD_92764 | JGI IMG/M metagenome (GOLD analysis project Ga0131853, IMG submission 92764) | Labiotermes labralis P1 segment gut microbial communities from Petit-Saut dam, French Guiana - Lab288 P1 (version 2) (version 2) | ecosystem: Host-associated > Arthropoda: Insects >... | reverse complement strand
ATTAGGAAGTGGAGAATGTTAGTAATGTTTTTTTTTTCAATTTTTTTACCCCCCCCCCCCCCTCACATTCGTATGTAGTTTGTGTGGTTAAGACTGAAAATAAAAAGGATGTATAATGGTGAATTTTGGCTGGCTGTTCGAATAATCCCAGTGTAAGATGGCTGGTCATTTTGGCATCTGTCACTATTAAGGTGGTTTATGGGAGACTTCCTTAGATTTTTGTGGTTTCCTTGATCCTTCATTTTGTTATCTGCTCCTGACTAGAGCTGGGACTGAATTACACCAAAAAGTGGGAGACCACAAGTGTAGCACTTGAAGCCTAGCCCTGCCAAGTGAAGACTGATTGACATACAAAGGAAATTATACTGAAATCTCTATCAGGTCTGCTGGGATTGCTGCTTTGCTGAGATGCATAATTTCTTCGATCAGCTTTGTCACAGTTTCCATTAATGCCTCTTCCCCCATTTTAGACATTAGAATATGAAGGATGCAGAATTACAGATGCAGTGTGTTTTGTAATGTGGTTTATAATGATCACTAATGTTTTAAAATGTCTGAAGCATTTTTTAAATTTTGTAATAGATATTACCACATCCATTTTTCGCATATTTTAAAATCACAGTGTTTCAAACTTTCAGCGAGGGTATCAAGAGGAAGGATTCCCTACTTTTCCTTTCTCTTGAAGAATGAGACAACACCCTTCCTTGAAACGTCATGGTTTTAAAATTTGGAGTTTTATGCAATGTTAAGTGTTCAGATTGTGTCATGAATATTATTGCACTCCGTCATGACACCTTCAGACTTTGGCTTGTTTGTTTCATATTTTGTGTTCTTGCTTGCAGCAAGATCCTGGCTATGTGTTTCGGATGCGAGCAACTGCAACAGATCAGGGTGTTGAACCTAAAATGTCAGAAACTGATGTTGAGCTTTTGGTTGTTGATTCAAGAAAGAAATCACCCAGTTTTACAGATCCAGTGGATATGACTCTACACCTGAAGGAAAACTACAGTGACTTTTCGACACCAATTGCCACTCTCAATGCTATGTAAGACAGCTCTTGTATCTGTACTTGTTTTTTATATTTTGTGAGTCAGTACAGTGACCTATGCAACTGCACCATTGCTCATGAAGGTGAAAGGTACTGTATTTGTTGTAAGTTCTGAAGTACTCTGTAATGTTATATCAGTTCTGAGGATGATCATTTTGTGATCATACAGGTTATGAAATCATGTGGTATGGTATGTGGGTACCATTAAAGAACAACTTTTACTTTTATATTCATCTGAAATGTTGTATTCATCTGCAAGATTAGATATTATCACATGCCAGAAGATAACAGTCTCACACAATGTAATGGCAACACACTGCAACAAAACTTCCCTTTTGTTGGAATATCAGAACATATAAACAGAATGGAACATAACTTCTTTTCATTCCAAGTGAGTGCACATAATATGTTAAGTACATATATTTATCACCATTTACCTCCATATTTTGGTGTTTGTTACACCATCTTCAGGGAGACCATTGCGTTACTTGTTCAAAGTCTATATGCTTTTTGGAGTGTCTCTATAAAATGTACAATATATTCTGTTTGCTTTTAAATTTACAGTGCTGTTAAAATGTTTAAAACAGTATGTGTTTCGTTCTTCTATATCTTAAAAATCTTAAAAAATATTTGTTAGAATCCTTCGCTGTAGCACATGAATATCTGTATCATAAAAATCATAATAATGTTAGTTAAAATCCTTAGTTGTAGCACATTAATATCTGTTGTTCCCTACCATGTATTGTGTATGTTTGCAATACACAGTGCGATCCATAAGTTTTAGGACTGATTTTTTTAAATAACAGAAATAGAGTGATCTATCGGCCAACACACTAAGTAATATCAACCAACATCCGTTCACACACCGAGTTTCATTTGTTTATCTTCAACAATGTATGAGTTTATAACTTGTCCTGTAAAGTCACTTTTCTTTGTACGAGGGTGCTGATAAGTCCTTAGCCCGACCAGGAAGGAAACAAGCTATAGCGACCAAACTCGGGATTTATTCAACATACTCACCATGAAGCTCAATACACTTCTTAGCCTGTTGCTCTAACTTTTGCAAACCACTCAAAAAAATATTCAGTAGGCTGTCCGTCCAAGCGGGTCTCCGCGGTACCAATGAAATCCACATTGGACGAAAAGTGGCGACCTTTCAATTGTTTTTTCAGTCCAGGGAACAGGTGGTGGTCTGATGGGGCCAGAACTGGATGATAGGGTGGGTGATCAAGACACTGGAACCCCAGGTAGGGCAGTTTCTTCTGGGTTGCAAATGCCCGGTGAGTCGGGGTATTATTGTGCAAAACCAAGACCCCCTTTATGACCTTCCTGCAGCTTTGGCATTTTTCCTTCAAAATGTCCTTCAATTGCACCAGCAGAGATGAGTAATACTCAGCGTTGGTAGTTTGGCCCTTTGGAAGATAATCAATGAGGAGGATGCCCTCTTGATCCCAAAAAATCGAGGCGATAACTTTTTCAGCAGTTTTGTGCACTTGGAATTTTTGGGGGCAGGGTGAGCCACTATGCCGCCACTCCATTGATTGTTGCTTTGTCTCCGGGTCATAGTGATATAACCAGGTTTCGTCCATGTTCACCAATCGCGACAGGAAATCATTTGGATAGCGCCGAAAAAATTCCATAAGTTGCTCAGACAACTGGTACCATTGATGTTTTTGATGTGCGTTCAGGCATTTCGGGACCCACTTTGCAGAGAGCTCCCGCATGTCCAAATCTTCATGAATGATGGACCCAACCCGCTCACATGGGATGCCCAGTTGCTCAGCTATTGATTTAGCTGAAATCCGGCGGTCTTCCAAGGTTAGCTCGTGAATTTGATCAATAATCTCTGGGGTGGTCACTGTTTTGGGTCGTCCAGTATGAGGCGCATCACAGGTGAAAAAATTGCCAAATTTAAACTCAGCCACCCAGTTTTGATGGTGGCATACAATGGTGCATGTTCCCCTAATGTTTCTGTCAGAATGGCATGAATTTCCTTGTGCGCCTTGCCTTGCAAAAAAAAAAAAAACTTGATGACAGCTCGCATCTCCATGTTGTTGAAATTGCGCGCATCGCCTGACATACTTCCTTTCACCCTCTTTAACAAGAAAAAACTTGCAATTTGGCACATGAACAGTTCCCTCTTTCCAATGACACTATCGATTCCGTGCTACGACATTGGGAAGTACGTCAGGCTTAGGACTTATCAGCGCTCCCTTGCACGTCATGGATGGCGGAAATGAACAGAGAATTGCCATAAAATTTTGTTTCAAAGCCAGTCTGTCTGCGAGAGAAACACTAGTATTGGTGCTAAAGGCTTATGGGAATGAGGCTCTGAACAGATCAGATGTTTTTAGGTGGTATTCTTAATTTCAAGACAGAAGGGAGCTGGTAGAAGATGACAAGAGAGATGGCCATACAAAATTGACTCGAACTGAGATAAACATTGGTGCTGCTACTGATCTGGTGAAAAATGACTGTCGAATCTCATCAAGAATTATAACAGAATCTTTGAACAACCCCAAGCTTGTAGTTCTTCATTTGTGTGCAGGTTTTGTTCCACACTCCTTGACACCTGAGGAAAGGGAAGATTGAGTCACAACTTGTGAAGACATTATTGTGATGGCCTATACAAACAAAAAAATTTAAACAAAATTGTTACGGGAGGTGAGACTTGGTGTTTTGCCTATGATTCCAAAACCAAGCAACAGAGTTCTGAATGGGTTGGTGAGATGTCCCCTGGGCAGAAGAAACTGGAATTCCTAAGGTCCCACATCAAGACCATATTGATAATTTTTTTTCGACTCTCAAGGTGTAGTGCACAAAGAATTCGTATCAGAGGAAAAAATGGTAAATGTAGAATTTTATGAAGGAGTAATAGATCGCTTCCTGAAGTTCATTCATCGGATTTGTCCAGCTGTGTTCTGCTCTGGAGATTTTTTCTTGTTGCACGATAATGTGCCCACCCACAAAGCTGCAAGTGTTTGCCAATTTTTGACCCCAAAAAATGTTACAACCCATTATCACCCCCTGTATTATCCAGATTTATCTCTGCCAGACTATTTTCTGTTCCCCAAGTTGAAAATGAAGTTAAAAGGACTCCATTTTGTGGATGTTGCTGAGATCCAAGAAGGCATAACTGATGAATTAAAGAAGGTCCAAAAAGAGAATTTTCGGCAGCTGCACTGGTCCTTGTGGAAGTTTGGTATGGGTGCAAGTAACACATCACTATAACAATAACTTATTTAATAAACCAACCTGGAACACATACAACATAAACACTTTGTTCACAAGCTCTTGTTCACGTTTGAACACGTGCGTACTTTGTACACTTCATGTACTTCAACTTTAGAACATGTACAGTGCCTGAATCTGTGTGGTATAGTTGTGGCTGCAAAACTTTGACTTTCTCAACTATTGACTAGTGGACGGTTCCGAGGATATGACCAGAGTGATTGTTAAGGAATCCGTCTCAGGAACAGGTAGTAGTTTTCAAGGGGAGGGAAGGGAAAACAGGTTTAACATGAAATCAAAATCTTGAACCCAGTCCATGTATCCGGGTTTGAGGCTCACCACGGCACACAGCTTTTCAGAAACTGTACGACCGTGCAAAAGCCTGTTTATATGCCAATGGAGCTTATTTTGAATTTAAAAAAATTCCTCGTGTGTCTTCGATTTTTAAAAAAAATCAGTCCTAAAACTTCTGGACCGCACTGTGTGTATATGTTTACTGTATCTAGCTGTGTTTGGGTCCATAATGGTGTAGAAATCTAAGGTATGTATTGAATCAAGAAATTAGATTTCTATACATAAACGAACAAGCTCTTAAGAAGCAGCTTTACAGAATCCACTTAGAATTTGCTAAAATATGGAATAGTATGTGGCAATATATGCAAACATGCAACAATCAAAAACTAAATTTGTCATTGGACAACCTGTACCTCACACTCAACAAAAAAAACTGGACATTTTACACAAACAGTACAAACAACCGCACAAACAAGGAACAACAACACACACAAACAGTACTGCATATCATAAATTTGTCATCAGTGAACTTCAGCAATGAAGAAATCAAAATAATGAAGCTCGGCACTAGGTATTCTTTTAAAAAAGAACCAAAATTCTTTGTTAAGGAACTCATACCTGACACAGGGAATGTAATCAGACACTTGGATGCAGAAATTCATAATGCATACAGAATATTGGCATTGAAGAAAATAAAAGAAATAGTGGACTCAAACAAAACAAATTCACAACACAAACGATACCAACACGTAATAAAGCAAATAAGAAATAAATTAACTCAGAACTTTCTTATGGTAGTAAAAGCAGATAAAGGGAGGTTGATCGTTATAATCAACACGGAACAATATAAACAATAAACAATTAACTTCATAAACAAAAACCAATTCCATAAACTTGAAAAGGACCCAGCAGAACATTACATTAAACAAATACAACATGCTCTACAAAAATGTAATGCATTGATAAATAAGCAACACATGAAATACCTAAACCAACCAGGACCAATGGCCCCAACTCTAAACGTGAGGATAAAAGTACAGAAGGAAAACAACCCTGTGTGCGCAGTAATAAACAATATTCACGCACCCACATACAAATTAGCTAATGACCTAACTCAGATCAAAATGAAGAATGACCACAAACTCATCACAATGGACATCAAAGACCTATACATAAACATACTAATCAAAGACATACTGTTTATCACAAAGGATAGACTTGGTTTCAGTAACACTGAAATTTACATTAAGAAACAATCCATCATATTACTCAGAGAAATATTAAACCAGAATTACTTGACAAGCAACATTACAAACCACATAAAGGCATAGCTATGGGCTGTCCTATCTCTGGCCTAGTATCCTAAATATACTTACAACACTTTGAAGACATTGTGATGAAACACTGGATAGAAACTGGGGAAGTTACATACTATAACAGATATGTGGATGACATAATTTTCTATTGTGAAGAGCCTATAAAAACCAGATTTGCACTTATCTGAATTCTTTCCATAAACAACTTGAATTCAAATGAACAAAGGAAGAAAACAAAATTTATTAATTACTTGGACGTGACAGTCCATATACAGCCTGATCATGTTACAATACAAATATACAGAAAACAAACAAGCACTGACACAACTACATAGTCCTGCCATAAGTTCTGTCACAAAGTTCATGTAGTCCACAGCTGGGGACAATGAGGCGGAAGGGTTCAAAGGTTGGTTATTTTAGGACTACTGACCCTTCAGGTACTTGTGCCAAGGCAGTTTGTTCACGTCTCTCGCAGTGTTAACATGGGTGTGACTGTGATTGCCCTTCACAAATGCGGAAAATCGGATTCTCAAATTTTCAAACTCTTGAAACCATTGAAATTTTCGTAAAATTTCATCTATCGGGCAATTAATCGTTATAAGGAACTCTGGAGTGTTGAAGACAGTGCTTGGTCAGGACACCCAAGGTGTGTGAGGACAAAGGCCGCTATCAAAACAGTGCGGGAGCAGATTCACCGAAATCTGCTCCGGAAACAGAAGTCCTTGTCCCAAGAGCTAAACATTTCGCCCTGATCGATGTCACTTCTCATCAGGGACAAGCTACACATGAGAGCCTACCGGCGGTCGAGGGGACACCTCCTTACTTCCGCTGTGAAGGTGGTCTGACAGACAAGAACAAGAGTGTCTCCTCCAATGGCACACTAAGAATGGACATGAAAACGTCCTCTTCATGGGTGAGAAAATCTTCACCATTGAGGAGCAGTATATCCACCAGAATGACAAGATTTATGCTCAAACATTGTGTGAGGCGAAGGAGAAGGTTCCAAGGGTGCAGAGAGGCCATCACCCTTCCTACGTCATGGTTTGGTGGAGGGTGTCCCATCAGGGGGATGACACCTCTTAATTTTTACGAGAAAGGATTGAAAACTAGTGTCCGAGTGTATCGAGGATGTGCTACAGGGAGTTGTGAAATCATGTAACACAACTCTCTTCAGTGGTCAGAAATGGGTCTTCCAGCTCCTGTGGACGAGGCCAAGACGACTCAGGAGTGGCTGCGGAGGCACATTCAGGTGTTTTTCAGCACTGAGGATTGGCCCTCGGGGAGTCCAGACATTAACCCCTCTGGGCTATGAACTGTGGGCTGTTTTGGAGGACATGTCTTGCCAAAACTGTCAAAATAATCTGGACAGTGTGAAAAGATCCCTTATGAAAGCAGCGGCAGAGATCTCCCTGGAGACGGTGCCTGCCGCGATAGTAGAGTGGCCGGAGCATCTCAAGGCTTGCGTTGAGGCAGAGGATGGCCATTTTGAGTGACATTATTATAAATAAAAACTTAAAACTATTGCTAATAAATTATTTTGCTCGAAAAGTGTATGTTCTGTTTCATTTTCCGTCTATGTCACAGTATACTTGTAACAGAACTTATGGCAGGACTGTGTATACACTACACACCAGTCCACCCAGTGGAACACAAAATAACAGTTTGCAGGTACTTAATAAACAGAATCAACACCTTACTAATCAGAGACTTTAACAACAACAACAACAACAACAAAACCATAATCATAGCTAAGAATAATGATTTTCCAACACAAATAATATGAAGGCTGTATGACACTATGGCATATAAAATGGCCTTGTTCTTAACAGTTGCCAAAGTTGGTGGTGGTATGTTCATACAACAAGCTAAAATAGGGTACACACCACCTTCTCTCACAATATTTCTGAGTAATGATTTCCTCTACTGTGTGTGTCGTGTAGACATGCGTGGGTTTGCAGAGCCTTGGACCTGTAGGTGTTGGTAACTTTGCATGGAAATTAAATTCACTGTGGTCAGATTTGCTTGGTCTGTCTTTACTTGAAGCCATGGTAGTTTTATGTGCACCCTGTGGACACTATGATTGCCACCTCAGTGTTACAAATGGGAAGCAAATGTGGCCAACTGTTATCTAATTGCCTGCCATATCTGTTTTGGCTTGTAAAGACCACAGGATGTTTAGTTCTAGAATACCTGAATGTTTCATTTGAAATGAACACATTGAACCTATGTCTGTAAAGTCTTCTTTCCTGGTTGAAATTCTTACCATCCTAGACCCATTGGTCTGGATCACTGTTCCTGTTATGACCATGATTGATGATTCTGTGGGATTAGTTCTTTGCCCCTTGCCTAGCCTGTGCATGACATTTTGCACTGATGCGTAAGCGTATGCAAGAAATTCGTACTTATCTCTCTGTCTGTTTCTAGGTCTTTTGTCAAAAGATCAATTGATTCTTCCCCACACATGGCTGGTATAATCTTACCTGACCTGTCATATCAGGACCCCAGCATGCCTGTTTTAGTTTACATTTTACAGATTTCCTCTTCAGGTTTTCTTAACTTGTTGTCTATAGTATTTTGCTACTTATTACTGTTCATTACATCTCAAACATGTAACAGTAGCCCCTAACATTCACATATTTCCTGTCATTGTTTTCTGGTAGCATTTGGCTAGGAGGATGTTGCCTTGTAGACCAGCTGGCATAATTTTGTTCATGTGGTGGCTTTCATAGTGTGGATTTACAGTGACAGTTTGATGACTGATTCTCCCACAATTTAAATTTCTACCTTTTCAGACAGGAGTGAAAATTCATTTTCCTTGTTCTCTTTGTTTTCCATTTGCAAAGCCCTGTATATATATTTTGGGATACTCTCAATCCTTTCTCTATACAACCTGGCATGAAAATCTCAGTTATTTTCCTGTTTCATCTGTCCTACTATGAATAAAAGGAGAAAAGTATGAAGTTAATCTGACCTGCTTTTGTTTGACTGGGCTCCAACTTTTTCTTATTGTTTGTTGTGGTAGCCCTGTTCTGTCTAGGAATTGGGTAGGACATCACCTGTGGTCATGCCTTGCCTCTTATAGCTAAGCATGATGATGAATAAGAAATTATTCTGTAAAGGGTTGCATTAAACATTCATTTAACCTTGTAAGTGTCAAGCCTGTGTCATTTATTTTTTTGACCCATTTGCTGTAGAACTGTGTCAGTTGCACATAGGGCTGTGACTGTTCTAATTATGTCCAAATCCGTCCATGAGCTTATGGTTCCAGATTGATCAGCCTGGCTGGAAAGTACTCTTAATTGATTTTCCTTGTTTTTTTTTGGATCATTCATTTATGTTAGAGACAAGCAAAAGGTCTCTTACTCTGCCAGAGCTCAGATTATATAGTTAATTTTTTTAATTCTGCTGTCTGAATAATCACAATTTTTCTTCCTTCATCCCATGAGATTTCTTTTTTGTCCTTTGTCAGTATAGTGAATGTTACTGAGTCAGTCAGTATGGTCAGTGTCCCAACTATACACCTACCATCACACTGTCCAGAAAATATCTAATATACACCCCCTGCAGACACAACTTGTCATTTCTAGGGCTCACACTTAGGTCCATCGACCATGGAGTTTATAGGCCCCACACAGCCTTCCCAGAGTCCTGACAAGCCAGAAATCTGGGTGGAAGCTGTACATTGCACTGGTAGATCTGCCACCACCCATGCGTATTACTACTCTCTTAATCTAGTCGCATGGGCCAGCCAGCTACTCTGTTTTAGTGTTGCTTTCTACTGGTCTTTAGTGTGACTATTGATCTGGGATCAGGATAGGAATGGCAGTCTGCATGGTCAAATAACATACCTATGTAACTCTATAACTGATGCAACCAAACAACTGTGAGACCAAATATACATTTTATTTGCAACCAAACACATATAATGAAAGTAATATTTTGAACAGGAACATTGGAGTAAGGTACCTAGTTGTTACTCTAACATTATGCTTACTGAAATTGTCTACTACCCATGTAAAAAAAAATTAATGAATTTTTTCCTCTGCACAGGGAACATAATTAACAAAGCCTTGATATGAAAACCTTTTCATATGCCCTGCCAATCGCTAGTAGCTAATGTTAGCTTCACTACGAGGTCAGTTGGCTATCCTACGTCTCCTTGAGAACTGTCTGCTGGATTCACATACCCAGAGCAGAGTCACAGAGTCATGTTCGTTAACTCCCATTTCTCTTCACATTTCAGTTTCCACACTGCAACTACAGTCTAAGGTCTTCTCTGAGAAGACAATATTGCCATTCTCCAGATTCACTGTCACTGCTGTTCTTACACGGAACATGTAAAAACAACAAGTGTACAACTGTCCTTAGTGTGCCGGGTGATCACCTTACCTATCCTAGTTGAGTGGGTGAATTGCTGACCACAATAAAAAAATGACTGCTTTTGTGGGCTGGTGACCTGTCATATACTTGAGGATGCATGGCACCATCAAGGGATGCATAAGTGATGTACCATTGTGCTCTGTTTGGTATTAACATAATGGGACACACACACACACACACACACGCATGCACGCGCACACGAGCACAAAAGAAAGCGATATGTTAATTGATGCAATATATGTCATTTTTAACCCTTTAAAGCACATTGGCTTGAAAGGGAATTGTAAAACTTAAATAGGATATATAGATAAAGACTAGATTCATATGCCTTAGAATAGAGACGAGTGACATGTTTGTGTGAATTCTGAAATGAACAGTTGGTTCTATAAGGCAGGTAGTCAGCATTTCAGGAAGGGGCTACTCTAGTGTAATGTGTTGATTGCTGCAGGTCCAACATTCCAGATGAGAGTGATCTACAGTTTGAGCTGGTGTCTGGAAGGACTGAGCAGACAAATTCGCAGAATACATTTATCTTGGAAACAGCGGGCCCTAAGGCAATGGTAAAATTGGGTCGATTACTTGACTACGAGAGTGTAATAGAATACACACTGACCGTTCGTGTGCAGAATAAATTTAGTCTTGCAGCCACAACCACAATAAACATTCAGGTGGAAGATGTTAATGACAATATTCCTGCATTCACGGAGGTGGTGAGAGGCAGTGTCTTGGAGAATGAACCAGTAGGAACACCAGTGATGCAAGTTCGAGCCATTGATGCTGATGGAACTGAAGCACATAATCAGGTATGATGAGGGCAGGGAATTGTTTAAATGTTTGTGATTCTGATTAGCTCCTGTCGTTCTAGAATCAAATGTCTGTAGTGGTGTACAAAAGACTGGGATTCAAGTGCCTGCTGCATGAGAACAAATACAAGTTTGGCAGTTTGAACATCATGCTTTTGTGTGTGTGTGTGGTGTGCGTTGTGTTGTGTGTGTGTGTGTGTTTTTTTTTTTTTAATGTAAAGATGAAATGTAAGGGTAAAGTTTTTCCTGTCCACGCCAAGAAGGCATATAAGGGGAGTTGAGGTATAGCTCCACTCATTTTTAACCTGGTCCCTAGATAGAGGTGAGTGGTTAGCTTCACTCCTTGCCTGCTTTACCCTAGGGAAAGAAACCCCGTACCCATATAATAGGAGGATGGTTGGGCTATAGAGCTGGTCGTGACATCTTGGAGAATAAAAACATCTCTTTCATGTACCAGGCTTCGAACCCCAGGTCATCGAGTAATGTAGTTGTTATACCAGCTACAGTACTATGGCTCCCTTTGTATCTAATGTATTTAAAGCTTATCCTGTGGCAGCCAGAAGGCACAGTTGGGGAATATAGAATATAGGTGTATAGCTTGCGCTCAGCACTAGATGGGGGTGGGTCGTCAATGTTACATGCTGGCCACTTTCCTCCTGGGAAAGAACCCAGGTACCCACTGTATTTAATGTATGTAGTGTACATAAATCTGTATATCAACTGCAGATCTAAAGACTTTACAAGCTCTTTGAAAATTTTGTGGCAACAGGGCTTGGTCGGTAATTTAAGCAACTCAGCAGGTGGCAACAAGCAAGTGTGGATATATAAAATGGTAGTTCTTTATAAGGAAAAGTGTTTTTTATGGGTGTGAAATATGGTTTCTCAAATTTTGGCGTGAACAGTTTCATAATGCTTAACATAATATTGGGGCATAAGAGAGGAGGAGGAGGATGGAATAAATTCATTACATAATGAGGAGCTTCTTGAATTGTATTTGTTCATTAAATATTCTTACTTAATCATGCAAAGGAAATTGAGATGTTGTGGTATGGAACATGCTTGACAAGTGCATATAGAATTAGGGTTTGGCTCAGGATGGGTTAAGTGACAGGTGGCTCTAAACACAGTAATTCGGAAAATCTGAGGTTCCATGGAGAGCAAAAAATTCTATGTACATGACTGTTATCTTCTGAAGAAGGATGGGGCTCCAAGGAGTTGGGTAGACAGTAGACAGTAGACAGTACTTCCACCATGTACTCTATATGTAAAAAGTAAATTATTTTTATTGAGAATTAAGAGAGAATTGAATTACTTGATGATACTGTCATTTGACAGCATTATACAATATTGGTAGTGGAGGTGTGAAATGTGTGTGTGTGTGTGTGTGTGTGTGTGTGTGTGTGTGTGTGTGTGTGTGTGGAGTGTAGGTGGAACGGACCTGACAGGAGAGATTTGAAATACTGAGGTAAAACCTTTCCCAGTACCACTTAGTGCACCACAAGTCTTCAGTGGACTTGCCTGGCACTGATATTGGCAGACTCAAGTTGTATGTATTCTTGAGTAACTCACTGCTTGTGTCATGCATTTAAAGTTGATATCTTGTTGCAGGTAACGTACATGCTGGCAGACCACACAGATCTGTTCCAAATTGATACTAAGACTGGAAACATTACAACCAGGCAGGAATTTGACCGTGAAGAGAGGTTTTTTTATAATGTGAAAGTGTATGCAACAGACAATTCGCCGTCATCATTGCTCAGAGATGGCCGTCACAACACTGGTCAGCAGGTATTTCGTATTGAAATAGCTGACAAAAATGACAATGCACCTCGCTTTACACAGAGAGTATATGTTGCGGAGGCAATACCAGAAGACGCCAATATCAATTCTCAAGTCACAGAAGTGAGAGCTTTGGATAACGATACAGGTAAGCATGTTATATAGTATTTAGATGGAACACACTGTAATAAAAATGGTTAAAATAATTTTGAATTAATGGCTAAAGATATGGCCTGTAACTCAACTCGTATTCAGCTGCTGTTTGTACAGCATGGATATGGTGAACCATTGGTATTAGTGCTAAGTTTGGTAATGCCAGAGATTTCAGACGTAAACATTGGTTTGTACACAAATCTGAAAGTTAATTAAATTTTTTGCATGGATGTCATAAAATGGAAATGCAGTAAGACTTTTGAAGAATTTATCCAGGCTGCTGATGCCTTTCCTCCATGTGAAGAACAGAACCTGGGTCACCATTAGAGTCTCATACTTGGATCTTTCTGGGCTATACCCACCCAGGCAAGGCTGTACAATCAGTGTCTGAGGTGTGTACACCCATAGTGTGGTTACTGTAACCCTGAAGGTTTGTGAGATTTGATGGCACAGGGGACCTACAGCTTAATGGGGGCTTTGAACCACTGGGGGGGGATAGTAATCTTAACATTTTTTGAAGTTCTGTCTATAATGGAGTCAGTTTACTGTCTAACACAACTATGTGGTAGAGAGATATATATTATATTATGTAGAGGACAACTACATGTTTTGGTGCTTGATAATGGCCAAGCCTACCAGACCAGCACACAGCCTCACCACATAAGAGGGTATTGAAACCCTCCACGAAGATTAGCCCTGGCCACATGTAGACAGCAGAATGACACACTATGAATAGCCATGGCCCTGCACCCCTTAATGTAACCTGTTATACAGTCCAACGAAACTACGAAGAGTAGGGTTAACACCTACACCGTATTTTACTTATTTTATCTCATTCTACATCTGCCTCATTATATATAATTTGTTTTGTGCCTTTGTTTCCTGTTTTCTTCGTTCTATGTTTTGTGCGTTTGTTTTGTTTTTGCTCGCTAACACGGTGTAAAAATTACATGGTAATGAGGATTATAACTCAAAACTGCACAGAAGAAACTATTGTGACATTAGCCTGTTCTCTATATATAATTAATAAGAAACCGTTATTAACTAGAGTAAGTTTTTACAAATAATAGCAACAGATGCCACATATAGCGCGTTGTACATTAGACTTTAGTATAATTACACAACAAAATTAGACACTGCATGATGCCTACCATAGATTTATCTATAATAAGGCTTAGACGTAGCTTGATAACAGCATGAACCCTCCATGCATCCCACACGTCCCAGCCGTTTTGACAGATACGAGATCTCTTGCCCACTTCCCCCCCCTCCCCTCCCCATATAAGTAGCCCATATATATGTTTGTATAACTGCTTATCATGTGATTCATATACAACCTGAAGATGGCCATTATCAAGCGCCGAAACATGTAGTTGTTCTCTATGTAATAATAATATATATCTCTCCACCACATACTTGTGTTAGACAGTAAATTGACTCCATTATAGTTTATTATAAGCACAACGGGGATGACGAACCTTATGATTATGAAGTTCTGTCCTTTGTAGAGGTCAGTACTTTTCCTTCACATGCAGGTCTGATGTATGATTGGGAACCCTGCAGTGGAGAGTCTTGTGTTTCACCACAGGACTGCTGGGTTTCCCTATTTCAAGTGTTGTAGGATTTATACATGAGGAGAATTGCATTGTAACTTGCATAGTGTTCTGTTAGTGACAGCAGTGAAGCTGATTTAAGAGTAGTGATGATTTTAAAGGACATAAATTGTCGCCCAGTTTATGTATGTTCAAATTTAAACTGGAGATAAAAAAAATAATGTAAGGAAGAACGTGTATTAATTGATTAGGTTCCTATAAGTCACTGGGAAGAATGCCAATATGAATACGAAAGCACTTTAAGCAGATACCAAACAGGTCGGTGTAGTGCTAATGCTATGACACCAGCTTTCCTCAGTCACTGCAGGCAGAGTCTGGTTTGGTACCTTAGGACGTGGCTGCTTTCTTCCACATCATTTCTGTGTCATGCTGTAAAGTCTGAGATGCTGGCAGCATCAAACAACTGAACAGAAATAATACCGTATGTGAAAGTGATGACTGAAACTTTATCTCACCTCTGGCAATGCTTTAACTTGAAATGTGTTCTTTGCTGGTTTTTCAAGAAATGGTCGATTAATTGTTATTTCTTTGCTGCAGCATCTGTTGTGAGATACAGCATTATGGATGGAAACACGTATGATGCTTTCATGATTGAAGATTTGACTGGCAGAATTCGTGTCAACTCTCCACTGGACTATGAGAACATAACTAGCGTAAGTAGGAGTGCAAAGCATGATAAATGTAGCTTTATTCATCAAGCATTTAACATTGAGTAGTGAAACCGAAAACAAACACTTATTCCCTTCATGAAATAAGCTCAAAATACAGTAAATTCTGGGCTTTTCGGCATGTAGAAGATTTAGATTGTGATGTTCAGTTTTATGACATGCTGTGTTCTTGAAGGTGGAGGCAGTATGTCTGCATTCAGACCGTCCAGTCAGAGTACAGAGCATTGCCCTATGGAGACCACAGAATGCAGGCTCAGAATGTCAGCATTAATCATACATTTCAAATAAACATGAATATAAGTGAAAAAAATCACTAAAACTTGTATGCTGTTTTTTTTTGACCTGAAAGCGAGGTTTATATGACTTTCTGAAAGTGCTATATTCAGTGTGATGATGTACATTAAAACATTTTATGTATTAAATTCTTTAACTTTGCTCTGAACAGTGAAGTTTGAGATTATGAAAGCAGTGTCCATGGAATGTGATTTTATGTAATGTGGTAGGTGCTTAACAACATTTAGGATGAACCTGCTGCTCACATTTTTTACCCTGAAGATGGAAATAACATATTTTTATAATGTTCATATCTGTCTGCCAGACTACACAACATCATGTCGAAAAAGACCATCACCCTTTTTTATGCATTGTTTTCACCTGTGATCAGCATTAAATAACAAAGCAGTGCATGTGCAGAAATGACAAGAACAGGGCAGTTCATCTTCATTTATTTTCATTCCTACAGGTATATGTTTTAAAATGTTTTAAACTTCTCTTTGACAACTGAAATAAGGGAAAGGGCAGTTAGGATTTGACAGTGCCGTGTTTCACGCGGTACTTCTTTTTTTCAGTATGTTGCAGATCGTCTATGCACAGGTTCTGTTCTACTCCTTACTCCTTGTACTAAGCTGTGCCATAGGATACTGAGTAAGAGATGCAGCATGTGATCCTGGAAATATTAACTTACATGCTGCTAGATCAAGAGTACTTACATATGCCAGCAGTTGCTTATAGATGTTTGTGGGTGGCATGTGGTGCTTGTGACAGATTAGGGAGTTGGAATGTCTATACTGATGTCATCAATGGGTGAAATTGTGTCTAATTCTGTGTGTTTGTCTGTCTCTTATTTTTCCTTCTGATGCCCAAAATAGACTATGTCATTGGATGCATTGTGTAATTTGTTGGCTTTTTTTCTGAATCTCATTTTCTGTCTGTACAGTACACGCTGACTGTGAGGGCTGATGATGGCTATGCATACGATACGGCCAAGGTAGAGATAAAAATTGAGAATGTGAATGACAATCCTCCCGTGTTCCTTCCATACAATAAGAATGTCACTATTCTGGAGGAAGAAATATATCCTGGCTGCATTAGTGTAGTAAGTGATTTTATAACATACATACTAGCAGTATTGTATCTGCTTTAACTCTTGCTGTTTTAAAGTGTCTTTAGGTGGTGGTTAAATCATTTCTGTGCTGCATATGAACAAGTACATTGTTGTCATGTTGAGTTAGGGGAGGTTGATTAGATTTGACTGGTTCGGATTAGGACAGGTTGAGTGACTTACAGACAGGCATATATGTTTTTGATACTTTCTTACTCTGAAAATTGAAGGGGTGTGGGGGGAGGACTTAGCACATATCATGTAGTTCTGTCTGTGTCTCTTAGTTTAGAAACTTGCTGAATGTTTGCAAAATATTCATCAGATATTACATACTTTAGTATATAGGCGGGTCTCCTTTTGCGCGATTTCACATTTTTGCTCTTCTTAAATTTACAACATAATTTTTGGTTTATTGCAATTTGGCATGGACAGTCCTTGGCTGCACTCATCTTTTGTAGGAGGCTTGCAGAAAGTGATGTCACTGCCATGCCATCAGTCATGTATTGGTTATGTTGTTGGCGATATAGTCAGGTGGCACTTGTAGTTTCCTCTTCCACAGCATTAACTTTTCTTACCAATGTGAGTGAGAAATGTAAATCTGCATCTAGTGCTATCCAAGCAAAAAAATCTGTGAAAGACAATCTGTATTGAAGAGAAATTAGATGTAATAAAACAACCTGCAAAAGGTGAACGAATTGCTGACTTACGTCTAATGTTAGATTCACTCATAGTAGCGTACAGTTCGTGATAATGCTGGTAGAATTAAAGAAAGTGCTAAGTCAGGAACTAAAGTGTTTGTATAGCAAGACCACCCAAGTCCTATCAGAATGAACCATACCAAATACTATAGAGGAGATTCCATTTATATATGTATTGCATTAGAAATAAATACATGATATAGAAATGTATGTATACTGTATAGAAATATACATATATGCTGTATATACAGTAGGTATATATATATATATATATATATATACATACTCTAGAGGTCCATATGTCCACTAGTGATATAGTCATACACTGTGTAGAATGAGGTTATCAAAGCCCTGGGAAATACACTGTTTGAAATGGGAATTTTTTATTCAATTTGCATGGTTTTGATTGGTTCGATTTTTTGAGGGACATATCCCTGGCATAAAATGAGACCTACCTGTAATAGTAATACCAATGAACTAGTAAAATATTTCTTATATAGTAACCTCCTAAATGTTTCCACTTATGTAGCTATCTTAAGGGAGGTAATACAAAGGATAAAGCAATAGTTTAGAATACCTAAGATGTTACAATATGTGTGCCATTACTGAGTGGATGGTATACACAGATTTGTCCTGCAGTATGCATTTAAGAAATGCCTGTATATACCATTCATTCAGTAGTGGCACACTTAAATCAGTGTCTTACCTTACATCTTTTAAACTGTGAATTTCATCATTGTCATTTTATGTTCTGATTGGGTCTGTCACTTCCATAATTGTATCATCATCTAATTTTTATCCTACAGATTACCTCCCTGACGATGACCACGTAAGTGGCAGAAACATGTAGGGGGTTATTGTATAAAAACTTACTAGCATGCATTTTGTTTGTGTACTGTTGAATTGTATTATTTTTAATTAATGTGTGGGTTATGGATCGTGTAAAGTTCCATCTTTGTTGCAGTATTATTATAATGCACGATGAACTTGAGTGAACTGTATGGATTAAGAGATAGAAAAAGTCATTGCAGAAAACACTTAATGACTGGATAGTTAAGTGAATACTGCAGATCACTTAATTTCCTCACATTATTATCACAGTACCTCACTATGTTATAATCTTCAACGTTATGGCTTGAAACCCCCCCCCTCCCCGTGTTTTCACCCCTCTTCTCCCCTTTTTTTAATTTAAAGTTTACGAGGATATTTGTTGTGAGTATTGATCTATCATGGTGTTGTGTAGTTGACACACATTGATTTTTTGTTGTTGTTTTCTTTTAGCATTCTTACATGTACTGTATGTTAGTCATAAGCTAAATTTACTTGTGCTTAGTTCTCGCCTCTCGTAAGACCAGGCATGGGAGGAATATAATTTCATTCCATTTCTTTTTTTTTTTTTATAACTGGACTCGTTAAGAGTATCGCGTGACCAGTGTGTGCAGCAAGACATAACAATAGTTGCTTTGTTCTGCGGTAGCAGTCTGCTGCGTAGCTCAAACTGTGTCTGAGCAGCAGAGTACGGAGCTGGACAGTCAGTGAGTACGAACGGTAATGAAGAGTCCACTGGCGAGAATTGTCACTTATACATTTTAGTTGTAAATGCTATTACTCCATACTCCTGCACAATAAAACTCCAATATATTCTACTTCGGGATTATTGAGAGTGTATGTGACCTGCCCAACTCCCCATCTTAACCAGAGTTACGAGCTCCGTCCTCCCTGGGAACAACATCTAAGATGCGTTCCTCATTGGGTCCGCAACGGATACAATGCTGTTGTGTGTGACCTTATGTTGTGATAATACTGTGAGGAAGTGGTTTCTTATTCTTATATATCCACCAGGTTGTACCTACATTGTAAAAATGTGCACAAGACCATATTTTAAATGGTTTGCCAAAGTTTTGTTTTTTGGCAACCCACATACTTTAGAGTGTATAGTTCTCATTTCCTCGAATTTACACATTCCTTGATTTTACATCATATTGAAATGATCTCAATAGAAAACATATAATCCAAGTTATGCAGTAATAAGTTTTGGCAAAGCTGCATTCCATGAAAATCCTCTGTGTGTGTGTGTGTGTGTGTGTGTGTGTGTATGTGCACGCGCATGCATGCGTGTGTTGTAACCCAGTGATGTTTTTGCACATTAGAGGCTTCTGTCAGACACATCCTTCATTACAGAGCATGACAGACAGACCTTCTGTTAAGTAATTTGTATAACAAGTAGAAGTACCCATTCTTTACCAAGATATGGTTACATTCCATGTGAACATCATTGTACACAGTAGGTAAAATTAAAGATTTGAATTGTCACGTTTTTCAGTTGCAAGCATATGATCCTGATATTCGGGATCGAACAGCTGATCAGCACATTGTGTTTTTTGTGGTAAAAGACTACCAACAGAGTCTGCTGGAAATAGCCAGGAATGGCTGTCTGTCACAGATTGAGGTAAGTGGCATTTACAGATACTTGCAATAAAGAAAGTGTGGCAAAATTTCATTAATAGTGACTTGCACAGGACCAGACAAGTCCTGGATTACTGAATATTCCAGCTTATCAGCTAGTACCTATAGTGGCCTAAGTTCCTGCACATTATTTTTTGTTTCTGTTCCTGTCCTTGGGCTGTATAACTAATCAGGAGTATTCCATTTATGTATCTCCTCCTCCTGCTCGTTGAGGTCATCAGGATCCTTTTCCATGTTTCCTGAAATCTGCATAGCTGAAGAATTGTTGGCATGGGAGACGGGGT
>Ga0131853_10007189_pt1 | contig 20115 bp, 8 predicted proteins | sample TergutLab28metaG_FD_92764 | JGI IMG/M metagenome (GOLD analysis project Ga0131853, IMG submission 92764) | Labiotermes labralis P1 segment gut microbial communities from Petit-Saut dam, French Guiana - Lab288 P1 (version 2) (version 2) | ecosystem: Host-associated > Arthropoda: Insects >... | reverse complement strand
TCCAATACGGTCTGCAAGCACGCTGTTCCAATACGGTCTGTAAGCACGCTGTTCCAATACGGTCTGTAAGCACGCTGTTCCAATACGGTCTGCAAGCACGCTGTTCCAATACGGTCTGCAAGCACGCTGTTCCAATCCCCAACCCATTGCACGTAATACTACATAGTTCTGAAGAGAAATGTTACGTAAAATAGGGCACTGTTATGAAGAATGGCAATTCCTCGTGTACTTTAGAATATTAAATAAGCAGATGGGTTCGTTTCTACCTTATCTTAATCCCTTGTAGCCAGATGACCCAAAGCAGCTCTATTTTCAGACAACATTAAAGAGGATGAAAGTACGACTTAAAACCAGTATGAGTGAAATTATGTTAACCTTTGTTCGGAGTGACACAGTGAGACTGTTAAGAAACAAGCTTGTGCTAACTAATGTTGCCACTCTCCATAACACATGTTTAAAAATGCAGGAATTAAGAGCAAACAAAATGGAAGGTATATGAGAGTCTATACCACAAAACAGCTTTGTAAATTCCAAATTTTGTATATCAGAATGTGTGCATGAACGACAAGACTCCTTATGCCATAATAGACAACCAGACGCTAGCTACACACAGTTAGTGATTTTTATGGAGATCAAAACTTTTTAAACCGAGGTTTAACCTTGTTTTGGAAAGTCAGATGGGAAGGCCTGTACTGGATTGATCTGGCTTAGGACACGGACAGGTGGCTGGCGCTTGTGTATGTGGTAATGAACCTTCAGATTCAATAAAATGCGGGGAATTTCTTGACAAGCTGAGGACCGATTAGCTTCTCAGGACGGACTCTGCTGCACAGAGTTCGTTAATTCCGAGCGACTCGTACATTTCACTTAATTTATCTTCTACATATACTGTTTAAGTTAAGAGGACCTTTTACCTGTAACAAAGAACATAGCGTGTGGACTGGCAGGCAGGCACGAACAGTCTCAGCTGCTGATGCGCCAACAAAGTGAACAGAAATCTTCTTCCTACCATATAGCATTGACTGCCTATGTTATTTATAGTACCATGTAAAATCCAAGATATATTTCACAGGCATTTATATCTGTGCTATCCTCACTTTTAAGGTATATTGATCAGTGTTGTCAATTACAAAGTCAAACTTCGTAAAAATTTATAAACATACCCATAAACGACATATAATAATTTATACGCCTGCATTTCCCCTAAACCGCTCAAAACTGAACCAAAACCAAATAACTTGGCATTTTTTTACCTGTTATTTGTTTACCATACCAAAATAACACATGGCAGGAATTGTGTACAAACAGGTACTAATAAATAAAAAATTACAAATTGGAAAGAGAGGTCAAAAAATGAGTGGGAGAAGTCCATTAAGGAGGCGAAGGTTTGCATTGGACTGTAGCGCCAACGAAGAGGAAGAAGAAAAAAAATACATGGGTCTACCGCAGTGATGTTGAATGGCCAGGCACTGTGAACTCTATTACACACAGAGAGACAGAAGGAAGGACAGGAATAGAAGTGTCAGTTTTGGAAAGGTACAACACAGAGTAAACCAAACAAACAAGTAGTGAAAAAACGATGCATGGATCTGAAACTTGTCAAAACAAGGAGAACGTAATTAATATATTCAGTTACTGATGCCATTAACTGCAGTTGTCTGTCATTTAATTCAATTTACACACCAAGAATTTCGTCCTCATCTAGATTCGAAATGGAATCCCAGTCGGTTAAAACTGAAGTACCACACACACACACACACACACACACACAAATGTTACATAATTATATAGTTTCAGGTACAGCACGTAATCTTCAGCATGACAACTTACGTCTCCATGCACACATAAACAAGCGCTGCCTAACAGATGGCCGAGGCTCACAAACCAGTTTGGGCGCAAGAGGGAAGAACAGCTGCTTCCCTACCAGGAAATAAGCCTAGTGTATGCTTAATTAAGGTTGTAAATCTAATTTTCTGGATCTGATATATCTCACTTCAGGCTGTGAGGTGTTTCCCTCGCCTTTAACGAAAACACAACCGCAACGGAATAACACTTTGCTGCTTCCACGTAAGGCTTCGGACACTCCCTTCAATATTTCTTCAGCATTGTCAGGAAATGTCACCACAATTCGAATTAAAATTGCAGTGTTAACTTACACGTGACTAACTGGCCCAGCGCAGCACCCTTCTTCCTGAAAAGCCAAAAGTTGTTCATCTAGAAAGGACGTTACCTGCCTCTAATTAAATGAGAATATTCATTACGGTGTTCGGAAGGTCTTACGAAGTTTGAGGTCCTTTGTAATATTTCGTGACACGCTGGTTGTTGACGATGAGAAACTCGGAGAAACTCCTCAATTTCCAATTTAGAGGACCATTTCTAATCGGTTGTGCACGACTGGTTATCATAAACACAATTTGTACATCCATATGCATGGCGTCATTCATGTACTACAGACTACTGGAAAATACGTCATCAAGCTTCTGTGTGTCTCGTTGAAATTCAATAGGAAATATGAAAAGCGTTATATTACTCTATATGTATAGCCTATATACAGACTTATCGTTTTCGGGACTGCCTAAGAATGCAGACAAAGGAGTAGCATAACAATACTGACTGACAGAATGCAGGCAAAATATGTAAGTATGAAGCTATATTTTATGTTTTGTTGACCGTGCATCTCGATATACTTGTGTAAATAAAAACCCAACTTGATACAAACTCATTCTTAGCATATTTCGTCAACCTCTACATGTTTCGGGCATATGTGTTGTTCTGGTTGGATTGTTCCAACCCAACCAGAACAACAGACAGTCATCTAAAAAAGAAAATAAATTACCAGTTGTTGTATACATATGGTTGTACCTCCTGGTGATGGGCATAGATATGCCCGAAACATGTAGAGTTTGACGAAATATACTAAGAATGAGTTGTGCATCAAGTTGGTTTTAATTTACACAAGTATTAAGCTATATATGGATAGTTCACAATACCTCAGCATAAAATTTGCAGCAGAAATTGCTCTCCTCTTGTCGCTGTCTGTCTCTCATGTTGTTCTGTTCTCAGAACACACAGACATATAACCCAACATACAGTTTCAAGTGTACAGAAAACCGCACTGGTAAATCAGTTCTATTTTCACGTCATGTGGAAAAAGTGCCAAAAATATTCGTGAACACAAGCTTTATTTTTTAAAAAATTTACACTATCGAGGTATATTAACTCTTACGATATATGTTAATATTATGAATATTATATTTTCCCCTTCATGCTGAGTTCCCTAAAATCATCCTTATTTATTTCGCCCCCCACTATGCACTAATTTGGCTTGATATGCCACAAATGTTTTAAAAGCTTCTCTTTCATGACGCGTACCGACGTTCAATTTGACAAAACCATGGACGTATATTAACATTTCGTTCTATGTTCATCTTACTTAAGTTATATTTTTCTCCCTGAGACTATCGTATCGATCTCAACATGCAGGAGGAAAATATGATTTCAACGAGACCTACATACTGCAAAATTTTAGTGTACTGCACTGTACTCTACTCTACTCTACTCTACTCTACAGTATTGTACTGTACTCTACTGTATTGTACTGCACTGCACTGTATTGTACTGTACTGTACTGTAGTGTACTGTACTGTATTGTACTGTACTGTATTTACTGTACTGTAATGTACTGTACTGTACTGTACTGTACTGTACTGTACAGTACTGAACTGTACTGTAGTGTACTGTACTGTACTGTAATGTAATGTACTATACTGTACTGCACTGTACTGTACTGTACTGTACTATACTGTACTGCACTGTACTGTACTGTACTGTACTGTACTGCACTGTACTGTATTGTACTGTACTGTAGTGTACTGTACTGTACTGTACTGTACTGTAGTGTACTGTACTGTACTGTAATGTACTGTATTGTACTGTACTGTACTGCATTGTACTGTACTGTACTGTACTGCACTGTACTGTACTGTACTTTACTGTACCCTCACGGTGTAAAATTACTTCTTAAAATTAAACATCAGTTTACGGTACTACAAAAGACCATTTCAAAATAAGTATTATTTTTCATGTTAAAGACAAATTAATTTCAATTTTCACAATTAAGTTTTCCATTCATACCGCAATTCACTTCATTTTTTAAGCTGAAAAGTTAATAAAAATATGAGGCGTTCTTTAAACCTACAATTTTAATAAATCATGATATATTTTAGTGTGGGACACTTCGTGACGCTTTATACAACAATAAATTAGCAAGTACCGTCAAGTTATTTTGTTTCCGTAAGTATAACAGCTACATATTTCGGCTTGATTCTCATTAAGGCATCTTCAAGCTGAAGTAACAGAAAAAACATGTAATGCTACACATATGGAGGTAAAAATAATTATAGAGAGCTCAGTTTCAGAATTACATTACAGAGCTCTCATTATCTATTGGTCAGTATATTACCACAATTATTAAAGGTACTGTAATTATTATAATTTCAGATAGCAAACTCGCTGTTTTACAAGAAATCTTAATTATTCCTTACTTATTTAAAAAAAGTAATTTGCTCAATAAATAGCGTTTGGCGGCCTTTACCACTTGATTGCAATAGTATCTTTGGCTTTATAGCGTCCTATCGATGTTTACTTTGATGGTTTGCCGTTCCATTTATAGTTGGCCGGACGGTGATAAGGGGCAAAACACAAAGATTTTTCAGGACTGCTACAGTAATTAATCAGGATACTTAGAAAGGACGACTATGCAACACACACGACCGAAACGGGAATATGTACTATATGTATTATATACGTATCTAACACTAGTTTAAGACAACAGGAAAATTTTGAAAACTAAGACAAATGTGGAGGCATGATACTTAGACGGATGTCAGGAAACGCATTATGGAAGGCACTTTGGGTTTCTCTGAATATTGAGCTTCTGTATTGATAACAAAGAACCTTCGGGTTATATAGAAAGTGCGTTTTAAAGAGCTAAATGTAAGCTGTCTGCCCAGTAAAGACTTTAAAATAATTTAATTATTTGTTTTGGGTAATAATAACATAAGTACACTCACGAAATCAAAATTTTACAAACGCTATCCACTAATTACAGAGATATTTGAAGACCACACATACTTACATGCAATGTAACAGTAGCACGTGCGGTTGGTGGGGGAAGGTCTATAACAGTTTGTTTATAGTAGTAATAGTGCATTACAACTTCAAAATGCAAGTCAGAGCAGCCTCCACTTCTGTGACAACAACCGAGTAGGAAATATTGGCACTGAACCAAGAACCACTGCATGAATAGCTCAGCAATGACATTGGGTTCCGATATCAGGTGTCATTCCAAACTCCAAGCACTCTTTCGACAGACGACTTCATTTCAAGAAGTAACCAATACTCCCATCTTATAAGAAACTCTGACATCAATATAGGGACCAGGTTACGTGCTGTATGGCCGATGGTGGGTATTCGACATTGCGTCCAGCCTAACTCTGTGGTCTATCAACATTATGTAGCAGACACAAGCCCTCTTTCTCTAGGAATACATCAGCCGGAAGGTGACGCTGGCTGCTCATCTATATTTGTGTTGCAGTCCAATCATAATGTAGGGACATGTGTTCTGTTATTTCCAAAACTACCCAATACAAATGACTAGTATTGCACTTCTGTTAATATATCTTTAATGTATTAGTTAACATGCAAAAATGCACTAACGCAAATTTGGTAGCACGTACGCCAATCCACATATGTTACGAACTGGCAATAAAGTGTGGCGAATTGAATTTTAAATTTTCGTTTTATCAAGCTATCTTGCTGAATAGGATTTTCACTATTTGCTCTGACGCAACCGCGCCAACGTTCTTCAGCGAAAATACCTTACAATCAATCTTGTTCCTCCACGCTTCAGCGACCAACACTGAATTTTCCGGCTCTGTGAATCAAGACAATCTTTTCCTCTAAGTTCGATCAATAATAATACATATCTCGATTTTGTTGCCGTAAATTTCGAGGAGGAGTGAAGATGCCCATTATATTCAATTATTCAGCCACATTTTCCTCGAATGTTCAAGGAAAAGAATTGTCAACTTTCAAATAAATTTTTCTGCTAAACTGAAAATGCTTAATCTTGTGCATTGCACCCGTCGCTGTGCTGTAAAGAAGTCCAGAATGCGCTGAATTTTTCTGTAATCAGTTAACTTAATTTACCATCTAATGCATTTTTTTTTGAGTGTGGAAAATTTCCTGGCTCACTCGTCACATCTGTGGCGTGCCTCAAAATCCTCTTGCCTACAATTATGTAAATGTTACAAATGCATTTCCAAAACTACTGAATTATTACCTACAAATCACGACTAAACTATTTGCTTCAGGCGAAACTTTAGCAGGAAACCCACAAAAAGAAAGACAGTTTAGAAACGAAGACATAAACGGTGTATACCTGAATGACAAGGAGGCTATATCGATGTGTGTGTGTGCGCGTCAATACACACGAGTTTTAAAAGCGAGAAAATTACTCGCAAAAAACCGAGAACTGACAACTCGAAATACTAACCACGTCAATGACTGGATCTTAGTTTAAACCAAAGACGCTGTTTAAATTTGAGAGTCGAATTATATAAAACTTTACCATGAATTATGCACAGGCAAATTTGGAAGGAGGTGGCCGTGATTGTATCTGTTAACCGCTTCAATGAGCATAAACCTTTCACATTGTAGCGGATCGTTCCTGTGAGCAATCTCAGTATCAATTAGTGTATGTACTGCAGCTCCAAGGCGAACAGGTGCAAGCAAATGCAATGCACTGGCGACCCCTCGGTGCTCAAGGCACCTATCGTCCAATGCTTCTTATCACTTGTACTTTAATCCTGAAGAGCACGGTGCGGTCACGTTCTGTGACCTCACACAGGGTCTAGAGCAAAGCCTGCGAACATTTTGAGGGCGCTTGCCCAAATTGTCTATAAATTTTGCAGAAGTTCTCCCGTGTGCCCATGGGAGTTTTGAAGGGCAAAATGAGGTCTTGGATTCTTCCATAGATTATTATTAATTAGTGTATAACTATTATTAATAATAAATGTTATAATATTGTATTTAATTCATAGTATAAATATTAATTTTCTAATAAAGTCCTCCTCAAGAAATACGATAAGGAAGAAATGTGGAAGTAACTGGGGCTGCTACCACGTCCTGTATGAAAAGAAGGTTTTGAAACGTGTTGTCCAATGTCACGTACTCACACAGTCACCGCCCAATAATAAATATCCAATCAGCACTTCTCACATTTACCGATTTTTTAATATTGTTTCACTCGCCGTATTATTTGGTAGCAACAGTAGTTCATATAGAATCTACGCAGGCAGACATATGTATATAAACACACACACACACACTTCTCAATATAGAGACGCTGGTCAGGTAAAATAAATAAAGAAGAATTGCGACAGCAGTGAATGTCGCGTGCCAAGGAAATATTTCCGCTTGCCATTTTGGGCACGTATGACATGGGTTTGTCAGCCCTGGTCGAGAGTAGGGTCTCCAACCTTTTTACGGCAAGGGGCCACAACGCTTATTGTGGGCTGCTTCGCGGCCCGCACTTCGAAAAATAAGGGTATGTTGTATACCTAACTGCCCAAATTATTGCGGAAATTTGTAGTATACACACAACGTACAAATGTGTCCAGAGACCGTATAACACAACCTGGCGGGCCGCGGATTGGAGATCCATAGACGAGATGATTTGTTCCCCTAGCTGACCGTAGAATAGCACCACCACGCCAACCAATGAAAATTCTCCATTACGCTTGAATTTAAACAATTATTTCTCTGGTGTGAATTCTGACATATCATTAACCGTGGAACCTTCTCGAATTTGGTATAGGGACTCACTTGATTTATAAGGAGTTGCACCGCTCGGCTAGGGGTTACTTCTTTCTTGCGTGAGTCTCTTGCATACATGTTCTCCTGAGTGCCATGTTCGTGTGGCCTAATGCCAATCAGTTCTTCTCTCTTTTGACTAAGAAATCTTTTGAATTCAGTTTTGCCAGCGGTCTGTAAATGGTATGGAAAGCGTCAGACTAAGAGGGCGATAATTACTGGTAGCATTGTTATTTGTATAACGTGAGACAGCCCACTGCACATGTCATTCTTTTACTTAATAAATTCATTTCTTTGATCCTCCCAGTTTTTATAAAACACAAATAGTATGTAAACGGCCCTGAGATTTAATTAAAATTCGTCCTCGATTACAAGTCCCTGTGCTAATAAGGGAAACAAAGGGAAGCTCTTCGACAGAAGCAGTCCCTGAAGGCCGGCGCACATCAGCCGGAGGTTCAAACCGGTATAACATGTACGAATAAGAAGTCGTAACAGGACGGTATGCACACAAATTTAAGATACTAAAGAAGACAAAGTACAACCATGGAGGACCCGTAGTGGTACTCTTCTAGACATGTATTCGGAAGATAGCCGCTTCGATTACCAACCCAGTAGCCTGTGATTATGACGTATTTGTAGAAGATTACCTTCATTTCACCAGGAATATACTTGTAAATTAATTCCAAACATATCCCGATGGTCTTCCTCAGAGTTATTTTCCTATAACCAGTCTCACCACTCCAGATTTTACAAACCACAAGCAGCTTAATACTGTCGTTAGATAACGTACAAATAAATAAAAACCTCTATTTAACGTCAATAGGCATACTCATAAAAATTAACTTCTAACTGGGTCCATCTTAAGAAGCTAACAGTTCCACAGCTAGTCAATAAATTCCCTCCATCTTATGGCCCCCGAAGATGTCTTCCCATTTCCACATTTGTCCCTATCCTCAGGCAAATTAGCCCAGTCCACGTCCTCCCATCACATTCCTTTAAGATCAGTTTTATTTAACATTTACCTGCCTGCTACGCCTAGGTCCTCCAAGTGATTTTTCCATCCGTTTTCCCCACCAAGATCGTGTAGACATGCCTCTTTCCCCCATACAATCCACACTACCTGCCCGTCAAGTGTGAAAATCTTGTGATGTTTGAAGCTAATATTTCTGTACTCCATTAAAGGCGCTTTCTCAAAATCAGTAACCGTACGGCGTCGTTAGATCTAAAGATGAAGTGGAAAATATATGTAAGCTACTTTACTAGTGGCTTTCCGTTGTAAAATCTCGGTCTTTTGTTTTACAGTCCGCTTCTATAGTGAAAATTTGCGCGATAAGGGGAAGTGTCATTACGTTTGCAGGGGATGCCTGTTCGCCGAATGTGTCGACTGTGTGTGTCACATTAACTGATCGCCTGATGTTATGGTGAGAGAATATTGCATCAGATAATTTGTGCTGCTAAGATATTACATTAAGGAAACGTGGACAGAATTATGGTGGATCAGAACAGATTGTCAGAAGTTTCAGGATAATATATCGATCTATTTATTTGTTTGTTCGTTCTTTCGTTCAAAGACAACTTGAATTTCCATCCCCCCCCCCCCCCCGCCCCCATGTTATTTGAACCCACAAAACAACATAAGTTTTGAGGTTTCGAGATCTCAGTCCCATATAAACTGTGTATAAACAGTGCACTTTTCTATTTTTGTGTTCAACCTGATGACCTTTCAAGCCGAAACATGTAGCTGAAAATAATAGACCAAATTGTCGTGTTTCGAGTGGATTTATCGTAATTCTAATTACAAGTTGGATTACTTATTGTGGTTTCTGAAAGCTGTTTCGTTAGCTGAGGCTTCATGAGATGCAAAATGATTATGTTAAACCAAAAATTCATTAATTATGTTTACCAGTGCGACGAACCTGCACGTGAGATTTAAACCAAAAACAGTTACTCTGTACATAATTCCTGAAGTCGACAATGCGGGAACCCAGTGAACGTAGTTAGAATATCTGGACTTCTCCGGTTCCTGATGAACTGTAAACACTGTTGTTGGACAAACTCCGTGAAGGTACCACTGTATAGACCACAGCTGTAACCCCGACCGAATTCCTGAGCACCAAGCTAAGCACTATATTCCAATTACACGCAGTCATGTCTAGTTGTACTGTGTGTGTTAGCTGTATCTGTCACTCGGTTCCCATGTTTACGTATACTTTGAATATCCGTATCTACTGTACACGTTAGTTAAGCTCTCGTCTGTATATTTCGAAAATTATATTTCGTTTTCTCCAGCCATAATACAATTTTGCCTACAGCTTACATACCTACTCTTTTTAATCTACCCACAGCCCATTGCATGTATGAATGTTCACATTTCGACGTTTAACAGCCGGCAGTCAAGTCCGATATAATTGCATGTTTCAAACTGGTTCACGCGCCCGCTTCATATTACTTGGGATGTAGGAGTAAATAAGTGGCTCCAGGAAACAAATCTCTTCTTTAGAACCCGATCTTGAGTCAAATGAATCCATTCCTCTCCCTCATATTAGATTTCTTTAACGTTCATTTATTAATATTATCTTCCAGTTCCCCAGCGATTTCTTCCTTTCAGAGTTTCCAACTAAAATTCTGCAATTATTTCCAATCTCTTTTGCGTGCTACACGTCTCACTGATATTACCATTCTACTAACACTTGGCGAAGAACTTCTCAATAAGCAATTTTCTCCAAGCAAGTGTCCCCCACTGTGTTCGGTCCGAATGTTCTCTTCAGTCCATTCTTCTCAAGCATCATATCTTCCTCTCGGGTGGCCGATCAAATTTAAAACTCAAACATAACAGGCTGCTCCTGTTGCTTGATTAACTCGATTCATTGATTGTTTAATGGGTTATTTCGACCGTAGCTAGTGTGGTCTATTTATGTTTTGGCTAATAAGTCGGCTGGTTGGTAGATCGGTCTGTAGGCTGGCAGCAGCTGGATTGTATAAAACTATTCGATTTTCTATAGAAATTACTTGCAGCTGAATTAAATGAGATCTTTTGTGCGAGAAATATAAAGGATGATAAACAACTAGTCGTGGCTTATCACGTGAACCACAATGTATGAATACAGTGAGGCAAAAGTAGGATAGATTTAATTACATGATGTGTAGTAACAATTCAACAGAAGGAATCATTCCTCTGCAGAGCCAGACTATAGTAAAAAAAAGTCACAATCAGTGTCATGTCAAAAGAATTCTATCAGATCTCAGTTTTGTTACAGTAGCTGTAGATGATTCCCCATGCTGGAGAGAAATCTGCACAATGCAACAGCTGATACAGACTGCAACGTAATGACAAAGTGTGTCACCACCGCATGTTCACCGCCACGTCTGACGCGACCCTACTTCTTGTCGATACAAGCCTGTTTTAAGTCGCATCCTTTTACTGTCTTAGTGGACTATCTCTAGGTAAGAAATAAACGTGTTACAAATGTAAAGCAAGGTTTGCGATCGTAAGATATCCATGTATCTTCTGCGTGTCTGTGCTATCCGATACTCATCAATAAATTTTTAAACAATTAAGACTTCTTCGATTTCTATAGAAATATTCACGGCATTCTCTTTTGAAGAATAAAATTTCTCTGTATTTTACAAAAAAAAAGATTCATTCCTTACCTCAGACAGAATATAGTGTGTATCCATTAGAAAGACAATTTCTGTTTTGTAGGAAGACGTATGGAAGGCATAAATACACCGTGTGAAAGAAATACAGAACTGTTCAATGTTAAATATGGCGACATACTTATTTATTATTGACTTTAATTTGTTAAACAAGCAGTGAACAAAAACATACCACTTTAAGGGGACATTCAATGTTTCGACGTTTTATCTTCCTATTATGAACAGCAAATTACAGAGACCAACTTGACGCATTAATGTCACGGTGAACGGTGAAACGTATAAGTATTTCGACAAAGTCGACATATTTTACTTCGAAATATACCACGAGAAATTTAAGACTACTTCAAAATATACAAGTCTGTATGTCCTTTCATTTCGTTACGATATATGATTAATCATTCTTGCTAAGTCTGTGACAAACAGTAAGCCTACCGTCATGCAACGTATAAAACACGCTTCGAACAACCCAAACTTCGCAACAGAACCAAACTCTGCAACTGTAAATAACATTTTTCAGATAAAGTTAGTCGATCATGACACTTGTGTTTACGATACTGGGAAATTAAATCACATCAGTATTCACAAGCTTGTCTAGTCTCTCCATTTGCACCAATACATTTAATGAAATCTGAATTCTATGATAGTGCCAGAGAATGTAGTTCGAAATCGAAACAGGCCACACGCTCCTATGCACATTTTACAAGTAGTGAAATGCGTTTAAATTTGATCCGACCTACAGCAATGGCGCAAGAAATCCATAGCTTACCATTCAGCCGCATTAAGATATTTCTCACGAAGCAAATTAACTTTCTGGCTAAAACACACACGAGTTCTAGATCCTGTGGGTGTTGAGTAAGATTTTAATGATGACGACGTGCTATTTGAATCGCTAGTACAAAATCTATATCTCAGATATACCAATTCATACCCTTGACTCATCTCTACGCCCCTTAAATGTGTTTCCTAGATAGCAAGGCACTCTAGAATCATCTCTGTGCTTAATGAGACTCCTAGAGAGCAAGGCACACCAGCCTCATCTCTGCCCTCCTAAATGCGTTTCCTACTCAGCTAGGCACACTAGCCCCATCTCTGCCTCCTTAATGCGTTTCTTAGAGATCAAGGCACGCTAGCCCCATAGTAGGTGAGATGTGTCACTCAGCCAAAATAAAAAGTAACGGCAGGTGTCCTCACGCGAAGCGTAAATCATATGTATATGGCACCGTGCCATCTTCTTTTATTTAAAGACTGCCCCAAAGCTGATGTGTTGCCTAATACAAAGTAGTGACGCTCTCTAATTCTTATTTTCACCAAGAACCTAATCCCGAGCTCATTGCTTTCAATGACGTAACATTCTGTTTCACAAGAGAAGTCATATATTTCGAGTAAATTACATCCACAATTATAAAATCATATTATATGAACGATGAAAATAAGTCTATAAGGTAAAACGTTGAGCATAATCAATAACACTTTCTTGATTTAGTTTCGAGTCATACTGATATTTAGGCCGACTTCTTAGTACAAATCTACAACAAAGTTGCAGATTTGTTCGTTATAATTTTGTGGGATACAGAAATTTAATTATTCTCACTCTCCACACAAATAACATTACGTTTTAATTTTTTTCTAACATTTTGGCAATATTTGCTTTCATTTTGACTTATTCCGCTGACATTCACTCATGCTCATTTTTTAAATTTTTCAGACTAACACATTTTATTTTTCCAGCATACTCAAGAGTACATTAAAAGCTTACATGACCTGTATCAACTAGTGCCTTCTTTTTCACTTTGTTTCCCTGTGCGAGTAGTGTCTACTTATATTTTGCTACTTAAATGAGTTAGTCTACTTACAAATACGGATATTTCAAAATAGGTACAGCTAGAACAAGAGTACAAAACCGCGAAAGTGAGACTGGAAGTCAGGAAAACAAAATAACAATAAAACCGAAGAGGTACAGTACGTGCAAACTAACGCTACTTGGTAAAAAAAAAATTTAACGGAGTAAATGCAAAAAAAAGGGTGTAAATGTCACAAAGTCCGTTAGTGTAAATTCTTTCATTCTCCGAGTGCCAAACGGTTTTATAAATTGCGACATAAACCCCCCCCCCCACCAAAAAATTCTCCTATTTCAAAACTTAACATAAGTAACTAGCGGCTCATTTTGGAAGATAGTATTTAACAAGACAGGCACTATTCGTGCAAACCTAACGTTGAAGCGCGGTCGCGAAATCATTGTTGTTGTGGAAAAGCATTAAATATTACATACTCGTTTGTGTGTCTGTAGTTTTACTTATCCAGCACACAAAGCGCATGCGCTGTTTTGCCGTCTGTGACCTGTTTGGCTTTATCACACTTTTCCACGTTATCTAATAAATGGCACGACTTTCGGGAAAAAGCTTCTCATTATAAATTATGTGTTTTGATTTTCTCTACAATTTTTGTCTTAAATATTTCTCATTTTAAGAAGAATCGAGCAGAACATTACCATGAATGTATGTATGTATGTATGTGTTCATGTAAAGTGCCCTTTATTTTGTCGATTTTTAATGAAACTTGAATTTTTCTCGACAGAATTTGGAAAAATATTCAAATATCAATTTGTATTAAATTCCTTCATGTTCCAAGCGGACAGACGTACAGACATGATGAAGCTAGCAGTCACCATTCGCAATTTTGCGAAAGCGCCTAGAAACGGTCTGTCCAAATCTTTACGCCTCAAAAAGCAACAATTAGTCCGCGGTGCTAAGCCAAGATATGTAGTCTTGTCTGAAATTTCCGACTGCAAAATAATGCCTGGCTATTTGAAATCCTTCTGAACCCAGTGTTCACAGAGCACAAATTGCCTCTTGACTTTACACAACCACGGGAGCACTGCTGTCGAACACGCCGAAACACACAGTGACGGTCCCTGCACTGAATTCCGCCAACTCAGAATGACTGAAACTGCAGAAACGATATGGCTTCATGTTTAATTTTAATATAAAATATTACTTTAGCTGCTTAGATGGGTCATACTTCAATTGCATGATGCTCTCCGAATTCATGTACCCGTAACGTACGTGTATTTTTCATCCAGAATATTCTGACGAAAAATATTGGGAATAAGAAAGCCGGTATATTTTATCAAATCTAGCTAAATTTCTGAATAATTTTCAATATCGTAATGTGCTTTGTCGATTATCTACTTAGAGTCTGTTGCTTTTACTAATAAAGGAGTAATTAATTGAGCGAAGTATGTATATACGTAAACACCTTCAAGTTTGAGCGACCTTAAATCACATTCTGAACACAGTTATCCGTATCGTGTATGTTCGTGTAGCAGCATTTATTTATTTATTTATTTATTCATTCACTCATTTATTGATGACTGAATGACAAAGTCATTAGATCAGACTACATGTCCAACGTCGAAGTTTAACTGTAGGGCTCCATACTTTTAATCGGGTAGCTTATGATTCGAATTTCAGTTTTTATATTAGGAGGCATTAGATCGCACACGATGAGGAACTTACCTTTAAAGAGGCTATGGACCTGTCGTAAGACAGATTACGGAATGGAAGAATTAATTAATTAATTATCCCGTTGTGTTGAATGCAATAATTAAGGAATTAAATACCATCAAACACTAGTAATGCATATTATATACATTTTTATGGCAACCTCGCTCGACACATCATGTCATCTACAGGCCAATAACATAAAATGAATTAAAATATTGTATACAATTGTATTAGGCCTCAGCAATAGTACAGCTGTATACAACACTATTTAAGAACTTTATGTTATTGGCCTAAAGATGTTCAAATTATGTCGAAACACGTTGCCACAATAAAGTATATAATATATACTAGTTCTGTTTAACGGTATTTCATTCTTTAATGTTTCGAATTTCAGTGGAATTACCAGCTATATTGAGTTCTCCTGTCTCTCCAAGCGAATTCTGCGATGATGCCTGAATTAGAGAGACGTCGGCTCTTTCCGAAACCGTTTATCCATTCCACCCCATAACACATGAATTACTTCAGTCAAAAAGTGTAGTTAGACATTCTAACACTAGTTCGATTGTCGTTGTTGCGGCTGGGATAGGAGCGCATGTTAACGATTCCTACGGCGGTACAGTAAAAGTATAGTACTGGCGTGGGCGTCACCCCTAATACTGTACGCTTGCACTTACCGCGCGCTCACCACAGAACATAACATTTCATATTGAAATGTCACGCAAAAACATCACTGGTGTAAAAGATTATTTCAACTACGAACACACACCTACAGTATTTACACAATGTGATACTTGTTTCTGTAACACACAAAGCCCCGCTTACTTCCACGCGTAAAATTTCTACTTCCTCTTTTATGGTGGTCATGAGAAGAAATGTACGAGGAAATACGGCTACCTGCACAGAAGTTTGGATGGGGAGCCACTTTTAAAATGACAACTTGTACAGCCCAAATATACACAGCTTTTAGAGAAATAGATTCATAAAATGTGAGGTGGGTGAGAATCTCGGAAAATGAAGGAAGTTGGTTTTAGCGGCTTTGAAACTTCCGGTTCCAGTGCCCTCAATTAACCAGACAACTAAATTGTATCAGTCAGAATGTTCCACTAAAATTTAACGAAATTTAGCGAAACGTCAAATTCCACATCCAAACGAACACTTCTTCGTAAAAAATTAATAATTAAATTAAGAATAAAAGCATAAATAACTCAATAGTGAGTAAATTTTGGCTCTCCTTTTTTCGTCATCTCGCAGTTACAGAAATTACCAGTAAGCAACTTGTCGGTGAACGAAGTAGGTTTAGGCTGAGTACACAACTTGAACCTGGATTGCATAACTGGTTCGGAATCATCCAAAATTGGCAGGTTCTCATGACCATAGTTTTCCGTCTAATTCCTGATTTCCTTCTTCATCTGTCGGTTTCTTCCACATCCCTCACCATTCACCCTTAATACCCACCTAATCTCTGACCGTACACGACTGCTGTAGCTGATATGGCGTCACTGAAAATAAACGATGAAAGACCTGTCAAGAGTCCCAGTCGTAAGTCGAAGCGGGTAACTGCCAAATGTTAGAAACGTTATTTATCGCAATACCAATCCGCTCAGTGAGCACCAACATCAACGCCCTTAATCAAGAAAGATAAATTGTTCCCTTCATCAAAGGTTTTTGAGTCTAAGAAAAAATCGGTCAGCCATTTAACTGTCCGTACTTGAAATGTACCCATTAAGTGAAACATTCACTCAATACTCACTTTCTATGCATATATATAGGCGAAAGAGCTAAATAACTACATTATATAAGAAATGAAAAAGAAGCCTGTATTGTTTTTAATATAGTAAAATGATGTAAATTGAGTTCACTGTGAGACCAAGACACTGAATGGTTCTAAAATCAGATTGTAAAGACAGGTAAGTTTTGAATTTTGGTTTGCGAGTTCATGGACTCCGTCGGTGTCCCTTCAAAATTCTAAGTTGTTTTCTTTTTAAATTGACATACCTAGGCTATTTTAATCTTGTGCCCTTTTTTCAAAGAAATTCGTAAAAACAGCCTTCTGAACATCTGAAGGGAGACACTGGATTCAGCTGGCTCAGGATAGCGTTCACTGACAGTCTCCTGCTAATGTGGTACGTTTCTTACCTCTTTACAATAAATTGAAATTATTTAATGGTTTTTTTTTTTGGATTAGAAGATCCTCAGTACCTCATGTGTCACAATGACCACTTACACCTACAGTTCTTCACACATGAATGACCTAAATAACTGAAAGAGTCAAGTCTGTACAATGATTGTTACGGCTATTCGATTCCTGGCAGGGGCGAAGATCTTTCATATTCTCTAGTACTTCTGCTGCCGAGCATACATAGCATCACATAAAGCAGGAACATCGTGTCCTTTCCCAGGGGCTAAAGCGGCGAGGAATGCAGTTTGCAAGTCAATTTCAATTAGTGCTAAGGTAAATCCGAGTGTATTCCAATATGCTGTCACTTCTGCCCTGAAAGAAGCAGCAACAATTTAACTCTGAAAGCTCGCAAGTTTCAACCAATGCAGCACGGAGTTACGTTTCTGAATACGTTAGTCCCATCGCCGTAATAGACTACAAAATCGCACATTTCACTTGTCTATAGCTGTGTCTATAGCTGTGTCTATTGCCACGGCTGCATTCATCCGGAGTTAAACAAAACATGTGAGACTGCAAAACCCGAGTACTAGTTTCCGTGTGATGGTCTCCCCCTCTCTAATGTGAACCCGCCCGACGCAGAGCGGCGCAGCGAACCCAACCCGACCGACGAGCAAAATCGATATCTGCCTTACAGACAGAAAACCGGGACAGGAGGCGCAGCTGAGACCAGGCTGTGTGTCTCGATTTTACTCAGGATATCCCACTAACACATACAAATGCTTAAACTATATACGTGGCACAGACACGTGCATACATTTCTACACAAGCACTGGTAAGTGCACGTAAGGCTTAGGTGCACCCTTACGTAAATATTGGCAGGTTATCTTAATCGTTAGCTTTTTCCACCTGTAGACGTATTTCTTTTATTTCCGCCTCAAAATTATTAAAATACACACATGGAAATCATTAAATCTTGGATCATTTTGAAGTTAGTAGAATTTAATTGCAGGAGACTTAACATGGCCTCGATGCCACGTGTATGAAGTCCTAGGAATGTTTTATCTATGCACTTTTATCCAACAACTATAAACGTACACCAATCATAAAATGCCTTATTATGAGATATAAACGATGGATACACGAAATAATGGTGTTTGGTATTATCAGTCAGACTACAAATCTATTCTTCGTATCAGCTATAGAAATAATAAAAGGAATAATGATCGCAAAAATACTTTCATAATTAATATGTTTTTCTCTATTTTCTTTCAACAGCGGTCTGGAACAGCCAAATCAGAGTCGCAACCAACAAACACAGGCCTAAATCAAAAGAATTTTGAAATATTGTTGCCTTACTAAATTCGTGCCGTTACTAACATGTATTTATTGGGGAAATTTCACATTTATAAAATTACATATCATGTAGACTTACAGCCAAACAGTCTAAACTCGTGCAATGTAAATTTCAAATGTGCTGGGCAATGAGGCTATTTAACCAGTCCACTCGCATTCCAATATAAAAAAAATCTCCATATCACACAATAAGTCTTGATGTAGAGATCTCTCCATCAACACAAAGTGTACGTGCACTATATATATATATATATATATATACAATGATCTTAGGTTATCTTAGAGAAAACCTGGCGATGGCCAATAAAGTGCCGAAACATTTAGTTTTCTAATTTATAGTTAATAAACATCTCAACTGATACAGTTGTGTTTGACTACATACCTCCCATATTTAGTTCACAACTGAAGGATGACAGATATGTTTCATACAGTTAAATTTGGCTCTTTAAGTAGGATAATGCGCAACACACGTAACAGGAGCACTATGAAGAAGATAGGACACGTTGTGGATAAAATGAATTGTTAATGACGAACTGGATGATATCACGAGAACCACAGTGCTCCTGTTTTTACACTGCTGCAAATGCACAAAGAATCTCAAAACTTGGCACACGTAATGAAACTTATCGAAAGTCAGTTTTCGTTGCCTGAAATAACTCACTGTACATTTAGAAATGTTTTTAATTGGAATTGAAGATTGTAGTATTAATACGAAGTACTTATATTCGTGAAAAACTAATATGATCGCCCAAACAGACAGACGAACGACCAATCCTGACCAATTGACAGACCGAAACTAACTACCACCACAAATCCTATTCACCATTTTAATTACCATCAATATCTCCTCCTCCTCCTCTTCCTCCTATTTTTGTCCAAGTGTTAAGTTAATGGCTGTTTCGTCCTTGATCTCAGTCTTGTGATTGACACTCACGCCCGAATTTTTTAATTGTTGCTTTTAATTTTTCTGCAATAACAGTTATCAAATTTATATCGATTGGAATTATTTCAAATTATTCGGATCTTTTTAGTTCTACATTTCAAACATTCTCGCTGTCATGCTTTAACCAATCTTATAACTGTAAATTTTGCGGCTTCACTCGTGTATTCAGCCCTATTTAAAATAAATACTTCCGACACATACCTCATAAAATAATATTATATTTATAACGTATCTTCTTATTTAAAATTTCGCGTGTAAAGTAGTTTTACGACGTTAACATTAACATGTTACGTCATAATTTTGGTTCTTGTGTTGAAATTTAAAATGTTGTATATTTAAACTCAAACTAAACTCCGTGGCCTTAGTCCGCACGCGAACTATACCGACAGAGCGGCCGCCGCCGGTCGGCGAAGTTAGTGCCAACTTTTGCGGATAGAGGGGTGTCAAGTGGTCAGCGCAACGGTTCCCCACAGCCGTTAATCTCTGTTTTCTAGACCTGGAGCCGCTACTTTTTTCATTCAAGAAGCTCCTCAATTGACCTTACGAGGCTGAGTGGACCCCGTTCCAGACCCACTACTACTCAGAAAATCTGGAAGCGCCGGGGATCGAACCCGGGACCTCTGTATCTGTAGCCAGAAACTCTGACCACTAGACCACAGAGGCGG
>Ga0131853_10007188_pt1 | contig 20115 bp, 20 predicted proteins | sample TergutLab28metaG_FD_92764 | JGI IMG/M metagenome (GOLD analysis project Ga0131853, IMG submission 92764) | Labiotermes labralis P1 segment gut microbial communities from Petit-Saut dam, French Guiana - Lab288 P1 (version 2) (version 2) | ecosystem: Host-associated > Arthropoda: Insects >... | reverse complement strand
TGTTCGGCGCGAGCAGGAACTCCTGATCACGCACCACCGGGCGATACGAACGAGCCATACCCCATCATTTCCCGAACCCCGCACACGGTCGCGGAACCCACACGGCGATTTCGCAACAACCACTTGGTGCGAGGCCCACCACCTCGACCCATGGGCCAAGGGCGGCCACACCTCCCTCGACCGCGGAGCACTGCTCTGCGCACACCACCACCACCGCGCCCACGACCCCACCTACGACCACACCCGACTCCCCAACGGCCAGATCAGATTCCACCGACGAACATGAGGAGCGTGTGGTCAGTCCCGCGGATGGCGTCACGGACTGCCACTGTTCACAGGGCGACTTCACAGGGCGACTTCACAGGGCGACTTCACAGGGCGCCTCATAGGGCGACCGGGTTGTCGAGCATCCCGGCATAGATGAGGGATTGCGCTGGATCGTCGAGGTCGACCATCTGGCGAGTGTTACGTAGCTGGAGGCGGTTAAGGCAGCTGTGGCGGAACCGCGGCCGGCGAAACCGGTAGGTCGCGACCGCCTCGCCGAGCTCGGGGTGATCCGCCTCGTGCCGGCGCAGGCAGTCCGCGACCTCCGTCCAGAACCGGTCCTGGTCCAGCGTGCCGTCGCGGTGGAGGATGCCCGCGAGATGCCGCAGGACGCCATCGAAGACGTCGGTGTGGAGAGAGAGCGACTTGACGTCCTCCTCCACCAGGACCCGGATGCGCTCGACGCCGTGCGGTAGCGGTGCCTCGCCCATGACAGCGACCTCCTCGCCGATGTCCTTCAGCAGCACCCGGATCGGCACGTGGTCGCGCAAGACAAGGACGACATTCTCCCCGTGGGGCATGAACGCCAGGTCGTGCGCAAGAAGGCAGTGGGCGATGGGGCGCAGATAGGCGTCGAGGTAACCCCGCACCCACGAGGCGGCGTCCAGGGGCGAGGCCTCGATCATCGCGGAGGCGACCGAGTCGCCCGCCGCATCGCGGTGCAGCAGCGAGGCCATGGTCGCGAGCCGTTCGTCCGGTCCGACCCGCGCTGCCGGGCTCTCGCGCCAGAGCGCGGCGATCATCTTCTGGTACGGCGAGTCGATGCCATGCTGCGCGGCCAGGGTGTGGAACGCGTCGCCGGTGTACGCGATCGTCGCCCGCTCCCGCAGGACCGAGAACCCACGGGCGCGCAGCTCTGGGTCGGCGGTCACGACGGCGGCGACCCAGTCGTTGATCGCCGGGGTCGCGGCCATGTACTCCGCCGAGAGGCCGCGCATGAAGCCCATGTTCTGGACCGCCAGCGCCGTCTTGACGTAGCACCGCATTGGTTGGCTCCGGTTGAAGAAGGTGCGGATCGACTGCTGAGGCTGGTAGTCGTCGGGTCCCTCGCCCAGCAGCACCAGGTCGTGGCGGGCCAGGTCGGGGGCGAAGGCGATGGCCAATTTGGTGCGCCATTGCCAGGGGTGCACCGGCAGCAGCAGGTAGTCGTCCGGGTCGAGGTCGCGCTCGCGCAACCGGGCGAGGAGAGCGTCACGCGTGCGGTCGTCCAGCTCGGCGGCGTACCACTCGTCCTCGGTAGCGCCGTCGCCCAGCCACAGTCGGGTGTGCTCGCGGCGTCCGGCGAGCCAGAGCAGCCGGACGGCTGCCCCGGTCTCAGGCGCATAGGACGTGTAGTCGTCGGCGTCGAAGCCGATCCGGCCGTTGTTCGCAATGAAGCCGGGGTGGCCTTCGGTCATGGCGGCCTCGATCTGCTGGTAATCCGCATGGAGCAGGTCTGCCGCGCTCGCGGTGGCGTGGCGGAGCTTCCAGGCAGCGCCGGCCAGGGTGCTGGCGAGCTCCTCGAGGTAGGCGGGGAGGAGACTGTCGGAGACACCGAGGACCGGCGCAAACTCGATCGTGAACGCCTGGACGTCGAGCGCGGTCTCCTGGTCCCCGGTCTGTCTGACCAGACTCGTCTCGTCGACGGCCCAGTGCTCCAACGCCAGGCGCTCGGCGGCGAAGGTGTAGGTGGTGTCTCCGGAGGGTGTCGCCAGCCTCCAGCGATCGCCGACGGGTTCGGGGGCGAGCACGCGCTCGTGGCTGAGCTCGGCGATCGCCTTCGCCACCAGGTGGCGTTGCGCACGCGCCAACAGCCTCGGCGTGAGGTGCGACGGATGCTCGATCGGCCCGCGCTCGTGGTCGGACCGGCTCAGGACGGACACCATGGCCTGCTTCGTCGCGAGACTCACCGTGCGCAGCTCCTCGAATCCGAAAGTCCGGTTCAGCGCCCTGATCCGCTCGTTGCGTATGTCCGGTTCGACCACGACGCGGGCCACCGTCGGGTCCGCGAAGCAGTGCCGCAGCACGGCGGCGAACACGGCGCGGGTGAAGCCTGGCACCGCCGGCCCGTCGGGAGGCGCGACGAGGACGTGCATTCCCAGGTCACCGGAGCGCAGCTCGTCGAGGTCAGCCAGCGCCGAGTGCGCGGGGTCGTAGGTCTCGACCAGGAAACCGGCCCGGCCGTTGGCGCGGCCGAGCCAGGCGTGGTGATACCGACTCTCATCGATGAGGCGGTACTCCTCGCGGACCTGCCCCGGCGAGGCGTCCTGCATCTGCCAGTACGCCGAACGCGGGTCGGTGACCCAGCGGTGCACCAGGTCCAGGTCGCGGTCGAGGTCGAGCGGTTCGATCGTGAGTCTCATCTGACGCTCCTGAGGTGGTTGGGCACGCCGAAGGTCTGGACGGCGACGCGCTTCTCGATCGGGTAGACCTCGCGGCCGGTCATGGCCGCGATGATCACGGAGTTGCGGTGGGCGCCCATCCCGAGATCCGGGGAGGACAGGCCGTGGGTGTGATCGCCGGCGTTCTGCACGAAGATCTCCGGCCGTCCCGGTGACCGGTCCACGGCGTACTCGGAGGAGACCCGGAAGCGGCCCTGCTCGTCCCACGCGATCCGCTCGCGGATCGGGTCGAGGAAGTCCGGCACCCGCGCCTCGTAGCCGGTCGCGACGACCAGGCCCTCGGTCTCGAGCGCGAACCGCTCGTCGGTCTCCTCGTGATGGAGGTCGAGCCAGTAGCCCTCGCCGCGCCGCTCGGCACCGACGACTGCCGTGTTGCTGACCATCGTGGTGCGGGGACCGTCCCCGTTCGCGCGCAGGCGATAGTGCAGGCCGAAGATGTCGTCGACGAGATGGCTGCTGATCCCTTTGTAGAGCGACCGCTGCTCGCGCAGCAGGCGTGCACGGGTCCGCTCCGGGAGGCCGTGGAAGTAGGACGTGTACTCGGGCGACGTGAGCTCGAGGGTGAGCTTGGCGTACTCCATCGGCAGGAATCGCGGGCTGCGAGTGATCCAGTGCAGCTCGTAGTCGTAGCGAGGGCTCTCCGCGAGCAGGTCCCGGTAGATCTCCGCCGCGCTCTGTCCGCTGCCGACGATCGTGATCGAGGAGCGACGCTGGAGATCCGGCTTGTGCCTCAGATAATCCGAGGAGTGCAGGCCCATGCCCGTCAGAGGGCGCGGCACATGCGGACTGGTGCCGACGCCGAGGACCAGCCGGCGTCCGCGGTACTGCTCGCCGGTGCCGGTCGTGACGATGTATATCGTCCCGTCGCGGCCGGTCGCCTGCTCGACATGCACCACGCGCTGGCCGAGTCGGACGGAGTCGAGCCCGTCGGCCGCCCACCGGCAGTAGTCGTCGTACTCGCGGCGCAGGGGATAAAAGGACTCCTGGATGTAGAAGGGGTAGAGGTTCCCGGTCTCCTTGAGGTAGGCGAGGAAGGACCAGCGCGAGGTCGGGTCGGCCAACGTCACCAGATCGGCGAGGAACGGCACCTGGAGCGTGGCGTCGTCCAGCATCATCCCGGGGTGCCAGGAGAGCTCGTGGCGGGCCTCGAGGAAGATGCCATCGAGGTCTTCGACCGGATCGCTGAGGCAGGCCAGCCCGAGGTTGAACGGCCCCAACCCGATCCCGATGAAGTCATGGATCGGCATCACGCGACCGCCACACCATCGGCGAGGTCGTCACCGGCCTGGGCGATGCGCTCCACGATCGCCAGCACCTCCGCGACCTCGCAGAGCGGGTTGAGGAGGGTGAGCTTGAGCCAGCGACGCCCGTCGACCCGGGTCGCCGCCACCATGGCACTGCCACTCTCGTAGAGGGCTGCGCGGATGCGGGGGACGAGCTCGTCGGCCGCCTCCTCGGAGAAGCCGGCCGGCCGGTAACGCAGGACCAGGGTGCTCAGCTCTGGCGCCGCCGCCATCTCGATCCGGGGCTCGTCGCGCAGCCGGTCGTACGCCGCCCGGGCCAGGTCGACGACGGCGTCGACATAGCAGCCGATCGCACCCGCGCCCATGACGCGCAGCGTCAGCCACAGCTTGAGGGCATCGAAGCGCCGCGTGGTCTGCAGGCTCTTGTCGACCTGGTTGGGCTGGGTCTCGCCGGCGGGGTTGAGGTAGTCCGCATGCCAGGCAACGTGACTCAGCGAGCGGGAGTCGCGGACAAGCACCGCGCTGGAGGAGACCGGCTGGAACCAGGTCTTGTGGTAGTCGATCGTGACCGAGTCGGCGCGCTCGATGCCGGCGAGGCGCTCCCGGTGGCGGGAGGAGACCAGCAGGCCACCGCCGTACGCCGCGTCGACGTGCAACCAGGCGCGGTGGGACACGCACAGCGCGGAGATCTCGGTGATCGGGTCGATCGCGCCGAAGTCTGTGGTGCCCGCGGTGGCGACGACGGCCATCGGCGTCAGGCCGCCCTGGCGTAGCGTGGCGAGCTCGCGGGCGAGGGCCGCGGGATCGAGGCGGCGACGGTCGTCGGTCGCGACCGGCACCACGGCGTCCGGCCCGAGGCCCAGCAGTCGGACGGACTTCTGCACGCTGAAGTGCGCGTCGCGACTGGCGAGGATGCGCAGATCCGCCAGATCGCCCGCGACCCCCGCGGCGCGGTCGCGAGCCATATGCAGCGCCTGAAGGTTCGACTGGGTGCCCCCACTCGTGAAGACACCGTCGGCACGCGCGTCGAATCCGATGCGGCGCGCGGTCCATTCGATCAGGCGCCGTTCGACGAAGGTGCCACCGACGCTCTGGTCGAAGGTGTCGAGGCTGGAGTTGACCGCGCTGACGAGCACCTCCGCCAGCAGCGCCGGGATGACGACGGGACAGTTGAGATGGGCGGCGTAGCCGGGGTCGTGGAACCAGACGGCGTCGTCGAGGTAGAGGCCGTCGAGCTCGCGGAGCGCCGCCCCTGCGTCGCCGAGCGGGGTGTCGAGATCGACCCGGGCAACGGCGGCGGCCGCAGAGGCCGGGGTCCGGCCCGTCGCGGGGCCTGCGACGCTGCGCAGCTTGTCGGTCAGGTGATCGGTCGCCAGTCGCATCGCGGCGACGTACTCCTCGATCCGCTGGGGTCCGAAGAGGTGCTGGGCGGAGTCGCACGCGAGGTGCGCCTGGGGCGGAGACACGACTGATCCTTCCGAGAGATTTAGGTGAGCCTTACCTTATCCACATAGCCGCAGCGCGACGCGCCTCGGGATCAGGCGTTGCCGGCAGCGATAGTTATGGTTAGGCTTACCTAAGTTAGTCTAACCTAAGTATTGGATCGGTGACCTCGTGCTTCGTCGTACCTTCGCCCTCACCGCCGGCCTCGCGCTGGCCGGCGGCGCCCTGACCGCGTGCCACACGGGCAAGACCGGGGCGGCGTCCGACCCGGAGCCGAGCGTGTCTGCGGTGGCCGACGCCAACGCCTTCCCGGTGACCATCAAGACCTCGTTCGGGCCAGTGACACTCAAGCGGCAGCCGGCCCGGATCGTGGCGCTTGGGACCAACGACGCCGACAACCTGCTCAGCCTGGGGGTGGTGCCGGTCGGTATGACCAAGGTCAGCTGGGGCGGCAACCCCCGGGGGTCAGACCCGTGGGTCGACGCTCGCCTGAAGGACCTCGGCGCGAAGCTCCCCACGCTGCTCGACGACACGGACAGCGTGCCGATGGATGCCGTCGCCGCTCTGAACCCCGACGTCATCCTCGCGACCAACTACAGCCTGACCAGGCAGCAGTACCAGACGCTGTCGAAGATCGCCCCCGTCGTCGCCTACCCCGGTGCAGCCTGGACCACGACCTGGCAGGACTCGCTGACGATGGACGGCGAGGCGACCGGACTGATGACCCAGGCCAAGACCGTGGCCCAGAAGACTCAGGCCGATCTCGACGCCGCGAAGGCGAAGTACCCCCAGATCCAGGGCAAGACCTTCATCTGGGCCTCCCTGTCCACGACGGACCTCTCGAGCGTCGCCTTCTACACGCCGAGCGACGCGCGACCCCTGCTGCTGACCACGCTGGGCATGAGGAATGCCCCGATCATCACCAAGCTGTCGAAGCCCGGCCAGTTCTACGGCACGGTGTCGGCCGAGCGCGCCGCTGATCTCTCCTCCGACGTGCTGATCTCGTACGTGAACAAGCCGTCCGATGCCACGACGTACGCGAAGGACCGGCTGGTGGGACGGATCCCCGCCATCAAGGCCGGCCACCTCGCGGTCTTCCCGGAGGGCTTCGCCGCCGCGGCCGGGACGAGGACGACTCCCCTCTCCATTCCTTACGCCATCGCCCACTTCGTCCCCCAGATCGCGGCCGCGGTGTCGTGAGCGTGGCCCCTGAACGTGCCCGGGCGGAGGTTGATCTCCGCCCGGGAAGACCAGCAGGACGCGCTGGCGGGATCTCCTCCATTCCAGCCGCGGTCGCTCTCGTGCTCATTCTCCTCCTCGCCCTGGTCGCCTCCGTGCTGATCGGGTCGCGGTTGGTCCCGCCGACCGATCTGTTCCGCTCCGGGACCATGGGCCACGACATCCTCCTGGCGCGGCTGCCACGCACCGTGCTGGCCGCGCTCGTGGGAGCGGCGCTCGGTCTCGCCGGAGGCTGCCTGCAGGGCCTGACCCGCAACCCGCTCGCCGATCCCGGACTGCTCGGCATCGACGCGGGCGCGTCCTTCGCGATGGTGTTGGCGATCAACGATCTCGGGGTCGGCGACCTGCACGAGTACGTCTGGTTCGCCTTCGCGGGCGCCGGCGTCACCGCAGTCGTAGTCCACGGGCTGGCCTCGCTCGGCCGCGGCGGCGCCACGCCAGGGAAGCTGGTGCTTGTCGGCGCCGCGGTGACTGCCGCGTTGTCCAGTGGGACCTCGGGCCTCCTGCTCGTCCAGCACCACACCATGGACGTCTTCCGGTCCTGGCAGGTCGGCACCGTCGGCGGCCGCGGCTGGCCGGTCATCCTCACCGGCCTGCCGTTCCTCGCTGCCGGCACGGTCCTTGCGCTCGCGGCTGCCCGCACCCTCGACGCCCTGGCCCTCGGCGACGACCTCGCCCGCGGCCTCGGCCACCGCGTGGCCAGCGACCGCATCGTCATCGGCCTCGCCGTCGTACTCCTTGCCGGCACGTCGACCGCGCTCGCCGGTCCGATCGGGTTCGTCGGCTTGATCGCACCGCACCTCGTGCGGCTCGCGCACGGCTCGGCCTACATCCGCGTCCTCCCGCTCGCAGCCCTCTATGGCGCCGCCCTCGTGCTCCTCGCCGATACGGTTGGCCGCGTCGTGCTGCCCCCCACCGAGGTACAGGTCGGCATCATGACGGCCGTCGTCGGTGTACCGGCGTTCTGCTGGTTCCTGCGTCGGGGCCGGTTCGCATGAGTGCCCTCTCGCCGATCGAGGTCGTCCGCGCCGCGCGCCGGCGACCGCTCCACCGGCGCCTCATGGTGCTGGCGGGTCTCGTCGTCGGGGCGGTCGCTGCCTTCTGGCTGCGCGTGCTCGGTGGCGACTACGAAATCACGTTCGGCGACTTCTGGCGGATCGTCGGCGGTGCGCAGATCCCCGGCGCCACCTTCATCCTGATGGACTCCAAGCTTCCCCGGGCCGTCCTCGGATTGCTCGTCGGCGGCGCGATGGGCACCGGCGGAGCGCTCTTCCAGACCACCCTGCGCAACCCTCTAGCCAGCTCCGACGTCGTCGGCGTCAGCAGCGGCGCGAGCGCGGCCGCGGTGGCCGGCCTGGTGGTCTGGCACCTCTCCGGCTGGCCACTGGACCTGCTCGCCATCGCCGGGGCAGTCGCCGCCGCGATGCTGGTCCGCGCGCTCGCCGGGCGCACCGGTGGTCGGCGACTCGTGCTAGCCGGCGTGGCCGTCGCGGCTGGCCTCGTCGCGGTCATCCAGTACCTCTTCACCCGCGCCGACGTGTACGACGCCCAGCTGGCGCTGCACTGGCTGACCGGCTCGCTCTCGGCCGCCGACTGGCCGACGATCCGCGTACTTGCCGTCGTGCTGGTGGCGCTGCTTCCGCTGACGGCGTACGCCGTGCGCGCCGGCAGGGCCAGCGAGCTCGGCGATGACGTCGCTGCCAGTGTCGGCGTCGGGCCGTGGCGAACGGACGCGATCCTGCTGTGCGGCGTACTGCTGACGGCGGTCTCCGTGGCCGCCGCCGGACCGCTCTCGTTCGTGCCGTTCATGGCCGGACCGATCGCACGTGCCCTGAACGGCGGTCGCTCGACCCTTGTCGGCGCAGCCCTGGTCGGTGCCACGGTGGTGGTCCTCGCCGACTACGTCGGCGCCTACTCCCTGACCGGGGTCGACCTGCCCGCCGGTGTCGTCACCGGGGCGCTCGGGGCTCCCTTCTTGATCTGGCTGCTCACGACATGGAAGAGGTCCGCATGAGATTGAGCACCGACCGGGTGACCCTCGGCTACGACCGCGGCGTTGTGGTCGACGACGTCACGCTGACGATCCCTGACGACGCGACGACGGTCATCGTCGGCGCCAATGGGTGCGGGAAGTCGACCCTGCTGCGCGGCCTGGCGCGGCTGCTCAAGCCGGCGAGGGGCGCCTGTCTCCTTGACGGTGAGGCCGTGCACCGGCTGCCGACGCGCGAGGTCGCCCGGGCGCTGGGCCTGCTGCCCCAGCAGCCGCTCGCGCCCGAGGGCCTGACCGTGGTCGATCTCGTGGCCCACGGCCGCCAGCCGCACCGGGGCGCACTGGCCCGGTGGTCCCGGGAGGACGAGGCCTCGGTCGCGAGGGCGCTCGAGCTCACCCGTACCCTCGACCTGGCGGACCGACCGGTCGAAGAGCTGTCCGGTGGGCAGCGCCAGCGGGTGTGGATCGCCCTCGCGCTGGCCCAGCAGCCGCGGATCCTGCTGCTCGACGAGCCGACGACGTACCTCGACGTGAGCCACCAGATCGACGTCCTCGACCTACTCCACACCCTGCGACATGACCACGGGACGACCGTGGTGATGGTGCTCCACGACCTCAACCTCGCCTGCCGGTACGCCGACCACCTGGTCGCGATGCGCGACGGCAAGGTCGTCGCGGCCGGCCGCCCCGCCGACACCGTCACCGAGGACCTCGTGCGCGAGGTTTTTGGACTGGAGAGCCGGATCGTCCCCGACCCGGTCTCTGGAACGCCCCTCCTGGTGCCGGTCGGACGGCACCACCTGGTAGCCGCGCGATGATGCTCACACGGGTCACCGTCTGCTCGGTCGAGCGGCCCTCCCCGTCCTTCGCCCGATTCGAGCTGGGGGCGGCCGAGCTGGCCGACTTCGGCGTCGACGGGCCCCTCTACGACCAGCGGATCAAGCTGATCCTCCCTGGCGCCGAGGGCCTCCCCGACCTGCGCCCCGAGCACTGGTGGAAGGACTTCTCTGCCCTGCCCGCCGAACGTCGCGGCGCGGTGCGGACCTACACCATCGCCGAGGTGCGCGGTAGCGGCGGCGACACCCGGATCGTCATCGACGTGGTGCTCCACCCGGGCGCTCACGGCCCAGGTTCGACATGGGCCGCCGGCGCGACGGTCGGTGACGAGCTGATGATCGTGGTCCCGCGCCGCGGAGTGGTCTCCGGTGGCATCGAGTTCGATCCCGGCGACGCCCGCCGTCTCCTGCTTCTCGGCGACGAGACCGCACTCCCGGCTATCGCCCAGATCCTGCGCGACTCACCGGCGGACGCGAGTGGCACCGTCTTCGTCGAGGTGCCCCTGGCCGCCGACATCGCAGAGCTGACCGCACCCCTCGGGTTCGAGATCACCTGGCTCCCCCGTGGCGACCGTCCGGTCGGCGAGCCGCTGGTCGAGGCAGTCGGCGCCCACCTCGGCTTCGCACGATCCGCCCCGGCCCCCGAAGCCGACGTCGACCCCGACGTGTGGGAGACGCCGACCTACTCATCTTCGGGCGAGGCCGTCGGCGAGGCTCGGACGACCGATGACAGATACGCGTGGATCGCCGGCGAAGCCCGCATGGTCACCACCCTGCGCCGCCACCTCGTCGGGGAACTCGGCATGCAACGCGCCCATGTCGCCTTCATGGGCTACTGGCGCGAGGGAGTCGCCATGCGCACCTAGGGCGTGTCTGCCGTTGGGCGCTCTCAGGCGTCCTGCGTCGGGGCGTTCTCTGGCCCGTTCTCTGGACCGAGCACCGCCGCGACCAGCGGGGCAATCTCGCGGAGCGCGACGCCCCGGTGCGAGATCGCGTCCTTCTCGGCAACGGACAGCTCCGCCGACGTGCGTCCGTCGGGGGTGGCGGAGGCGACGAAGAGCGGGTCGTACCCGAAGCCGCCCTCGCCGCGCTCCTCGCGGAGCACGTGGCCGTCCATCCGGCCCTCGACGACGATCTCGCCGCCGGCACCCTCGGCGTGGACGAACGCGACCGCGGCGGTGAAGTGCGCGCCGCGCCGCTCATCCGGTACGTCGGCCAGCTGGTCGAGCAGCAGCTGGTTGTTGCGCTCGTCCGACTTGGGGCGACCGCCCCACCGCGCGGACAGCACGCCCGGCATGCCATTGAGCGCATCGACGCAGAGGCCGGAGTCGTCGGCGACGGTGGGCAATCCACTCGCGCGGAAGCCGGCGCGGGCCTTGATGAGCGCGTTGCCCTCGAAGGTCGGGGCATCCTCCACCGGCTCGTCGTAGTGGTCGATCGCGTCGAGACCGACCACCCGCAAGCCTGGGACGAGCGGGGCGAGGATCCGCTCGAGCTCGCCCAGCTTCTTGGCGTTGCGCGAGGCCAGGAAGATCCGCGTCATCGGCCCGGAACTCATCGACCCGGAACTCATCGGCCCAGAACTCATCGACCCAGCGCGTCGTTCTGCAGGCGGGTGAGTTCGGCACACCCCTTCTCGCCGAGTGCCAGCAGCGCGTCGAGCTCGGCGCGGACGAACGGCGCGCCCTCGGCGGTGCCCTGCACCTCGACGAAGCCACCGGCGCCGGTCATCACGATGTTCATGTCGGTCTCGGCGCGAACGTCCTCGACGTACGGCAGGTCGAGGCGGGGCACGCCGTCGATGATGCCCACCGAGACGGCCGCCACCGAGCCGGTCAGCGCCTCGCTGACGCCGAGCTTGGCACAAGCGTCGGCGAGGGCGACGTACGCGCCGGTGATCGCGGCGGTGCGGGTGCCGCCGTCGGCCTGGAGCACGTCACAGTCGATCTGGATGGTGTTCTCGCCGAGTTTCCCGTAGTCGATCACGGCACGCAGCGACCGCCCGATCAGCCGCGAGATCTCGTGGGTGCGGCCGCCGATGCGGCCCTTGACCGACTCCCGCTCGGATCGCGTGTTCGTCGAAGCCGGCAGCATCGCGTACTCCGCCGTCACCCAGCCCAGCCCCGAGCCCTTGCGCCAGCGCGGTACGCCCTCGGAGGCCGACGCCGCACACAGCACGCGGGTCTTGCCGAACTCGACGAGCACCGACCCCGCCGGATGGTCGAGCCAGTTGCGGGTGATGGTGATCGGCCGGAGTTCGTCGTCGGCGCGACCGTCGGCGCGCGGGGCAGGCGAGGCAGGCGGAGTCGTCATGGGACCCACCCTATTCAGGACGGCCCGACCTGCGGCTATGCGGCCCGCAGCCAGGTGGCCAGCGATGTGGCCCGCAGCTACTTGACCTCGGCACGCAGGATCCGCCACAGGCCGAAGCCGAGCGGCAGCACCAACCAGATGAAGCCCGAGACCAGGAACTCGCCGAATGTCTTCGCGGTGAAGGACCAGTCGTAGAGCGGAGCCTGTGCCGAGTTGAAGTCGAGCCAGGGACCGACATGGCTGAACCAGCCCATCAGGTGCTCGCCGATCCCGAAGAGGCCGGGCAGGATGAACCGCGAGGCGATGTAGACCACGATGGCGGCCGGCGAATTCAGCAGCAGGGCCGCGATGGCGAAGCCGGTGAGCATCGAGATGCACTGCGCGATGAAGAACCCGACGATCCCCTTGAACGGGAAGGTGAAGTCCACCGAGCCGGCGATCGCACCGTAGAGGCCGTTGAAGATCGCCCCGAGCCCCAGCGCGACGAAGACGGTCACGGCCGAGTACACCAGCCCGACCACGAGCTTGGCCCAGATGACCGTGCTGCGACGCGGCTCCAGGCTGAACGTCGTCTGCCCGGTGCGCTGCGACCATTCCGAGGTCACGAGGAGGATGCCCGCGAGGGGCAGCAGGATCTCGGTGATGACGCCCGCGACGGTGGCGAAGGTCGACCACTGCAGGTGCCCGACCGGGTGGGTCGGCGTCCGGTCGCGGTAGGCGAAGCCTGCCGCCAGCGCGGTGATCAGGCCGGCGAGGGCGATCAGGCCCGCGATGCTGGCGAGCAGCCAGAAGCCCGAGCGGGTGTCGTAGGATTTGCGGAACTCGACCTTCAGCAGCCGGCTGAAGGGGATCTTGCTCGGCGCCGAGAGGGTCGCAGGCGCAGCGACGGCAGTCATCAGAGGGTCCCTTCGCGCTGGGTGTCGGAGGTGAGTTCGAGGAAGAGGTCCTCGAGGCCGGTGCCGCCGTCGCGGAGGTCGGTCAGCACGATCTGCTGCGCCGCCGCGACCTTGCCGACCTCGATCGGCGCGACCGCTACGCGGAGACCGTCGCCGGCGGCCTGCACACTCATGCCGGCCTGCTTCAGCGCGACGCCGAGCGCCTCGTTGTCGACGGCGGTGACGAGCGTCGAGATCTTGGTGTTGCGGGCCAGGAGCTCCTCGCGGGTGCCCTGCGCGACGATCCGACCGTGGCCGATGAGGATCATCTCGTCGGCGATCTGCTCGACCTCGTGCAGCAGGTGCGAGGAGAGCAGCACCGTGCCGCCCCGGTCGGCGTACATCTTGAGCAGGCCGCGCATCCAGCGGATGCCGGCGGGGTCCAGTCCGTTGGCCGGCTCGTCGAGGATCAGCACCCGCGGGTCGCCGAGCAGCGCGTGCGCGATGCCCAGGCGCTGCTTCATGCCGAGGGAGTAGTTGCGGATCCGACGCCGCGACTCCGCCGGCGTGAGCGAGACCAGCTGGAGCATCTCGTCGACGCGGCTGAGCGGGAGGCCCATCAGCATCGCGCCCAGGACCAGCACCTCGCGTCCGGAGCGTCCCTCGTGCTGCGCGGTGGCGTCCAGCAGGACGCCGATCTCTCGACCGGGGTTCGGGATGTCGTGGTAGCGACGCCCGTCGATCGTCGCGGAGCCACTGGTGGGCGGCGTGAGCCCCACCATCACGCGCATCGTGGTCGATTTGCCAGCGCCGTTCGGGCCGAGGAAGCCGGTCACCTTGCCGGGCTGACAGACGAAGCTGATGTTGTCGACAGCGGTGAAGCTGCCGTACTTGCGGGTGAGCCCGCTGACCTCGATCATGCCGTCAGGATCTCAGACCAGGTCGCGATTCCGCATCGGGAATCGTCCTGATCTTTCCCTGACAACTGTCACCCCAGCCTGTAGACCGCGCCCGCCTCGGCCTGATATACGGGCCCGCCGTACGCCGGGCCGACCTCCGCCATGATCGTCGCGGCGTCGTGCCACGGCGGCAGATGCGTCACGACCACCTGCTTCGCACCGGCGCGGGCGGCGTACTCCCCCGCCTCGGCGCCGGTCAGGTGCAGCGACGGCGGGTTGTCGTCGCCGCTGCGGAAGGAGGCCTCGACCAGGAAGAGGTCCGCGTCCCGCGCGATCTCGAGCAGTGCCGGTGTCGGGCCGGTGTCACCGCTGTAGGCCAGGGTGACCTCGCCCGCCGTGATCCGCAGCCCGTACGCCGGCACGGGGTGGTCGACCGCGTACGGGGTGACCTGGAACGGCCCGACCCGGACGGCTCCGCGGTAGCGCCGGAAGTCGAACTCCTCGCCCATGCCGGGCTTGCGTGGCAGGTCGTAGGCCCGCGCCAGGCGCCGCGGCGTGCCCTTCGGCCCCCACACCGGCACCGGCGGCTGGTGGCCGCTCGGGTGGTACTTGCGCAGCACGTAGTAGCTGGTCATGTCGATGCAGTGATCGGCGTGCAGGTGCGAGAGGAAGACGGCGTCGACGGCGAGCGGGTCGACGTACTTCTGCAGCGCGCCGAGGGCGCCGTTGCCCATGTCGAGCAGGATGCTCCACGTGCGGGGCGTCCCGTTCTCGTCGGGCGCCTCGTGCTGGACCAGATAGCACGAGGCCGGCGAGTCCGGCCCAGGGTAGGAGCCGCTGCAGCCCACGATCGTCAGCTTCACGGCCGGACCTCCTCGTCACGCACGAGGAAAAAGGCTAAGGGTTCGGGGAACGAAACACATCAAGGCGAGACGGGCGTCACGCCCAGAGTTGCCCCTCCAGCGCGTCCTCGGCCTGGTCGACGGTGCCTTCGTAGGCGCCCGTGGACAGATATTTCCAGCCACCGTCGGCGACGACGAACGCGATATCGGCCGACACGCCGTCGCGCACGCACTTGGCGGCCTGGCCGAGCGCGGCGTGCAGGATCGCGCCGGTCGAGATGCCCGCGAAGATGCCCTCCAGCTCGAGCAGCTCACGCACCCGGCGTACGGCGTCGCGCGGACCGACCGAGAAGCGGCTGTCGATCAGCGTGGCGTCGTACAGCTCGGGGACGAAGCCCTCGTCGAGGTTGCGCAGGCCGTAGACGAGCTCGCCGTACCGCGGCTCGGCCGCGATGATGCGGACCTCGGGCTTGGCGCGGCGGAAGAAGCGCGAGACACCCATCAGGGTGCCCGTGGTGCCGAGCCCGGCGACGAAGTGTGTGATCGAGGGCAGGTCGGCGAGCAGCTCGGGACCGGTGCCCTGCTCGTGGGCGAGCGCGTTCGCGGCGTTGCCGTACTGGTAGAGCATGACCCAGTCCGGGTGCTCGGTGGCCAGGCCCTTGGCCACCCGGACGGCCTCGTTCGAACCACCGGCGGCCGGGGAGGAGACGATCTCGGCGCCCCACATCCGCAGCAGCTGACGGCGTTCCTCAGAGGTGTTCTCCGGCATCACGCAGACGATCCGGTAGCCCTTGAGCTTGGCGGCCATCGCCAGGGAGATGCCGGTGTTGCCGGAGGTGGGCTCGAGGATCGTGCAGCCCTGACGGAGCGTCCCGTCCTTCTCGGCCTCCTCGATCATGCGCAGGGCCGGACGGTCCTTGATCGAGCCGGTGGGGTTGCGATCCTCGAGCTTCGCCCAGAGGCGAACCTCCGCACCTCCGACGACGCCGGGTGACAGCCGAGGAAGGCCCACCAGCGGCGTTCCGCCGACGGAGCTCAGCAGGCTGTCGAAACGCGTCATCGCGATCAGGCAGCGCCGCCGGCGACGGCCGGCAGGATGACGACGGCGTCGCCGTCCTTCAGCTCGGCCTCGAGGCCGCCGATGAAGCGGACGTCCTCGTCGTTGACGTAGACGTTCACGAAGCGGCGCAGGTCGCCGTTGTCGATGAGGCGGTCCTTGATGCCGGGGTGGTTGGCCTCGAGGTCGTCGATGAGCGCGCTCAGCGTACCGCCGGCGCCGGGCACCGCCTTCTCGCCGCCGGTGTAGGTGCGCAGGATGGTCGGGATCTTGACCTCGATAGCCATGGTGTCTCTCTCGTTGCTCGGGTGCTGGCGTGCTGGTGTGCTGGTGTGCTGGATGCTGGGCTGCTGCGTGCCCTACCGGGGGTCCAACGCCGGGACCACCCGGATCTCTTCCTCGGTGACCTCGCCGTCGACGATCCGGTAGGAGCGGAACTCCACCGGGCCGGCGTCGTTGCCGTGCTCGCGGGTGGAGACGAGCACGTAGTGGGCGTTCGGCTCACTGGCCAGCCCGATGTCGGTGCGACTGGGATAGCCCTCGGTGGCCGTGTGCGAGTGGTAGACCACGACCGGCTCCTCGTCGCGTGCGTCCATCTCCTTGTAGAGCTGGAGCAGGTCGGTGGAGTCGAACTCGTAGAACGTCGGGCTGCCCGCGGCGTTGACCATCTCGACGAAGCGCTCCGGACGGTCGGAGCCCTCCGGCCCCGCCACGATCCCGCACGCCTCGTCGGGATGGTCACGCTTGGCGTGCGCGACGATCGCGTCGTACGTCGCCTGGTCGATGGTCAGCACGTGCCAAGCCTAGGCAGGCGACGCCGCCGAGCCCGAACCGCCCGGGTTGTGGGATGTGTCGGAGACGCCCGCGGCGATGCGCTAGGCAGGAACTGTGGCTAGGCCGCGCTCCACAGCGCGTCGACGAGTGTCTCCTGGAGGTAGCCGAGCCACTGGTAGATGCCGTAGACGTAGGCCTCGGGCGACTCCTCGGGCACCGACGCCCAATACTCCTCGTCGCCCTCCTCCACGCCCAGGCTGGTGCCCAGCGCCAACCGGATGTCGGTGAAGGACCGCATCCACGTCTCGGCGCGGTCGCGGTCGAGCTCGACGTCGATCACCAGTCCGTCCTCGCCCAGGATCGGCGGCAGGCCGGCCTCCTCGAGCGCGTCGATGATCGAGGACGCGGCGGTCGACTTGGCGTCGCGCAGGCTGCCCTCGGTGAAGCGCCGGAACTCCCCCGCCGCCTCCTCGTCGTCCGGATAGGCCGTCGGGAAGAGCCGCACCAGGATCGGATCGTCGGGCTCCGCGGTGGGTCCGCTGAAGTCGAACATCGCCTCGAGCGGATCCGTCGCCTCGCTGGGGATCGCGCTCTCGTTGTGCAGCAGCTCGACCATCTGGGCCGCCAGGGTGCGCAGCAGGTCGGCCTCGAAGCCACTGAAGGTGGCGATGATCTGGTGGCTGCGACGGTGGTAGGAGAACCCGTCCACGTAGCTTGGACCCCTCATTCCTTCTTCTCGAGCGTCGCCCACAGGCCGTAGCCATGCATCGCCTGGACGTCGCGCTCCATCTCCTCGCGGGTGCCGGTGCTGACCGCGGAGCGCCCGTCCTCGTGCACCTCCATCATGAGCTTCTCGGCCTTCTTCTGCTCGTAGCCGAAGTACCGCTGGAAGACATAGGTGACGTAGGACATCAGGTTCACCGGGTCGTTCCACACCACGGTGATCCACGGCGTGTCCGCGACGGTCAGGTCGTCGGCTACAGGCTCGTCGAGCTCGACCGGGCTGGGCGCCGTCATGGGGCCCATCGTGCCACGATGTCGACTGTGACTGCGACGGCGCTCCTGACCGATCACTACGAGCTGACGATGCTGCAGGCGGCGCTCGAGGGCGGCACCGCCGAGCGGCAGTGCGTCTTCGAGCTCTTCGGGCGACGGCTCCCCGAAGGGCGTCGGTACGGCGTGGTGGCCGGCGTCGGCCGCGCGCTCGAGGCGCTGGCGTCGTTCCGCTTCGACAACGAGACCCTGGTCGCGCTGGACGGCGTCGTGGACGACCGCACGCTCGCCTGGCTCGCCGACTACCGCTTCACCGGCTCGATGTGGGGCTACCCCGAGGGCGAGGCGTACTTCGCCCAGTCGCCGCTGCTGATCGTCGAGGGCACGTTCGCCGAGGCGGTCGTGCTCGAGACGCTGCTGCTCAGCATCTACAACCACGACAGCGCCGTCGCCTCGGCAGCCAGCCGGATGATCGTGGCCGCCGACGGCAGGCCGTGCATCGAGATGGGCTCGCGGCGTACCCACGAGGAGGCGGCAGTCGCCGCGGCGCGCGCGGCGTACGTTGCCGGCTTCGATGCCAGCTCCAACCTGGGCGCCCGTGCCCGGTACGGCGTGCCGACGACGGGGACCTCGGCGCACGCCTTCACGTTGCTGCACGACTCCGAGCGAGACGCCTTCACGGCCCAGGTCGCCAGCCTCGGCCATGGCACGACGCTGCTGGTCGACACCTTCGACGTCGGCGAGGCGGTGCGGCTCGCGATCGAGGTGGCCGGCCCGGAGCTGGGCGCGGTGCGGATCGACTCGGGCGACCTGGGCGTGCTCGCCCGCGACGTACGCACCGAGCTCGACGCGCTCGGCGCCACCGGGACCCGGATCATCGTCACCAGCGACCTCGACGAGCACGCCATCGCCGCCCTGGCCGCCGCCCCCGTCGACGGGTACGGCGTGGGCACCCAGGTGGTCACCGGCTCGGGACACCCGACGGTGGGCCTGGTCTACAAGCTCGTCGCGCGCGAGAACGGCGCCGGAGACCTGGAGCCGGTGGCCAAGCGCTCGGCCGACAAGTCCTCGGTCGGCGGCCGCAAGTACGCGCTGCGGCGTCTGCGCGACGGCGTCGCGACGGCGGAGGTGATCGGCATCGGAGAGCCCTCCGCCGCGAGCGCCGACGACCGCCTCCTGCTCGTGCCGCTCGTCGACAAGGGCGAGATCGTCGGCAGCGAGTCGTTGTCCGATGCCCGCGAACGCCACGCCCGCGTGCTGGCCGAGCTGCCGCTCGAGGCACGGTCGATGAGCCGTGGGGAGCCGGTCGTCCCCACCGTCTGGGTCTGAGCCCCGGCTGGGTCTGAGCCCCGGCTGGGTCTGAGCCGGGGCTCTGAGCCGGGCCTAGGGTGGGCACATGACACGCGCGCTGATCGTCGTCGACGTGCAGAACGACTTCTGCGAGGGCGGTGCCCTGCCGGTCGCCGGCGGAGCCGCGGTGGCGCACGCCATCGGCGACCTGCTGCGGCGGCGCAGCGCCGGCCTCCCCGGCGCCGCGGAGTACGACATCGTGGTGGCCACCAAGGACCACCACGTCGACCCCGGCGACCACTTCGGCAGCCCGCCGGACTACGTCGACTCGTGGCCCGCGCACTGCGTGGTCGGAACCGAGGGCGAGGCGCTCCATCCGAATCTCGACCCGGAGCCCTTCGACGAGATCTTCTACAAGGGCGAACACCGGGCGGCGTACTCGGGGTTCGAGGGGGCGGCGACCGACGGGGTGGGCCTGGCAGCCTGGCTGGCCGGCCGCGGCGTGACCGAGGTCGACCTGTGTGGCCTGGCCACCGACTACTGCGTGAGGGCGACCGCCCTGGACGCCGCCGCGGCAGGCTTCAGCACGCGGGTGCTCACCGCCCTGAGCGCCGGCGTCGCGCCCGCGACCACGCAGGCAGCCCTGGCCGAGCTTCGTGCGCAGGGCGTGGTCCTGGCCTGAGACGCGCCGCGAAGCCGAAACGTGCCGCGAAGCCGAAGCACGCCGCGAAGCCGAAGACGCGCCGCGAAAAGGACGGGCGAAGAAAGTCTCCCCAACGCCGCGACGGTGGTCTAAGGTCGCCCAGTGGCTTCGATCTCGGCGACAGCCCCCCTTCGCTCACCGAACTTCCGTTGGTACTTCGCATCACGCTCGGTGAACCTGGTCGGCAACATGATGGCGCCCGTCGCGCTCGCCTTCGCCGTCCTCGACACGAGCGGATCCCCGCTGGCTCTCGGCGTCGTCCTGGCAGCTCGGACCATCCCGATGATCGTGCTCCTGCTGGTCGGCGGCGTGCTGGGCGACCGGATGGGCCGGCACCGGGTGATCGCGTGGTCCAACACCGTCTCCGGGGCGAGCCAAGCCGTCACCGCCGCGTTGCTGATCAGCGGCCACGCGCGGCTATGGGAGCTGATCGTCCTCGCCGCGATCAACGGCACTGCCGCCGCGGCCGGCCTGCCGGCCTCCAACGGCTTGATGCCGCAGCTGGTCCCCCGCGAACAACTCCAGCAGGCCAACGTGCTCACCTCGCTCACGCGCGCAGTGGTGGCCGTGATCGGCCCGGGGGCGGCCGCGGTGATCGTGACCACCGCCGGCCCCGGCTGGGCCCTGGCGCTCGACGCCGTGACCTGGTTCGCCGCCGCTGCCCTGCTGAGGCCTGTACAGGTGGCCGAGCCCGCCTTCACCGGCCGGCGCCCGCTCACCCGTGACCTGGCCGAGGGCTGGGGCCTCTTCCGCGCCACCACCTGGCTCTGGGTCGGCGTGGCGGCCTTCGCCGTCCTGAACGCGCTCTACGAGGGTGGCTTCATCACCCTGGGTCCGGCGTTGGCCAAGGAGACCGACCTCGGGCCGCGGGGTTGGGGCCTGCTGCTCTCGATGCAGGGCCTCGGCGTGCTC
>Ga0131853_10007187_pt1 | contig 20120 bp, 17 predicted proteins | sample TergutLab28metaG_FD_92764 | JGI IMG/M metagenome (GOLD analysis project Ga0131853, IMG submission 92764) | Labiotermes labralis P1 segment gut microbial communities from Petit-Saut dam, French Guiana - Lab288 P1 (version 2) (version 2) | ecosystem: Host-associated > Arthropoda: Insects >... | reverse complement strand
TTTGTTGACTTATGTGTTCATGAAGTTATAATGCCAGCAACACAGTGCGTAAGGCGGAAGGATTTATTTTTTAGATTCTGGGGTTTGCTTTCTTGAAGGGAGGGTAGTTGCACTATACCTAACCAGAAAGGAGGGGACGCCATGACTGCTTACCAGGCTATTATTTAATGCTTACTTTCGGTTTATTAATCGTTAGTTTGATAGGATTGATAGTTGTAATCGTCAAGAACCTAAAAAAATAACCAGCCCCTTATCGCTAGGGTGAGCTGGTTATTTTTTTCACCATAATTTAAAGCAAACCCGCCGTCTTTTAAGCGGCTGTGCCAGGGAGGTGTTGACGCACTTCCCTTTTTATATACTACATCCTCACTCAGTGAAGACGCACATTAATTTTATAGTGCGTAATTGCCACTGTCAAGCAATAGTGCAGTCAAAAGCAAACTATTAATATAATCAAATCAATTGGTTATTCGCAGCAAAATAAGCGCAGGGGGCATACCAACATGATTAAAAACATATTAACCGGGTTTGCAACCACCCTATCACTCGGGTTGATTATAATAGCCGCAGTTCTTTTATTGCGAAGCCTGGGCAATGATAGAGGGGATGCATACCAAACATACAGTGAATGGTTCTTTGGACATGAAAGAACTGTAAACACAACATACCGTATTGTATCCCCCACACGTGTGGATATGTACATAATCCCAGGGACACTTACCAACACCAGCCTATCTGTCAGGCTTATCAATCACTCAGATGTTTATTTCTTTTACGGGCAACGGTTTGATATGGAGTTCTTCCACGAAGAAAGAGACGAGTGGATAGCAATTAACGACTGGCGCACCGTGGCATTTCATAGTATTGGTTATGGGCTAGCCCCTAATTCCTACACAGACATATACATCCCATACAGCTCATTTTTTTACAGGTCATTCACCAGCGGTATGTTCAGGATTATAAAAAGTGTCAGCCATCATCAGCCCCATAACCCAGAATTCCCCTTTAAGTTAGAAATCGAAGAATACATTTTCAAGCTAGAATTTTCGCTATAAAAGCAAAGGATGGTTACCATGAACAAAAGAAAAAACTTAGTGCAAAGGCACAACCCAACCCTTTCAACTATTTCCACAGATTCCCCCCTATCAGTAGGCAATGGGGAATTTTGCTTCACCGCCGACATTACAGGCCTGCAAACCTTAAACGGCCACTACACCGCCAACAACTTCCCCTTATGCACCATGAGCAACTGGGGCTGGCACACCGCCCCCACAGCCGAAGGCAAAACATACGAGTGGGAAGACCTGCAGCTTACCCCATACCCCCACGCCGGCCGGACAGTGCACTACCCAGTAAACCCCCAGCCCGGCAACGAAGATATATACCACTGGCTACGGCACAACCCCCATAAATTTAACCTAGGCCAGATAAGCCTATGCCGCACAAATGGAAAAGAAATTACCCCAGAAGAAATAACAAACCCAAAGCAAGAACTAAACCTATACACAGGTATCCTGCAAAGCCGCTTCACCCTAGATGGTGAAGAAGTGAATGTACTAACCATATGCGATTCCAAAACCGACACAATAGCCTTTAAAGTAGAAAGCACACACAAAGGGCTGGGGATAAAACTGCAATTCCCATACGGCCACCACGGCACAAGCAGCTCTGACTGGGGAAGCCCCCATAAACACACAACTACATGGGATGGCTTCACTGCCCATAGGCAAATGGATGATGCGGAGTACTTTGTTGATGTATATACAAAAGCCCCGGGGTGCAAAATCCAAAAAACACTACATGGCTGTGAAATTTCAGGTGAAAATAACATACATTGCACCTTCCATTTTTCGCAAAAAAAGAAAACAGCCCCATATTTCGAGAGTGTAGAAGCCAATGCAAGGGAATCCTGGGCCGCATTTTGGAACACCGTACGCCTAGCCGATTTTAGCAAAACAGCCGACTCCCGAGCCATGGTGCTTGAACAGCGCATGGTGCGCTCCCTATATCTTTTTAAAATACAATCCATGGGCAGCCTGCCCTCTGCAGAAACCGGGCTTACTGTCAACTCCTGGTATGGCCGTTTTCATTCAGAAATGTACCTGTGGCACTCTGCATTCCTTCCCCTTTGGAACTTGGGAGAAAAACTTCTGCCAAGCCTGGAATGGCACTACAGCATCATCCCACAGGCCAGTGCCCTGGCAGCAAGCAATGGCTACAAGGGTCTGCGCTGGCCAAAACAAACCGCAAATACCGGGCGCGATGCCCCATCACCCATTGCACCCCTATTGGTATGGCAGCAGCCCCATATTATCTACATGCTGGAGTTGCTATACCAAAACACATTCAAAAATTATGACTTCCTGCAACAGCACTGGGATATGGTTAAGCAGCTTGCGGAATTTATGGTAAGCTTCCTCCATCTGGACAAAGAAACTGGTAAATACGAAATGCTGGGCCCCCTTATCCCTGCCCAGGAAGTCTTTAATCCCATGGATGTAAAAAGCCCCATATTCGAAATGGAATACTTCCGCTTTGGGCTGGGCCTTGCCTGCGAATGGGGCCGCCGCCTTGGCCATGACACCACATGCTGGCACAATGTTATGGAAAACATAGCTGACCCAGTAATAAAAGACGGCTTATACCTGTTCCACGCCCACTGCCCAGAATCCTACGCAAAGTATAATAAAGACCACCCCATGGTAACCGGCACATACGGGCTAATCAAAAGCCCAAAAATACAGCCTGAAATCATGAAGGCCACTCTTGAAAAAATTCAAAACTGCTGGCAGCAGGAAACCATGTGGGGCTGGGACTACGCAATGATGGCAATGTGCGCTGTACACCTGGGGGATAGTGAACTGGCGGTAGATTTGCTTCTGGCAAACTCGCCAAAAAACCAGTATGTAGAAAGCGGTAACAATTATCAGCGTACCAGGACAGACCTGCCATTATACCTGCCTGGGAATGGGTCACTACTGCTAGCGCTGCCCATGCTATTTGCCAACCCGCCCAATGGGTGGAGGATTGAAGATCTGCCGATTATAGCCATCAGCGTAAAAACACAAAAATATTTGCCATACAATTAAATCTCTGTTATGATGTAAACGTAATATGTTCATATGCTACTAAAAAGAAAGAGCGGGTGCGTACCCGCTCTTATCTTTTGCCCATAATTATGTATAGTAATTCACCTTTAAATAGGCCCCGTCTGCCGCCGAAACCCCGTAGAAGCGTTCGGGATTTTCGGCTTGGACGGGGACCGTTTAAAGGGGGGAATTCCTATATATTAAAGATATATCAGAAAGGACGGCCCCAATGTCGGCCCCCAAAATTGCAAGCATCACAAACCTACTGACCCCGGTAGTTGAAGCCCAAGGCGTAAGCCTGTACGACCTGGAGTTTATAAAGGAAGGCAGCGACCGAATACTGCGGCTATATATAGACAAGGACACAGGGGTAGACCTGGAAGACTGCGAAAGAGTAAGCCGGGCAGCAGAGGCAGTGCTGGACGAAAAAGACCCAATAGACACAGCCTACTACCTGGAAGTAAGCTCCCCAGGGGTAGAGCGTAAACTGTCAAAGCCAGAGCATTTTGCCAGGTACACCGGCAACAAAATAGCCATACGCCTATACGGCCCAATAGATGGCCGCAAAAAGTTTACCGGCATCCTGGCCAACTACGAAGACAATACCCTAACCCTAACAGAGGAAGACGGAAACAATCACACCTTCCAGCAGGCCCAAATCTCGGCCTGTAAGTTAGTAGTTTTCGAGTAAAAACAGCTAAATCACTGGCTTTAAAAAGGTATGGCCAAAATGACACCGTAACAATTACCCATCAAACACAAGTGGGGCAGTACCCCATCTTATAAATAAACACCAACCTAAAAAGAGCGCAAAGCGCGACACCGGCCGCAGCAAAGCGCCCAAAGGGCGCAAGCGAGGAAGCGAAGCGGGGCTTTGCCCCGCGTAGCGGCGGGGGCTTGGGGGCAGAGCCCCCATTTCAAAAGGAGGCGGAAAATGGACAGCGGCAGGGAACTAATAGAAGCGTTAACACTAGTGTCGCAAGAACGAGGTATAGATAAAGAAATAATTTTTGAAGCAATAGAGGCATCGCTGGTATCGGCCTGCAAAAAGCAATTTGGCCTAAATTCAGAAATCCGTGTTGTAGTAGACCGTGAAACCGGGGTCTATAATGTTATAGCCAAAAAGACCGTAGTAGAAACAGTAGAAGACAGCGAGTTGGAACTAAGCCTTAGCGATGCCCGTATGGTAAACAACGCTGTAGAATTAGGCGATGAAATAGAGCTGGTAGTAACACCCAAAAATTTTGGCCGTATTTCAGCCCAAACCGCAAAGCAGGTTGTAACCCAAAAATTCCGCGAAGCCGAGCGGGAAATTCTATATAACGAGTTCATAAAAAAAGAAAACGAAATGGTAACCGCAGTAGTGCAGCGCCAAGACAGGCGCAATGTAATAGTAAGCCTGGGCCGCCTAGAAGCAACCCTAGTCCCAAGCGAGCAAATCCCAAGAGAGCGCTATAATTTTTCAGACCGGATAAAGGTATATGTATCAGATGTAAAGCAAAGCAGCAAAGGCCCAATGGTAACCATATCACGCACCCACCCAGAGCTTTTGCGCCGCCTTTTCGAGCAAGAAGTGCCAGAAATATATGACGGAACTGTGGAAATAAAATCAATAGCACGTGAACCAGGCAGCCGAAGCAAAGTGGCCGTATACACCACCCAGCCCAATGTAGACCCTATAGGGGCATGTGTAGGCCAAAGCGGCCACAGGGTAAACCTTATAAGCGGCGAACTTAAAGGCGAAAGGCTGGACATAATCCAGTGGAGCGATGACCCGGAAAAATTCATAGCCTCGGCCCTAAGCCCAAGTAAAGTGCTAAAAGTGGCCCTTAGCCCATACGAGCCTTCTGCCAAGATTATAGTCCCAGATGCCATGCTTTCCCTTGCTATAGGCAAAGAAGGGCAAAATGCCCGCCTTGCCGCAAAGCTTACAGGCTGGAGCATTGATATAAAAAGCGAATCCCAAGCAGAAGGTATAGATTTCCTAGCGTTCCCTGTAGTAGAGAGGCCGGTGGAAGAAGCCTATGCAGAATACTATTACGACGATGACGAGTACTACGAAGACGACGAATACTACGAAGAAACCGAAGAAGGAACAGAAGCCACAACAGAAACCGAAGGCGAATACTATGAAGATGAATACTACGAAGACGAGTACTACGACGACGAATACTACGAAGAGTACTACGAAGAATCCCCAGCAGAAAATGAAGACCCGCCGCAAGCCACTTAGAAAGTGTGTAGGTTGCGGCGAAATGAAGGATAAGCCTGCGCTTATGAGAATAGCACACAGCAAAGACGGCGCAATAGGCATTGATGAAAAAATGCAAGGCCGGGCCGCGTACCTGTGTAAAAACGCGGACTGCCACAAAAAAGCCCAAAAAGCTAAAGGGTTGGAGCGCTCGCTAAAGTGCCCCATTCCCCTTGAAATATATGAACAGTTAGCGGAACATATTGTTTTGCTATAGGCATTTCAGATATAAATGCCTGTACAGTAGGCCCAAGGCCTTATAATCCCGGAGGTGGCTTGATGCCAAAAATTCGTGTACACGAATTAGCCAAACAGCTTAACGTAAGCAGTAAAGACATCATTGAAAAGCTAGGTGTGGAAGGTGAAAGCACCAGAAAACACATGCTTTCACTAGAATCTGCAGATGTAGAGCGTATAACAAAAGAACTTTCGCCAGGAGGAAATGCTTCAGCAGCCCATAAACCAGGGCCTGTTGCAAGGCTGTCCCCAAACGAAAAAACAACACCAGACCCAAGCCCCTCAACTAATGTAGGGAAGGAAGGGCATAGTGAAAGGCCTGTAAATCCTGCTGAAGCCAGACAGGCCAACCCAAGTCAGGAACAGCCCGTTCAACGCAAACCAAGGCCCCTTGGCCCAGATGGTAAACCACTGCCGCCAGTAGGCCCAGACGGCAGGCCGCTACAGCGTAAACCACGGCCCCTTGGGCCAGATGGCAAGCCTTTGCCGCCACTAGGCCCAGACGGAAGGCCCTTGCAGCGTAAGCCACGGCCCCTTGGGCCAGATGGCAGGCCCCTGCCGCCAGTAGGCCCAGACGGAAGGCCATTGCAGCGCAAACCACGCCCCTTGGGTGAGGATGGCAGGCCCCTGCCACCGCTTGGCCCAGACGGAAGGCCATTACAACGGAAACCCCGCCCCATTGGCGAAGATGGCAGGCCCCTTGGCCTAGACGGAAGGCCCCTACAGCGAAAACCCCGTCCTGTTGGTGAAGATGGAAGGCCCCTTGGCCCAGATGGGCGGCCACTGCAACGTAAACCCCGCCCTCTTGGCGAGGATGGCAGACCATTGCCCCAACTGGGGCCAGACGGCAGGCCGTTGCAGCGCAAACCCCGCCCCATTGGAGAAGATGGTAAGCCAATCCCCCCAGTAGGCCCAGACGGCAAACCACTGCAGCGTAAACTTCGCCCTCTAGGGGAAGATGGCAAGCCTATCCCGCCAGTTGGCCCAGATGGCAGGCCCTTACAGCGTAAGCCCCGCCCATTAGGTGATGGGCAACCGCCTGCGGCAGGAAATACGAAGCCAGTAAGTGCCCCATCCACTGAGGTAACTCAGCAAACACCTGCAAATACAATTGAAACAAAAATAACTGAAACACCTGTAACGGTATCAGATTCACCAGCCAAAGCCGATACCGCTGTAGAAGCACGGCCACGCCCAGATGGTGATGCTAATGCCAGGCCAAGAGAGCCAAGGCCAGCGTCAGATAGCCGTACAAGGCCCCAAGGCGAAGGAAGGCCTCGTCAGGATGGTACAAGGCCATCCTATGGAGACCGCCCACCACGTCAAGACGGCTCAAGGCCTTCCTATGGAGACCGCCCGCCACGCCAAGACGGCTCAAGGCCCTCCTATGGAGACCGCCCGCCACGTCAAGACGGCTCAAGGCCTTCCTATGGAGACCGCCCGCCACGTCAAGACGGCTCAAGGCCTTCCTATGGAGACCGCCCGCCACGTCAAGACGGCACACGCCCCTCCTATGGAGACCGCCCACCTCGCCAAGATGGCACAAGGCCTTCCTATGGAGACCGCCCACCACGTCAAGATGGATTCCGCAGCCCAGGCGGCCCAAGACCAGGAATGGCAGGTGGCGGTGGCAGAGGCCCTGCACCCGGTGGCCCACCAAGGCCCGGCGCACCCCGTGGCGGCCCAGCAAGTGGCAGGCCCGACGCCAAAAAGGGCGAGCCCACCAAGGATGATAGAAAGTCCCAGTGGGGGCGCAGCGCCCAAGCACGCACCACACAAAGAGATAAAAACGAACGCAGCAAGGAAGGCAGCCAAAACCAAAGCCGTGGCGGCCGCACAAACCGTGGGCCAAAACCAGCCCCGGTTAAAAAAATCATGCCAAAAATGCCTGTAGTAACCGAAATCAAGATTGCCCCAGAAATTTCCATCAGAGACCTTGCGGAAAAACTCCACCGTTCCAACGCGGATGTAATCAAGGTATTGATGCGCAAGGGCGTGATGGTAACAGCCAATCAAGTAATTGATTTTGAAACAGCTTCCTTTGTTGCAGAATCTTTTGACGTACTTGTGGAAGAATATATAGAGGTTGATGCTTTTGAGGCGGCTTTTGCTGAAGAAGCTGAAAGCGATGAAAACATGCAGTCACGCCCACCGGTAGTGGTTGTTATGGGCCATGTAGACCATGGTAAGACATCACTGCTAGACGTTATCCGCAGCGAGAATGTGCAAGCGTCAGAAGCTGGCGGTATTACCCAGCATATAGGCGCGTACAGCACTTCTATTAATGGCAAAGCCATAACCTTCCTGGATACACCAGGCCATGAAGCCTTTACTGCCATGCGTATGCGCGGCGCACAGGTTACAGATATAGCAATACTGGTAGTAGCCGCAGATGACGGTGTAATGCCCCAAACCATAGAGGCAATAAACCACGCCAAAGCAGCCGGGATTGAAATAATTGTAGCAATCAACAAAATGGATAAGCCAGGGGCAAACCCAGACAGGGTTAAGCAAGAGTTGGTGGAACATGGCCTTCAGTCAGAAGACTGGGGCGGCGAAACTATTACTGTCCCGGTTAGCGCACTTCAAAGAACCGGTATTGAACAGTTACTAGAAATGATCCTTCTTGTTTCAGAGATGAAGGAGCTAAAAGCAAACCCAGATAAGTCAGCCCGTGGCAGCATTATAGAAGCAAAATTGGATAAAGGCCGTGGCCCCGTTGCTACAGTACTTGTACAAAGCGGTACCCTAAAGATAGGCGACCCAGTAGTTGCAGGCGCGTGTTTTGGCAAAGTAAGGGCCATGACAGACAGCCGTGGCCGCAGTTTAAAAGAGGCTGGCCCATCAACACCGGTTGAAATAATCGGCCTTGCGGAAGTGCCTGTAACCGGCGATATTTTATACACAGCCCAAAGCGACAAGCAAGCAAGGCAGCTGGCTGAGACTGTAGTAGCCAAAAGCCGAGTAAACATGATTAAATCCACCCAGGGCAAGGTATCTTTGGACGATTTGTTCAACCAGATACAAGCCGGTCAGGTAAAAGATTTAAATATTGTAGTAAAGGCAGACGTACAAGGCTCTGTTGAAGCCCTGCGCGGCAGCCTTGACAAGCTTACAAACCCAGAAGTGCGGGTGCGTATAATCCATACAGGTGTTGGCGCAATAAACGAAACAGACGTAATGCTTGCGTCTGCTTCAAACGCAATAATAATCGGCTTTAATGTAAGGCCGGATGTAAGCGCAAAATCCATTGCGGAAGCAGAACATGTAGATATCCGCACCTATAGCGTAATTTATTCCGCAATTGATGACATAGAAGCTGCAATGAAGGGAATGCTAGATCCAGAGTTCCAAGAAAAAATACTGGGCCATGCGGAAATCCGTCAGGTTTTCAAAGCCTCCAGTGTTGGTAATATTGCAGGCTGCTATATCAATGACGGCAAAATCACCCGTAATGCGCAAGTACGGCTTATCCGCGACGGCAGGGTAATCTATGACGGCTACCTGGAAGCGTTGAAACGCTTCAAGGATGATGCCCGTGAAGTAGCCGCCGGTTACGAATGCGGTATGTTATTTAGAAACTACAGCGATATAAAAGAAGGCGACCGGATTGAAGCCTATATAATGGAGGAAATCCCAAGGTGAAGCGTAAAAGCACAAGGCTGACACGCATAAACGATGAGATTGCGCGGGTTACGGCAGATGTTATACGTACAGAAATGTCGGACCCGCGCATTGGCTCTGTTGTAAGTGTAATGCGTGCAGAAACCACCAGCGACATGAAATACTGCAAGATTTTTGTAAGTGTGCTGGGGGATAAAGAAAAACAGGGAAGCACCATGGAAGCCCTAAAAAGTGGTACCGGGTTTATTAGACGGCGCATTGCCGAGATTATAAACTTGCGCCAAACCCCAGAGATTACCTTCGAATTTGACGATTCTATTGAATATGGGATGCGCATGAGAAAGCTTATAGACGAGGTTAACCGTGGAACAGATAGCTAAGTTATTAAAAGAACATGACAATTTTGTCCTTGCCGGGCATATTGGCCCAGATGGGGATACAATAGGCTCATGCTTTGGGCTTGCAATGGCCCTTACAAAGCTTGGCAAAAAGGCTGTTGTTTTGCTTGATACCTACGCGGACAAGTATAATATTATACCCGGGCGGGAGTATTTGTATTGCGGGAAAAAACCTCTTGAGATGGATGTATTTATAGCCCTAGATTGCGCCGACACGGAAAGGTTGGGCGCATCCCGGGCTTTTTTTGATAAAGCCAATACAACAATATGCATAGACCATCACGAAACCAACAATGGCTTCGCAGATTATAACTTTATAGAGCCAGATGCTTCCTCTACTGCGGAAATGGTTTTTAAGATAATCGATGTAATTGCCGATATTGACGCGGATATAGCCGCAGCTATATATTCTGGCATAGTAAGCGATACTGGCGGCTTTAGGCATATAACAACCACCAAATCTACAATGGAAATAGCGGCACGGTTGATGGACACAGGCATCCCCTTTGCTGAAATTTATAACGAGCTTATGCATAAACATACATTTGAAGCAGCCAAGGCCCTAGGTTTGGCCCTTGAAAATTGTGAGTCTGTGGTGGATGGGCGTATAGTCTACACCTTTATCACCAGGGATATGCTGGCAAGTGTAAACGCCGATTCTTCTGACATGGACAGTGTAGTTGAGTATATGATGAATACTAGGGGTGCGGAAGTAGCCCTATTTTTATATGAGAGGCACCAAAGTGTTAAAGCAAGAGATGCGGAAACAAAGACAGAACCTGAAGATGGGCCTAAGAAAATCAAAGTAAGTATGCGTTCCCGTGATTTGCATATTGGACGTATTGCTGCAAGCCTTGGCGGCGGCGGCCATAAAATGGCAGCTGGCTGTACCATTACAGGGACCATGGAAGAAGTGCTGCAGAAGGTGCTTGCTGTTATTGTTAAAGAGCTGGAAGGTTGCGCTTACATGAGTGATTACACAAAGCAGGTAAAAAATATATAGTTATATCCCAACAAACGCGGAAATCAATTTTCATCAAAACTTGCGCCCCCTTCGTCATCCCGGCTCGAGGCCGGGATGACAAGGATGTTGGATAGTTTGAAATTGCTAAAAACTGATTTGAAATTGTAAAAATTGATTTTCTAGTCCAACCAATACCAAAGGAGGCTGCCCATGACGGGCTTTTTTAATGTCTATAAAGAGGCCGGTTACACTTCCCACGATGTAGTAGCCATCATAAGAAAGCTTACAAAAACCAAAGTAGGCCATACCGGCACCCTTGACCCCCAAGCTGAAGGTGTACTTCCTATTTGCATAGGCCGGGCAACAAAACTTGCCGACATGATAACCGGGCAAAAAAAGTCATACACAGCAGAAGTTGTACTGGGCCTTACCACGGATACGGGTGATATGACGGGCCAAGTACTTACCCAATCCCCTGTGGATTGTAATAAAGCAAATATTTTTGAAGCTGTAGAGCGCTTCCGAGGCCCCCAGATGCAAGTACCGCCAATGTATTCTGCAATAAAAATAGGTGGCAAAAAACTCTACGATTTGGCCAGAAAAGGGCAAACAGTGGAGCGTAAGCCCCGGGCTGTTTCCATAGATTCTATTGAAATCACAAAATTTGAACCAGGAAAAAATAGCTTTACCATAGATGTTACATGTTCAAAGGGGACATATATCCGCAGCCTGTGCATGGATATCGGCGAGGTTCTTGGCACAGGTGCAGCCATGGGCACACTAGTGCGTACCAGCAGCGGTGCTTTTTCAGTAGATAGGGCTGTAAAACTTGACCAAATAAAAGAGTCAGCTGCCGATGGCAGTATTATGGACTTGCTAATCCCTGTAGAGACTGTATTGCCATTTCCCCGTGCATATGTAAAAGCAGAAGGCCTTGCTATGGCCAAAAACGGAAATCCACTGCCCTTTGATTTGGTGGATATGCCAAACGGCGAAAAATTCTGGTTGCATGGCCCAGAAGGGTTAATCGGACTGTATTCTCACGACACAGAAAAAGGCCGCTTGCGCTTGGAGGTTATGCTGTGATTCTTCTAAAAGGTGAAAATATAAAAATGCCGCAACCCTGTGTACTTGCAATGGGTAAGTTTGAAAGCATACATTTGGGTCACCGTGCATTAATTAATGATATAGTGACATTGGCCAAACTTGAAGGCCTTGCCAGCGCGCTAATGGCCTTTGAACCACACCCTTACCGCATATTATCAAACCCCGGATATAAACCCCTATACACAAGCCTCGAGCGGGCCTGCTTGGTTGGTGGCCTAGGTGTTGATTATCTGTTGGAATATCCATTCAGCACAGAATTAGCCGCACTTTCGCCTCTTAAGTTTTCTACGATATTATTCGAAAAATTAAATGCCAAAGCAATTGTTGTAGGCGACGGATACCGCTTTGGGTGCAACCGCAGCGGAACAATTAACAATCTTAGAGAAGTTGCTAGCAAATACAATGCCCATGTGTATGTAATCCATCCCCAAAAGTCAGATGAAACTGAAAAAACAAGTACATCAACAATCCGGACTTTGTTATCAGAAGGCAAGTTTTGCAAGGCTAATGCACTTTTAGGGAAGCCGTTTTTTGTCATGGGGGAGACAGCAAAAGGGCGGCAGCTGGGGCGCACTATTGGCTTCCCCACATTAAATATATACCCTGGTGATGAAAAATACTTACCTGCCGATGGTGTATATGCCACAAATGTAACCATTGAATCAGATGCTGGCGTTTTGGTGCACAAAGGAATAACAAATATAGGTTTCCGCCCAACAGTGGCAGCAAAGGGCGAGGCCCGCTCTGTAGAGACACATTTATTAGATTATACAGGCGGCAAGGGTGATATGTATGGAAGGCAGATAGAGGTAGAATTTTTACGTTTTATACGGCCAGAGATGAAGTTTGAAAGCTTGGAAGCGTTAAAGGCGCAAATATCTAGGGATTGCGAACAGGCCTTAGTTTATAGTGTATAATATATGTAAATGACTGGCCCGTTACGGGTTAATTAGGCACGGAAATCAATATCGGTAATTTTACACTACCCAACATCCTTGTCATCCCGGCCTTGAGCCTGGATCCCTACCCTTCTGCAACAGATTATGAAATCCCGGCTCAAGGCCGGGATGACGAGGATGTTGCTTTTCACAAGTTTTATTGAAAATTGATTTCCGTATTATCAGGGGGATTATTTTGAACACATTAGATTTTATAATAATAGCAATTGCTGTCATATGTGCCATTGTGGGCTATCAGCGCGGCCTTGTGCGTACGGTGTTTAGGCTGGTGTCGTTTGCAATTGCCCTTATACTTGCGATTAATTTACAACCAGTTGTGGCTGGTTTTTTAAGGGGTACATTTATGTATGAAGGTATCCAAAACCGTATTGCCAGTGCTGCCGGTTTTGACAGGGTTTTTGCAGAGCATACCCCAAACCCTGGCATAGCAGAAAGCGCAAGGGGCAGCAATATTATTAATGCGCTTCCCCTTCCAGAGTCTGTGAGGGATACCTTATATACATCCAACACGCCGGATATGTTCGAACTTTTGCGGGTGCGTACTATTGAAGAGTATGTAACCGGTTTTTTTGCCAACATTGTAATTAATGTTTTTTCTTTGCTTATTGTTTTTATTATTGTTTTCCTGATTTTGCATTTTGTAGGCAAGATTCTAAATATTGTAGATTACATCCCTGTTGTTGGTACACTCAACCAGGTTGGCGGGCTTATTGCCGGGGTTTTGATTGGCGGTGTTTTTATATGGGTTGGGCTTTACCTTATGACTATGCTTTTTTCTACAAGTGCAAACGAAGTATTTTATAATCTTATCCAAGGCTCTGCCCTGGTTGGGTGGCTTATAAATAATGGCTGGTTATTAAACCGGGTTACGGCGGTGTAGGGTGGGCATTCTAAATAAAATACGCGCATACGTTAAAGGCCAGCAAATAAACAAAGTAAGGCTCTTCCTTATTGGGAATTTGGGCCTTTTTGTTATTGCTGGGGTTATTTGGGTGCAGCCTGCCCTGTCTTCACTGGCTAATTATAGGGATGTTATTCAGCGTCAGCAGCATATGTATGATTACTATACCCGCCAAGTCACGGCTTATGGCGAAGATATTGAAGGGTTGATTGAGCACAGGCCCCGCCGCGTGATGGATTATGGGCAATTGGCGGCAGCTATGGCATATGTGCGCGGGCTGGCATTGTATTATGACTTGGATATCACCCTTTTTAATGCGGCGCAGCCTCTCAGCCATGATGGCGGCACAGACGCGGACCAGTTTGTTGAACTGCGGTTATCAGCAATGTTTGAAGGGGAGCGTAGTGCTGAATTTGTCCGTGGGCTTGGAGATAATGAGGCTTTTATACGAAGATTGCGCTTAGAGATTCCTGATGACGGCGCACAGGTGCTTAGTGTGGAGTTTTCGTTTTTTGGCAGGTGAATGGCTTTAATTAAAAACGGGATATGTATACAATAATAGGTCACAAAAAAAGCGGAAAAGGCAGATTAACACAGATTTTTTAAATTTTATCTGTGGAAATCCTGCTTTTTCCGCTTTTTCTGTGGCCCATTAATTATAAATTTGCGAATAGCTACCTCCCCTCGTCATCCCGGCCTTGAGCCGGGATCTCATAATCTATTGCAAAAGAGTGGGGATCCCGGCTCAAGGCCGGGATGACGAGGGGGGTGGATAGTGCGAAATTGCTAAAAATTAATTTCCATGATAAATGTCTTAGCTTAATGACATTTTGAGGACGCCGCCCAATAGGCGCAAATTTAAGGGAATCTAACCTCATTTTACCTACATCTCTGCAAATGTACTATTGCCTAGCCCGTCATTGCGAGGCAAAGCCGAAGCAATCCAGACAACCCGGTTTTTATGAAAACTTTGATATAATCCTGCATCATAGCCACAGTAAAAACCCCTTTTTTGCCTATTCTTCTCTATAAAATTGACGGGAATGAAATCTCGTACTGGCTTAACACATCCCGCAGGCCTTCATATACTTCATCGCGGGTAAAATTGGCGGATATTAGCTCTTCGTCGGGTTTTGCGTTAAGTTCGTTGTAAAACCACATTGCAAGCCGTAGGTAGTCCTTGGTTTTTGTGAAATTGCTGTGGAGGGCATCTTCGGCATCGCATATATTGCCGGTCATTAACAGCCCTTTAATCTGGACAAAAAGCTGGCCCATTTCCCCGGCTTGGTCTACGGTCATTTCATCTACCTTTTCATCTTGCTTGAAAAAAAGGCGGGCTACAAATTCTACCAGCATTTTTACTTGGCGCATTATCCAGTCTTTTTCTTGTTGGACCATGGGTGGTTACCAAGTTGTCAGCATATAGTTAAATCCGCCAAAACTTCCAGCCCCATTGTTAGAGCCCACACCTATGCTTCGGCTGCTTGCATTTAAGATGTTTGCTCTGTGCCCTGGGCTATTCATCCACATGTTTACCACTCCTTGTGGGGTGATTCCACCACCACCGGTAGCACCATTTGCTGTATTCCAGCTAGAGCCAAAGGCTTGTGCTGTACCGCCAGAGCCACCATATGGCCCAGCCGTGTGACTTAGGGATAAATTCAAATTAACTTTGGTTTGCGTATAAAAACGTGCAGCCATCATCAGGTTGTTATTCAATGTTAATTGCACCAGGTTATATTCGGCTCTTATTTCATTTACAAGCCTTACCACCTCAAGCTCAAAAGCATTTGGGCCGCCAAGGCTTTCATACTCGGCAATCCAGTCAGCCCTTTCGGCTTCACTTAAACGCCGGTTTGGCAGAATAATTGATGAACGTGTGGCCTCAACCACATCACGCCAATATTGTGAAGTTCCTGCTGCTGCGGCAGGTGATGGCGTGGGTGTAGGTGTTGGCGTCGCCTCTGGTGTGGGTGATGGCAGCGGCGTTGGCGATACCCCTGGGGTGGGTGACGGTAAAGGCGTTGGCGTTGCCCCTGGTGTAGGAGATGGTAAAGGTGTTGGCGATGCTGCTGGCGTTGGGGATGCCCCCGGTGCTGGTGTTGGCCCAACCGGCTCGTCACCTGCATTGATAAACTCATACACCCGCATCATGGTAACAATACTTTGCTCCCGGGTATAAGACCCCATGGGAGAGAACATATTATTGCCTGTGCCGCCCATTATCCCTGTGGCTTGCACAGCGCCTACCCCTGCACGTGCCCATGATGACAGGCTTGCGCTGTCGGCAAAGGTTGGTGCGGACGGGGTAAGCGGGTAACCAATTGCCTCTATTAAGCGGGCAACAAGTACTGCTGCCTGCTCCCGGGTTAGGGTACCGGCTGGGTTGAAGCGGTTGTTACCTATGCCAGATACTATGCCTATGTAGGCGGCTTTTTCCACGTCTACATCGTCTGTGTCTACAAAGGTTTCCCGGCCTGTTATTGTGCCGTGCTGGTTTTCATAAAGTGCTACGGCCAGGGCTGCAAATTCTGCCCGGTTTGTAGCCTGGGTAAAATTTGATTGCATACGCTGGGGCACAATACCCAGTTCTATAGCCTCTGCTACAGCCCCTGCTGCCCACCTGGATGGTGCGGCTAGTACCGGGGTGATTATGGCAAGGGTGAACAATAGTGCCATTGCCACTGCTACAATCTTACTTTTGCATTTCATAGTACATTCTCCTCCTTATTTTGGGTTGCTTTAGCCATACTACAACACCCCGCCATCCAAAGCAACAACCTGCCCTGTCATATATTCCGCACCAGCCATATAAACCGCTAGCGCGCCAACCTCTTTTGGGTGTCCAAACCGCCCAAGGGGTATGTTTTCTGCAAAAGCTGCCTTTTCCTCTGGTGACAGATTATCATTCATGCGGGTGTCAAAGGCGCCGCAGGCAATTGCATTTACCCTGACGCTAGAAGGGCCAAGCTCCTTGGCAAGGGCTTTGGTAAACCCTATAACCCCCGCCTTTGCAGCGGAATAAATAACCTCGCAAGAAGCGCCAGCCACCCCCCATACCGATGTTATATTAATAATGCATCCACACTTGGCCCGTACCATTGCAGGTACAGCCAAATGGGATGCATTTATAGTTGTGGCTAAATTTTGATCCAAGACACCCCTAACCACCGCAATTTCCATATCAGAAAACAGCCCATAGTAAGCAGCACCAGCGTTATTTACCAGCACATCCACGGGGCCGTATTCATTTTCTATGCGCTTATACATATCTTGGGCAGTGGCGTAATCAGATAAATCTGCCAGGTATCCGGCGGCTTTATAGCCTGCCTGCCGCAACTCTTCCACTGACTGGTTAAGCTTTGCGGCATCTTCCCGGCCGTTTAGTATTACCATATCCCCATGGGCTGCAAAGGCTGCGGCAATTGCCTGGCCTATCCCACGGCTGCTTCCGGTTACCAGTACTATGCGGCTTTTACTCGTCTCCATATATCCTCAGTCCTTTTTAATCCAAATCAAACCCGCCTTCAAGCACAAACCTTTGCAACAATTTAAAAATACGATTGCTTAATCCAAGGGTTGAAATTGGTGTGCCTTCTGCTTTCTCAAAGTATGCCTTTGCCTTTGCCTTTGCCCTGTCTACCGATGCGGTAAGCTTGTCAAAGCGGCCGTATTCGTTGAGGTTGCTTTCGGTTACATGCTGGGCCATCAAGTCACACAGCAGATTGGTGTCCAGCCCAAAAAGGCTGGTTATCTCCTTTACCTGGGCGTTTTTTGCGTCAATTGTATACTGGGTAATGTAATCCCGCAGGGTTTTTCCATCCCCTGCAGCCACCTCTCCACGCTGTATATCCCTTATAAACATATTTGCATATTTCTGCTCTTCCTGATTAAGGGAGGCAAAGGATTTATGCAGGTCATTCAGCGCGGCCTCCCGGGTTTCTGTGTCGGCAGAATCCAGGAGCTTAATGTATTTTTCAAAGCGGGAGTTCATGTAATTTGTGTCAATCAGCCCCGTATCTATTTCCCTAAGGTGCCCGGCAATATCGTATGGCACATCTTCGTATGGGCCGCAGCCCCCTGCTTGGGTTGCAAGCTCTTTGTACCTAAGGGCCAGTACAAGTCTTCAATATTGGCTTCCATTGTGTGGGGCTTGCGGTAATAGCGTATTGTCTCAAAGGGCTTGTCTGGGCCAAATAGGCGGTTTGTGCGGGAAAATGCCTGTATGATATTGGCGTATTCCAGCACCTTGTCCATGTACAGGGTGTTTACCCACTTGGAATCAAAGCCTGTAAGCATTTGGTCAACCACAATCAGCAGGTCTAGTTGCTTTTCTGGCGTAAGGCGCTCTATGGCCTTGTATTGGTCTTTGTGGGCAAGGCGGGCTGCTATGTCTTTTTTGAACCTATCGTGGGTTGGTATTGTGAAGGCCGTTGCGCCGCCAAAGTACCGGTTATTATAATCCTGGATAATCTCTGCAAGGCCATCATCTTTAAAAGCTGCGCTGCCCATATTGTCGGTGTTGGGGTGGAAAAGTGCTGTCACGCGCAGGTGGGGGGCTTTGGCTTTGATAAGCCTGTAGTATTTTATGCCTTTTATATATTTGCCTTTATTGTTTGTGCGGCCTGCCATTTTTACAGTTTTCATAAACCGCATATATATGTTTTTCTTTTTTTCACCGGCTAGGGCCTCGGCTTCATTTTTTGCTTTTGCGGCTTCTAGGGCTATGGCTTTGCGTATGTCTTTTTCCCTAAAGGTCTCTACCCTTACAGGGTCAAAGCCCAGTACATTTTTGTCCCGTATGCCGTCTGCAATGCTGTAGCGGTGCAGCTCGTCACCAAAGACTGTTGCGGTGGTATTGCCCTTTTTTTGATTTTCTTCATGGATTGGTGTACCTGTAAAGCCGAAGAATATGGCCCGGGGGAAGGTGTCCTTTATGGTGATAAGCATATCGCCAAAGGTTGAACGGTGGGCTTCGTCTACTATAAACACAAGCCGCTTTGCGTTAATGATTTCTATGTCTTTGGCCTTTAGGCCCCCGTCTTCGTCTTTTATATTGCTCATTTTTTGTATGGATGTGACTATTAGATTATCCCCAGGGTTGGTGCTTTTTAGTTTACCAACCAGGACGGCGGTGTTTTCTGTTGATTGCACTTCTTCATTTTCTTCTGCAAAGGCCCGGTATTCCTTTAAGGATTGTGTGCCCAGCTCTATCCTGTCCATTAGGAAAACAACCTTGTCCGCGTCTTTGGAATTGGCGATTAGCTGGGCAGATTTGAAGCTGGTCATGGTTTTGCCAGAGCCTGTTGTATGCCATATGTAGCCCCCAAGCTGATTTTTCTCCCCCCATTTCATTTTTGTTACTTTGTCTGTGATTTGGTGGGCGGCGTTGTATTGGTAGCTGCGCATTACTTTTAGGATGCCGTCAGCAGTGTCTGCAACGGTATAAAGCCCTACTAGCTGGTGGGCCATGGGTATGGAAAATAGTGAGGATGCCATGCTTTTGTAGTCTGTTTTAGGCTCGTTGTTAAAATCCGCCCAGCGGAAGAAGTAGTCTGGGTTAAACTTGCCTTCTGGGCCTGGGTTGGCAAAGTAGACACTGTCTTCCGGGTTCATTGCCACAAAAATCTGCACTAGGGAAAATAGGCCCGTGAATATGCCGTTTTTTGCGTATGTCTCTATTTGGTTGGTGGCTTGGGTAACTGGGATGCCGGTTCTTTTAAGCTCTATGTGAAATAGTGGCATACCGTTTATCAGCAGCATAAGGTCCCCCCGGCGGTCGCTGGTGATTGTTGATTTTGTTGGGAATTTTGGCTGCCTTGCTATTTGGTAGTGGCTTTGGCCATTGGCGATTTCCATACGGTCGTATATTTTTAGGCTTATTTCTTTGCCAAAGTGCAGGGTGTCTTGCTGATTGTCCCGGGTTATTGTTACGGATTTGCCGTTGATGAAGCTGTTTAGGCGCAGCGGGGTTTTTAGGGTGTTTATTTGCTCCATTATCTGGTTCATTTCGCTTGGGGTTAGGGGGTGGTTGTTTAGGCGGTCTGTGGAGTTGTTGTTTTGGTATAGGATTTTGGCCCAGTTGTTTATTAGGTCTTGTTCTGATGGGTTGTTTATTAGGCCTGTCCAGCCTTTTTGGGTTAGCAGTAGGTTTATTAAGGCTTCTTCGAAGTCTTTTTCTTTTTTGTAGGTGGTGGGTGGGGTTGGCATGGGGGCCTCCTGGGGTGGGTGTTTGGAAAAGGGTTGGCAAAAACGACAATGGTGGGTTTAAAGTAAATATTGTATGGCTGTGTAGGGGTATGGAGTGCTGGGCTTGACGTTTGCGTTGCGCTGGCCTGGGGTAAGCCGCATATTCATGTAATAACTGGGCGTCGAGGACGGGGCTGTTGATATTTTGTAGTCTCACACTATCTACCACCCCTCGTCATCCCGGCCTCACGTCATTCTAATTTGAAAAGATTGGCTGAGATTAACCTAATTATGGGTATAAAAATAGCATAACTAGACGCAAAAAGCTTATTTATTTCGACCATTGGCCGGGAGATTTGCAATATGCGCTAACTTACTATACCCCCGGCCCCGACTTTGCC
>Ga0131853_10007186_pt1 | contig 20121 bp, 14 predicted proteins | sample TergutLab28metaG_FD_92764 | JGI IMG/M metagenome (GOLD analysis project Ga0131853, IMG submission 92764) | Labiotermes labralis P1 segment gut microbial communities from Petit-Saut dam, French Guiana - Lab288 P1 (version 2) (version 2) | ecosystem: Host-associated > Arthropoda: Insects >... | reverse complement strand
GGCGTCCATCGCGATGCCGAGGGCCGCTCCGGTGGCGCTGCCGGAGCCGACGCCGCATTTGTAGGCGGTGGACATCAGCAGAAACAGGGCGAGCAGGCGTCCGGCGGAGATGCCGAAGGGGCCGGTGAGTCCGGAGAGGGCGATGAGGCAGATACCGATCAGGATGAGGACACTGGCGGTGCGTTTGAGGGTGTGGGATTCGTCTGGGTGGGCGTCTTCGCTCCAGTTTGTGAGGGCGAGGGCGAAGAAGTAGGCGCTGCCGCCGATTAAAATGGTTTCGCTGATGTAGAGGATGACTGCGGTCATGGTGAAGCCGGCGTCTTGGGCATAGACGAAGCCTGTGATGGCGGCCATGAAGGTGGCAGCTAGGGGTTGGAACCAGTGTTTTTGGTAGATTTTGAGGTCATAGAATACGAAATTCGCCGCGTAGATGAGGACGGACATGGCGACGTATTTGAGGCCGAAGAAGAAATCGCCGCCGAGGTAGCTGCCGAGGATCACACCGGCGATGGCGAGCAGGCCTAGGATACCCGGTCCGGAGATGGCGACGATGGCTACGCCGAAGGGCGTGTATCCACCGAATACTTCCGCGCGGGAGAGGGCGAGGGCGAGGAGGAATCGGCCAAGGCATTCGGCTGCGCGGATGATTTCGGGGCGTCCGAGGGCGATTTCTCCTTTGATGCTGAGATCATGGCTCAGGCGGCCCAGTCTTTGTTTGATGGTTTCCATTATGTAGTTCCCCCTTGCGGCTTGTCTTGGGACAGGAGATAGTTGTCCAATTGTTTCCTCAGTATACTCGAGTTGACATAAGAACATAGTCGGTCTCTGCTGTCGGTTTTGTCGTTTTCGGAGGGGGAAATGCGGGGAAATGGGGAACCCCCTCAGACATGGTGGTCTGAGGGGGTTCCTTGAGAACGGGCAACCGGGGTCGGTCGCCTCTACATGGCGTATTCTTCGCTGTAGATTTCGTATTCGTCGTGGTTGTGGCAACAGGATTCGTGGTCCCGTTTGTGGTGATGACCGTGGCGGTCTGCCAGCTTGAGGATGAGGAGCGAGGCGGTGACCGCGTGGCAGCCGCAGTTGGGGCCGTGACCGCCGCAGCCTCTGGCGCAGAGGGTGAGTTCATCACCGGCGCAGGCTCTTACGATGACCATACCGTTCCCGGCGTAGGTGCCGCCGGGGATGGGATGGCAGTTGAGACGGAGTTCTAGGCAGTCTGTCTCGCTGTGGGCGGCGGTGAACCATACGGCGTAGTCGGCTGTCTCTTCGATCACGACTTTTGTGCCGCGGGGTTTGATGTGGCCTTCTATGGGGCCTTTGCAGTCGAGGTCTATCGCGCCCTCGCCCAGTTTCTGGGTTGTAAAGAGGTAGGCGTAGGTTTCGAATTTGCCATGTTCACCGTCGCGGCCGTCACAGCCACGTTCGCCCCTTGGGCCTTCCGGGCCCATGGGGCCGCGGGGGCCTGGACAGCCGTCTTTGCCGTCGCAGCCGCGTTCGCCTTTCGGGCCGGGGCAACCGTCTTTGCCATCTCTGCCGGGTTCGCCTTGGATGCCGCGCGGGCCGCGTGGGCCGGGGCAGCCTTCTTTGCCGGGCTCCCCTTTCGGACCCGGGCAACCATCTCTGCCCGGCTCTCCTTTCGGACCGGGACAGCCGGGTTTACCGGGGTGGCCCGGTTCGCCTTTGGGGCCCATCGGTCCACGCGGGCCCGGGGGGCCGTGGTGGCCGGGGCATCCGGTTTCGCCCTTTGGCCCGCGCGGGCCGGGGCATCCGGGCTCGCCTTTCGGACCGGGAGGCCCTTGTCTTCCGTGGAGACCCGGTTCGCCTTTGGGTCCCTCCGGACCACGGGGGCCGGGAGGACCCGGCGGACCTGGTCTGCCGCATACTGTAACACAGCAGTCGCCCCGCTGGTGGTGCGGGGAACCGCAGTTTTCATGATCTTGCTCTCCTAGTTTGTGTCTATTCATTTGCTGGTTACTCCGTTATTTTCTGGGTGCGGGCGTATGGGCCCGTGGGGTATTGTATTCGAGACAGGAGTATCCGGTGACTGGGCCTGCTGGCGGGTTTTTTGCTATCGGGATATTTCCAGCAGTGTTGATGGAGCTGTTGCTTTGTGCCGCCGAAGGCGGCTTGCGGTGCGCTATAGTGTTTCGCCAAAGAGTAGGCAAAAACAATTCAAGAGAAACCATATAGTTTCTCTTGAAAATCTCTTCCTTTTGACTTGTATGCACAGCGGCGTAGAGCGTCATAGCTACCGCCTTTAGGCCAAAGGCGAATGGAAAATACAGCTTAGCATCAATTCACCGGATGCGCCTTCGTTAGACTTTACTGCGGGCCAATGCTTATCCTCTTCGATAAACCTTTATCGTATTCTTTAATACTACGGCAACTCACAGCCTAAATACTCAGAATCTCTCGCGCACGATCCACTGCCGCCTGGGTAGGGGGCTGTACGTCTGCCAGTTCGTATGTGAGCCCCAGTTCGGCCCATTTGTATTCGCCTAGTTTGTGGAAGGGCAAGACTTCGATCTTTTCGACATTGGGAAAGTCTCGCAAATATGCGGCCAGCGCTTGGATGTCTTCTTCGTCATCTGTGAGGCCGGGTACGAGTACGTATCTGATCCAGACGGGCAGGCCGATCTCCCGTGCGATTCGTAGCACTTCGAGGGTCGGCCCTAGGCGGCCTCCCGTGAGGTCTTGATAGACCGCGGGATTGATGGACTTGATATCTAGCATAAGTAGGTCTGTATAAGGGAGCGTTTCTCTCGCCACATCTGCCGGGGTGTAACCCGCCGTGTCGAGCGCGGTGTGGATGCCCAGACTTCTGCAGGCTTTGAGGAGTTCAAGGAGAAAGTCCCATTGTAGTAAAGGCTCACCCCCCGTGATGGTCACGCCACCGCCGGAGAAGTGGAGGTAGGAGCGGTATTTTTTGATGTCTCGGATCAGCTCTCCCACCGTGACGAGGCGACCGTCTCTGAGTTTCCAGGTATCTGGGTTGTGGCAGTATTTGCAACGCAAATTACAGCCGGAGAAGAAGACCACATAGCGGATCCCCGGCCCGTCTACCATGCCAGCGGTCTCCACGGAGTGGACGTAGCCGCTGATGTCCTTGTCGTATAAAATTGAAGCCTTTCTTTCCCCCGCGCTCAGCGGGGGAAAGAAAGGGGTTTCATGCTTCCTGGTCAAGGCTAGTTAGATCCTTTCATGGAAGGTGCGGTCGATGACGTCTAATTGTTGCTCACGGGTCAATTTGATGAAGTTGACCGCATAGCCGGAGACACGGATTGTGAGTTGGGGATATTTCTCCGGATGTTGCATCGCGTCTAGCAGGGTTTCTTTGTCGAAGACGTTGACATTGATGTGGTGGCCGCTGTCACTGAAGTAAGCGTCAAGCAAACCCGAGAGATTGCTCACCCGCTCTTCCGGCGTTTTGCCGATCGCGCCGGGGATAATGGAGAAGGTGTAGGAGATGCCGTCCTGTGAGTAGGCGTAGGGCAGGGTGGCGACGGAGGCCATAGATGCGATGGCGCCCTTCTTGTCGCGCCCGTGCATGGGGTTTGCGCCGGGGGCGAATGGTTCGCCAGCCTTACGGCCGTCTGGCGTTGCACCGGTTTTTTTGCCGTAGACCACATTTGAGGTGATCGTGAGTACGCTAAGTGTCGGGACGGATTCGCGATAGGTCTTTTGCTTTCTGAGCTTCTCCATGAACATGCGCACCACGTCGTAGGCGATTTTGTCTACGCGCTCGTCATTGTTGCCAAAAGCGGGATAGTCACCCTCTACTTCGTAATCTACCGCGAGGCCAGCTTCGTTGCGGATGACCTTTACCTTGGCGTATTTGATCGCCGAGAGCGAGTCTGCGACTACGCTGAGTCCCGCAATTCCGCAGGCCTGCGTGCGCAGGATTTCGAGGTCGTGGAGGGCCATTTGCAGACGTTCGTAGTTGTATTTGTCATGCATGTAGTGGATGACGTTGAGCATGTTGATATAGAGTCGGCTGAGCCACTCGAGGAGTTGGTCGAAGCGCTGGAAGACCTCGTCGAACTCGAGATATTCTGAGGTGATGGGCGCAAACGCAGGGGCGATTTGTTCGCCGGTGACTTCGTCTTTGCCGCCGTTGATGGCATAGGTGAGCGCTTTGCCGAGGTTTGCGCGGGCGCCGAAGAACTGCATTTGCTTGCCGGTACGCATCGCTGAGACGCAGCAGGCGATGGAGTAGTCATCACCCCAGTAAGGGCGCATCAGGTCGTCGTTTTCGTATTGGATCGAGCTGGTGTCGATGGAGGCTTGGGCGCAGAAGTGTTTGAAGTGTTCCGGCATATTGACACTCCAGAGCACCGTGAGGTTCGGTTCCGGTGCGGGACCGAGGGTGTAGAGTGTGTTGAGCACGCGGAAGGAGTTTTTTGTGACTAGTGTCTCCCCAGTGTCGCTCATCCCGCCAATAGCCTCGGTGACCCAGGTGGGGTCGCCGGAGAAGAGTTGATTGTAGTCCGGCGTACGCAGGAAGCGGATGATGCGCAGTTTCATGACAAAGTGATCCATCAATTCCTGCGCCTCAGCCTCGGTAAGGATGCCGCGCGCCATGTCCCGCTCGATGTAGATGTCGAGGAAGGACGAGACGCGTCCGAGGCTCATGGCGGCTCCGTCTTGCTCTTTGGTGCAGGCGAGGTAGGCGAAATAGGTCCATTGGATGGCCTCTTTCGCGGTTTGGGCGGGTCTGGTTACGTCGAAACCGTAGGATTGCGCCATTTCCGCGAGTTGCGCTATGGCGCGCATGTGCTCGTTGATTTCTTCGCGGATCAAGGTTTGTTTGCGTTCCAGGCTCGGCAGATCCATGCGGTCGAGTTGTTTTTTCTTGTCTTCGATTAAAAAGTCTGTGCCGTAGAGGGCCACACGGCGATAGTCTCCGATGATACGGCCTCTGCCGTAGGCGTCTGGCAGGCCGGTGATGATACCGGAGGCGCGGGCTTTGCGCATGTCTTCCGTGTAGGCGTCAAAGACGCCGTCGTTATGGGTCTTGCGGTATTTGGTGTAGATCTCTGTTATCATGGGGTCTAGTTCGTAGCCGTAAGACTTGAGAGCGTTTTGGATCACGCGGATGCCGCCTTGCGGCATGATGCCGCGTTTGAGCGGTCTATCTGTCTGGACGCCGACGATCTGCTCGAGCTTTTTGTCAATATAGCCCGGGCCGTGGGAGGTGATGGTGGACGGGGTTTTTGTCTCCGCGTCGAGTATGCCGTTTGCATTCTCCTCTTTGAGCAGTTCGCAGACTTGCTCCCAGAGCTGTTTTGTGCGGTCGGTCGCGCCTTTGAGGAAAGTCGCGTCCCCGTGATAGGGCGTGATGTTACACTGAATGAAGTCTCGGACGTTGACTTCGTCTGTCCAGATACCTTCGGTGAAGCCGTCCCAGGCGGGTTGGAGTTCGTGTTTTGTGAATAGTTTCATGCATATCCTCCTATAGCAGGTTTCCTAAGAAAATACTGACAAATACGAAATAGATCAAAAGACCCGCTATGTCTTTGATCGAGGTAATAATCGGCGCGGAGCCAGCGGCTTGGTCTACGTTGAATTTGATGAGGACATAGGGTACCAAAAAGCCGAGCAAGGCCGCAATCGTCATCGCAACTGCGAGGGCGAGCCCGACGGCTAGTCCGAGCATCGGCATTCCTTGCCAAACGGCTGCGATAGCCCCCGTCACTACACCGAGGATCACACCCATGCTGCATCCAACGCCGACTTCTTTCACAAGGGGTTTCAAAAAGTGCTTGATCTGAATATGCCCAAGGACAACGCCGCGGGCGAATACCGTGGAGGACTGGGTACCCACATTGCCACTCATGCCCATGAGCAAGGGGATGAAGATGGCAACCATCGGAATAGATTCGAGGATTTCTTCATATCCATCGATAATTACCCCGGAAAATAGGGCGAATCCGAGTGTGATAAGCAAAATGGGCAGACGTACTTTCCATATGCTCCATAAATTTCCATTTACCAAAACCTCGCTACGGTCGGACTCATTGCCGGTGATACCCGCTTGATCGAGCATATCCGCCGTGGCCTCTTCTTCTAGGATATCCACCGCGTCGTCGATGGTTACGATACCGACGAGGCGCTCTTCCTTGTCCACCACGGGAATCGCGAGGAGGTCGAGTTCTTGCAGGACACGAGCGACCTCTTCCTGCGCTGTATCGGTCGCTACGCTGACGGCGCTCTGGATCATAACGTCTTCTATTTTTGAGCCACTTTCCGCTGTGAGAAGCTCTTTTAACGAGAGCACGCCTTCTAGTTTTCTGGATGCGCTGGTGACATAGAGGATGTAGATCGTCTCTTTGTCTTTCGCCTGTTTACGCACTTTATCCAGGGCGGCTTCTACGGTCATATCTCTTTTCAAGGAAATGTATTCCGGGGTCATGATACGGCCAGCGGTGCGGGGTTCATAGCCGAGGAGAACATTGGTCGCGTCTCGCTCTGTGGCAGATAGGGAGTTGATTAGTTTTTTGGCGACGGTTGCCGGCAGTTCGTCGAGCAGCCTGACGCGGTCGTCCGGGGCGAGTTCGTTGATGAACTCTTTTGTTTTTGCGGCAGTGAAGGAGTTGAGCAGGTTTTGCTGCTCGTCGGTGTCTAGTTGTTCGAATATGGATAAGGCCGTGTCTTTCGTGAGCAGGCGGAATAGGATCACCTGATCTTCGGAAGACAGGTCGTGGAATGCGAATAGGATTTCTTTTTCGTCGGCTTCGTTGAGCACCGTCTTGAGGCCTTGCATATCTTTGTCTTTTAGTAGCGCTGTGATTTGTTCTAGCAGCATCATAAGGATACACCTCCAAGTTCTAATTTAGTCTTTTACATAGCTGTTTGATCCGGTTTCTCTGCTTACTGCCGCCAGGGTCCATGGGATCGCCTCCTTTCTTGTCATCGTCTTAGCCGACGAGTCGATTCTTATAGATTGGCACGAAACTGCCTTGTCCACAGGCGCAGTCGATCGGGCGCTCTGCAGTCAGCGCTTCGGCTAGGTCCCACACTTCGATATAACGATCTTCCGTACAGCTCTCACAGCTACAGTGGATATGGAACTTCTCATTGCAGGCAAAACGGAAAATCTGAGCGCGGACCGCAAGCCGGACTTCTTTCATCGTCCGCAGTTTTTCGGATTCTATTCCGTATGGAAATACGCGTTCGAGTAGTTTTGTGAACTTTGCATCTCTTTGATTGGTCAATGTCATGATACACACCCTTTCTCCTGTTTCTCCTTTGAAAAACAAAAAACCATCGTTTGATTCTCAAACGATGGCGTCAGGTGCTGGATTGCAGGCCCATTAATCTGTGGGCACGCGGAGCGAGACAAGGTACGCAGGCATAGGGCCGCGTAACATCCTTGCAATCAAGCAAATTCCAGATCAAACCATTCGTTGAGAAATAGCTACACCTACTACTGCCCGCGTCCATGCCCATCACCTCACAAATTTCAAAATCCTCTGTCATCGTGTTCCGACGATGACAGAGGATAATCGTTCCCTCATACGACCCGCATTGGGACCACAAACGTCCCTGAAACGCCCTTTGAGCGTCCTTATGCGAACCTATCACCGTTTGAGCTTTAGCTTCACAGGGCTTGTCATTGCGTTAGATCATGCCTTGATTTCGACATAACCTGATCACCAACGAGTCGTGTCTCCACGATTTTGCGGTAGCAACCCGTATCCCTGTGGTAGCCTCACCTACCGGAATGATTCAGTTTTACTCTCTTAGTGTACACCTGATAACTGACCTTGTCAAGCAAAAAACGGCAAAAAAGGGGCGCATACTGTGCGCCCCTACGAACCCGTTTTCCAGTTTTGATAGAGCGCCATAATGCGTCCGAACTTGTTGCCGCCCTTGGATAATTCGGCTTGGATCACTCTCTCTAGGCCGACAAGGACCCGCTCGGCAGTCGCGATATCTACCCCGGCGGCTCTGGCGATGGTTTGGTTGATTTCGTCTCTGGTCATGTGATTCACCTCTGACCATAGTTTATGCGGGGGCGTTTCGTTACAGACCCCGCATTTCAGTTCTTATTTCCGACACGTAATATCTCCGAACAGCAAGCCAGCGACTCTGTCTGCTGTGTCAATCGGAAATAGGATAAACGTGCGCGGGCCATGGACGGAGCATACGCAGTGGATGGGTACGGTGTTTTCGTAATACAGCTCTCTGGGGCATGTGCGGGGGACTCCCGACGCGCCGCCCGGACGGTCTAGGCCGTCGAGGAGCAGGGTGGAATCGTCCGGAGTATTGCAGGCGTTGATTGGCGTGACATCGAGCCGGCTATACATCATATGGTCTAGTTTCTGCGGGTCATAGAAGGCCTGGCGCGCTGCTTCGGCAGGGGTGCCTTTGGTGATGCCGCGCAGATTACAAGGGATACCCATGCCCTCAAAATCGACAAAATGCACGGCGTGTATTTTGCGGGGCAGATAGCTTGGCGGCAGGTGGTTGGTCAAGAAGCCGCCCATGGGGAGAGGCGTTCTTCGTATAGCGGGTCTTTTGCTTCCGATGCGGTTGTCGGCATTTCCAGGTCCAGCAGTGCAAGTCTGCGTTCTTCCGTATAGATGTCTACCACAATGCGGCCACTCTTTTCGTCCGGGGATACTTGGAGGGTGGCATACGGGAGCGGGATGTCTTTGATCCACGCTTCGACTGTTGTCCGCGCCGCGAACAGGGGTTCGATTTCCTCCAGACCTAGAAACGGTATCTTCGATTGTCTTTGGGTCGGCATTACGCCCGAAATCACAAGGGCAGACGGTTTTTCCTTTTTTCGATTGCCAAAGGAAGAGAACACCGAAACATGCCGATCGGCCCCCTCTTTGCCAGCGGCAAAACCGAGGGAGCCGAATGAGGAGCCTATACCAAAAACGATGTATTTCTTCACAGTAGTTTCACCTCAAAACAAGGTGGACTGGCCTTTACTCTACGGAGATCATGAAGTAGTAAACCGGTTGGCCGCCGTTGAGGACGGTGATTTCCGCGTTCGGAATCTGCGCGGAAATGGCTTCCGCGCAACGGGTTGCCGTGGCTTCGTCTACGTTTTCTCCGTAGAAGAGGGTGACGAACTCCGGGTTGCGGGCGGCGATGGCATCGATCGTGGTTTGGAGTACGGTACCGAACTCGGCGGCGTGACCGAGGAGGGTGCTGTCAAACAGGGCTAAGTATTCTCCGGCGGTGATTTGGTGGTTGTCAAAGTCACTGTCTCGGGCGGCGTAGGTGATCTGCGCGGTTTTTACGCGTTTGATGCAGTCTTCCATCGCGGCTACGTTGTCTTCGACTTCCGCCTCGGGGTCGAAGACGAGGAGGGTTGCTACGCCCTGCGGGATGGTCTTGGTGGGGATGATGACCACTTTTTTCTGTGCCAAGGGAGCCGCCTGCTGGGCCGCGAGGATGATATTTTTATTATTCGGGAGCACATAGACTGTTTCTGCGGGGACTCTGTCAATCGCGCGGACGATTTCGTCGGTGCAGGGGTTCATGGTTTGGCCCCCGGTGACGATTTGGTCTACGCCGAGATCGACAAAGATAGAGGCCATCCCCTCGCCCGCGGAAACCGCCACAATGCCGACAGGCTTTTCTGCCGGGGCTACATAGGGCTTATCCAGTTCGCTCGGGAGTTCCGGTTCCGCTGGTGGGCTCTGGTTTTCCGTCCCGCCGCCGAACTCTGCCGCTTGCTCGCGCATATTGTCGATCTTGATGCTGTGTAGACTGCCGAAGGCTTTGGCCTCAGTGAGTACGCGACCGGGGTCGTCTGTGTGGATGTGGACTTTAACTACAGCCTCATCGTCTACGACGACAAGACTGTCGCCGATGCCGTCTAGGAGGCTGCGGAAGTCGCTGATGTCGTTTTGATTCTCACGGTAGATGAGGAACTCGGTGCAGTAAGTGAAGGTGATCTCTTCATGGGAGAAGGACGCGGGGTCGACAGCCGCTGTTTGGGCCACAACCGCTGTGGCCGCCGCTGTTGTCTCTGGTTTGCCGATGGCTTCGCCTTTGAGCGCCGCGAGCATCCCTTCCAGGATAATCAAATATCCTTTGCCGCCCGCATCGACTACGCCCGCTTTTTTGAGGACGGGGTTTTGGTCGATCGTTTGTGCGAGGGCTTCGTAGCCGATGGCGAGGGTGTGTGCGAAAAGAAGCTCGATATCCGGTTCCTTCGCCGCGTATTCTACCGCCGCGGCTGATGCGACGCGGGAGACGGTGAGCATGGTTCCTTCGGCGGGCTTCATGACCGCTTTATAGGCCGCGTCTACGCCGTCTACCATGGCTTGGGCCAGGGTCTTCGCGTCTGCTTCCTCTTTGTCTTTGAGGCCCTTGGAGATGCCGCGGAATAGGAGGGACAAGATAACCCCGGAGTTGCCGCGCGCACCGCGCAGAAGCGCGGAAGCTGTGACCTCCGCCGCTTGGCCCACTGTGGTTGGGCACTTTTTCCGAAGTTCCGCCACGCTGGCGCCCATGGTCAGGGTCATGTTGGTGCCTGTATCTCCGTCCGGGACGGGGAATACGTTGAGATCGTTGATGTGCTGTTTCTCTATGGCAATGGCCGCACTGCCACCTTCAATCATGGCGCAGAAATCCTGGCCGGATAATGTCTTCCTCATTGTCGTCGCTTACCCCTTCTCGTTCAATCGTGCGGTCGGCAAAGCGCCGCCGTTGCAAACTAGCCGATCATCATCGCGTCTACGAAGACGGATACGGTTTTGATTTTCGCCCCGATGGCAGCTTCGACCTTGTAGCGCACTTCGCTGATGATGCTCTGGGTGACGGCCGCGATGTTTACCCCGTAGTCTACCACAATGTGGAGCTCGATCGAGATTTCGTTCTCCGGGCCATAGGTCACGAGTACGCCTTTGCCCATTGCTTCGCGTTTGAGCAAGTGGACCAGACCGTCTGAAACACTGCGCTTGGCCATGCCTTTGACGCCAAAACAATTGGTCGCCGCGGCGCCCGCCAAGGTTGTGAGCACTTCGCTCAGGATCACGATGTCTCCGCGATCTGTTGTTCTGTTGATCATCTATCCATACCTCCCTGCCAGTATTTTCCTCTGCCAAACGCTATTTCTCGTTCAGCATGTCAAATCTCTAGGGTCATTATAGTACAATATCGCCAGAATCTCAAGTTAATTCTCTTTTCTGTCAATTCTTTTTAAAAAATCGCCTAATTTGTCTTGAATTTGTCTGTGAAATCTTGTACAATGTTTGCGTCTCACTATTTTTAAGTAGGAGGTCTGCGCCATGAAAGGTATCAAACTGATTGTTTCTCTCGTATCTGCTGTGGTTGTGGTAGCGGCGGCAATTTGTGCTGTGATCGTCTTCCAAGAAGAGCTCATGAAGTTCCTGAACACCTGCCGTGATTATTGCAAAAATGCCATCAACTGCTGCCCCGAAGTGCAAGAAGAGCTCGACGATTTCGCTGATCTATAAAACACATAGGGACGCTGTTTTCAGCGTCCCGTATTTCAGTGAGGATCGAGAGATCGGGTCCGAGGCGGATGTCTCGAATCCGGCGGATTTTAATTTTTTCGCTTATCTGAATGATAAAGAAGCAAGCGGAAGGATTTGAAATAAAGTCAGTCATTTATTTTTTATTGAGGGAGAGTACGAAATGGCGAAAAAAACAAAAAAACTGACAAGAGCGCTAAAAACGATGGACGGTAATACCGCCGCAGCACACGTAGCGTATGCGTTTACGGATGTGGCTGGCATTTACCCCATCACCCCGTCTTCGAACATGGCCGAATATGCAGATATTTGGGCCGCTGAAGGCCGGAAAAATCTGTTCGGTCAAACGGTTCGCGTCATTGAGATGCAGTCCGAGGCCGGTGCTGTCGCGACCTGTCACGGTGCGATCTCCGCCGGTACTATGACCACCACGTTCACCGCTTCCCAGGGTCTTTTGCTCATGATCCCGAACATGTTCAAAATCGCAGGCGAATTGACTCCGAACGTGCTCCACGTTTCCGCCCGTACCGTCGCGACTCATGCTTTGTCCATCTTCGGCGACCATTCGGACGTCATGTCTGTCCGTTCCACCGGCTATGCGCTGCTGGCCAACAACTCCGTACAAGAAGTTATGGATCTCGCTGCTGTGGCGCATCTTTCCACCATCACCGGCCGCGTACCCGTGTTGAACTTCTTTGACGGCTTCCGCACCTCCCACGAGATGCAAAAAATCGAAACATGGGACTACGAAGACTTCGCCGACATGGTTGATTGGGACGCGATCTGGCATTTCCGCAAGACGCAGAACAATCCGAACCATCCGGTTCTGAAGGGTTCCGCTGAAAACCCGGATACCTTCTTCCAACACCGCGAGGCCTCCAACAAGACCTACAACGACTTCCCGAAAATTGTTGAGAGCTACATGAACAAAGTCAACGAGAAAATCGGAACAGACTACAAACTCTTCAACTACTACGGCGCGAAAGACGCGACCGAAGTCATCATCTGCATGGGCTCCGTTTGTGAGACCGCTGAGGAAGTCGTGGACTACCTCAACGCAAACGGTGGCAAAGTCGGTATGATTAAAGTGCGCCTCTATCGTCCGTTCAGCGTGAAGCATCTGCTCGATGTCATTCCCGCCAGCGTACAGAAAATCAGCGTGCTTGATCGCACGAAAGAGCCGGGCGCACATGGCGAGCCGCTCTATCTCGATGTCATCGCGGCACTCAAGGGCACGAAGTTTGACCAAATCCCCATCTACGGCGGCCGCTATGGTTTGGCTTCGAAAGATACGCCCCCGGGCGCTATCGTCTCTGTGTTCCGTAACCTCCAAGCGAAGAAGCCGAAGAACGGCTTCACCGTCGGCATCGAAGACGACGTAACCGGCCTCTCCCTGCCGATCAAAGAATTCCCGATCACAGCAGCGAAGAGCACCGTCTCCTGCAAATTCTGGGGCATCGGCGGCGACGGTACAGTCGGCGCGAACAAAAACACGGTCAAAATCCTCGGCGACTATGCCGGCAAGCAAGTGCAGGCTTACTTCCAGTACGACTCGAAGAAATCCGGCGGCGTGACCCGCAGTCACATCCGCTTCGGCGACGAGCCGATCCGCAGCACCTATTTCGTCACTCGTGACGCGGACTTCGTCGGCTGCCATGTGCCTTCTTACATCGAGCGCTACGACATGGCAAGCGAGCTCCGTCCGGGCGGCACCTTCCTCGTCAACTGCAACTGGGATGTCGAAGAACTCGGCAAACATCTGTCCGCGGCCCAGAAGAAGTTCATCGCGACGAACAACATCAAAGTCTACACCTGTGACGCGGTTCGCATCGCCAAAGAGCTTGAGCTCGGCAGCCGCATCAACACCATCTTGCAAGCGGCCTTCTTCATGCTCAACCCCAGCCTGATCGCCACAAAAGACGCGGTCAAGCACATGAAAGAAGCCGTCCTCGAAGACTACGGCTCAAAAGGCGACAAGGTCGTTAAGAAAAACTATGCCGCCATTGAAGCCGGCGTGGATCCAAAAAACGTCATTGAGTTGAAGATTCCAGCAAGCTGGAAAAAGCCGGAGCCGGATGCCCCGAAAGCAAAAGTCGAAGGCGACCGCAAAGACTTGGTCGAATTCGTCGAGAAAATCCTCTTCCCGATTGCCGCCACAAAGGGCGACGACCTTCCGGTTTCCACCTTTGTACAGGACAGATATTCCACATTCCCGCAAGGTTCCGCCGCTTACGAGAAGCGCGGCATCGCCGTTGAGGCGCCGGTCTGGATTCCGGAGAACTGCATCCAGTGTAACCAGTGCGTATACGTCTGCCCGCACTCCATCCTCCGTCCCTACGTGCTCAACGAGAAGGAAGTGAAGGCGGCCCCGGCTGGCTTCCAAGCAATTCCGCTCGCTGGCGCAAAAGGCGGCGAAGGCCTCTCCTACGCCCTCGGCGCATCCGTAATGGACTGCATGGGCGCACCGAGCTGCGGCTCCTGCGCAAACGTCTGCCCGGCAAAACAAAAGGCCATTGTTATGAAGCCGCTGGCAGAGACCCTAGAGCAACAACCATACTTCGACTACTGTGACAAGAAAGTCACCGAAAAAGACCTCTCCAAATTCGGACCGGCTTTCCAAACCAACACAGTCAAAGGTTCCCAGTTCCTCCGTCCGCTGCTCGAGTTCCACGGCGCCTGCGCCGGCTGCGGCGAAACGCCTTACGCGAACCTCATCACCCAACTCTTCGGTGAGCGGATGTATATCGTCAACGCCACCGGCTGTTCTTCCATCTGGGGCGGCACCTATTCGCAGACACCGTACACCGTCAACAAAGACGGCCAAGGTCCGGCATGGCTCAACTCCCTCTTCGAAGACACTGCGGAAGCCGGTCTCGGCGTCTATTTCGGCGCGAAACAGCAGAGAGAGCGCGCGAAAATGGTAGCAGAGCAAGTTGTCGCGGAGAAAGTGGACGACAAGGTAGTGAAAGCCGCTAAAGAGTGGCTCAAGGCTTACGAAGATGGCAAGGCGTCCAACACTACAGGTAAGGCGCTTGAGGCCGCTCTGAAAGCCGCAATTGACGGCGGAAACAAGAGCAATCTGCTCAAAGAGCTCTATGCTTCCTCCAACCAGTTCATGAAGCCCTCCACCTGGATGTTCGGTGGAGACGGTTGGGCTTACGACATCGGTTACGGCGGTCTGGACCATGTTATCGCTTCCGGCGAGAACGTGAACATGCTCGTATTCGACACCGAGATCTACTCCAACACTGGCGGTCAGGCCTCTAAGGCGAGCCAGATGGGTCAAGTAGCTCAGTTTGCGGCGGCTGGTAAGCCTGTTCGTAAGAAGGACCTCGCCCAAATCGCCATGGCATATGGCTATGTCTATGTGGCACAGATCGCAATGGGTGCGGATTACAACCAGACTCTCAAAGCGATCCTCGAGGCTGAGGCGTATGATGGTCCGTCTATCGTCATCGCGTACAGCCCCTGCATCAGCCACGGCAACAAGAACGGTATGGGTTCTGCAATCGCGACCACGAAACACGCTGTTGAGTGCGGTTATTGGCATAACTTCCGCTTTAACCCGGATCTCGCGGCAGAAGGCAAGAACCCGCTCATCATCGACAGCAAGGCTCCGACTAAGTCCTACGGCGAGTTCTTGAAGAATGAAGTCCGCTACACCTCTCTCGAGCGCGCCTTCCCAGAGCGTGCGGCAGAACTCTTCGCCACCGCGGAGATCCTCGCCAAAGAGAAGTGGGAACTGCTGAATATGCAGAAGGAAATGTTTGACAAGAAGTATGGCGTGAAGTAACAAATGCGAAAGGGCCGCGACCTGTGAGGGTTGTGGCCCTTTTCTTTTTTGCCTTGCGTGCGCTATAATGATATTTTATTAGCCTGCGGCTCGCAATGCTCGTTGCGCTGAGGCGCCTTACTTTTTTGGTCTTGCCCAAAAAGTAAGCAAAAAATGCGCGTCAGGTGGCTTTGCCTCCCTGACGCCCCCACTTGACTGTTGGTTTGTGTGGCGTTTAGGGTTTGTGGTTCCCGCCTGCCGGCGGAGGTTTATGTCGCTTTCGGGCGTATGCATTCGTGCGGTACGCTAGACGAATGTGCGGGTAGTCGTCCTACGCACTCCTTTCCGCTGGGCGAGGCGGAAGCTGTGACATTGTGTTTCGCTGTGCACTAAAATTTAAAAGGAAGAGATTTTTAAGAGAAACGCGGTTTCTCTTAAATTGTTTTTTGACTGCTTTTTGTCAAGATAAAAAGTAGTTCGCCTTCGGCGACACGAAGCAATAGGCCCAATGGCCTAATTAAAGCATCTCTATAGCACCCGCAAGGCAAAAAAAGAAAAGAGCCACCCCCGCTTAAGGAGGCAGCTCTTTCTGTAAAAAATCATTTCTTCGAATACTTCCTTGCAAAGCAACTTGCAGAAAGCACCATAAACACAAGGCCTAGACCCGTTAAAATGAGGAGCGACACTGCGGGGGTGATGGTCACCTGGCCTACTTGCACCGCCAACTCCATATTAAGCAATGCTTCCAGTGGGGCATTCCACAACTCCAGGGACACGGCGCGGAACAGGGCTACGGCGTAGGTCAGGGGGTTCCAATCGCTGAGGGTCTGGATCAGTTCGGGTAAAAGGGACGAGGCGACGTATGCGCCTGAATAGAAGGGCAGGGTGAGGATCAGGGCGGTGATGCTTGCTTCGCGGGTCTTGGTGTTTCGGATGACGCATGTCAAGAATAGACCGACGCTGGCGAAGATGAGGCTGAGGAGCAAGATGAGTGCTACGACGGCGACAACCGTCCATAGGGATGTGATCTCCTTCCCCACCACGGCAACGCCAATCGCGTAGATGATGAGGCCCATCGCAGCGGCGATCGCGGCTACAGAGAGGAGTTGTCCGGCGAATACATGCCACCAAGGCGCCCCGACCACATTCTCCTCCACCGCCGAGGATTTCCATAGGGCGAATTGGAAGACTTCCACGACGACCAACCCCACCAGCATGAAGGGCACGGGCGTATCCACATGCTCGCTTCGGAACCACTCGCTGAACAGATAGAGGAAGAAAAAGGGGGCCAACAACGATACGATATGGCTTTTCCACTCTGCGCAGAAGGCCCTTGCGTTTCGGTCGCACAGGGTTAAAATCGTTCTCATGTTGGCCTATACGACCTTCACGCCGAAGGTGACCATTTCGCCGTTGACGTCCCATTCCTTGACGAAGCCATCCGGCTCGGCGGTGTCGATGGCAGTCGCGAGGACTTCGCCTGCGATTTCGGCGAAGTTGCGGGCTACAACATCGGCGACATGTTGGCTGCCGGTCATGGTGACGCGGATACGGTCTGTCACTTGGAAATCGGCCTCTTTGCGCATGGTTTGGATTTTGCTGATGATCTCGCGGGTGAACCCTTCTTCGATGAGCGCGTCGTCCATCTCCGTATCAAGTGCAACGGTAACGCCTTGGTCAGAGACAGTATGCAGACCCTCGCGCTGGGTGTGTTCGATGAGTAGGTCTTCAGCTGTGAGGGTAATTGGACCAGTAGCGAGTTCTAAGGTGAGCTCCCCCGTCTCGTCTAACTGGGCTTTAGCGGCGAGGCCATCTAAATGAACCAATGCTTCCCGAATCTCGCCCACTTGTTTGCCGTATTTCGGGCCCACCGTCTTGAGGTGGGGTTTAAAGAGATACGAAACCAAGCCGGAGGCATCGTCTACAAATTCAATGTCCTTGATATTGAGTTCGTCCGCAATGATGGCAATAAACTCCGCGTTTAGCTTGATACCAGTGCTAACATACATTCGTCTCAAAGGCTGTCGGATCTTGAGATTTGCTTCATTGCGCGCCGCACGACCCAAGCTAACAACATTTCGCACAAGCGCCATGCAAAGTTCTATCTCTGCATCCATGGGCCATTTTGCTGCTGGAAATGGGCAAAGATGCACGCTCTCCGGCGCATCCTTTTGGACACTGCGGACTAGATTTTGATAGATGGCCTCCGTCATAAACGGAATCATAGGTGCGGCGGCTCTTACCACGGTTTCCAAACAAATATACAGCGTGAGGAACGCGTTGACAGTGTCTTGTTCTAATCCTTTCGCCCAAAAACGCTCACGACTACGGCGGACATACCAATTAGAGAGATCGTCAACAAAGTCTGCCAGTGGGCGGCAGGCTTCCGGTAACTGGTACCTTTGCATGTGTTCATCCACCGCAATTACCGTACTGCTTAAGCGGGATAAAATCCAGCGATCCATAACGGAGAGTTCCGCATTTTCCACTGTGTACTTCGTCGGGTCAAACTGGCTGATCTCCGCGTAAAGCACGTAGAAGGCATAGGTGTTCCAAAGGGTAGAGAGAAACTTCCGCTGCGTTTCCACCACGGCCTGACCATCCCATCTACTCGGTACCCACGGCGCGCCGTGGGTAAGGAAATACCAGCGGATCGCGTCCGCCCCGTATTGGCGCAGGGCCTCCATCGGCTCGACTGCGTTGCCTTTAGATTTCGACATTTTCTGTCCATCTTTATCTTGGACATGGCCCAAGACGATGACATTTTTGAAGGGCGCCTTGTCGAAGATCAGCGTGGAAATTGCCAGCAGACTGTAGAACCAGCCCCGGGTCTGATCCACCGCTTCGGAGATAAAATCCGCCGGGAATTGGCTTTCGAAGAGTTCCTTGTTTTCGAAAGGATAGTGATGCTGCGCGAAGGGCATGGAGCCGGAGTCATACCAGCAGTCGATCACCTCCGGGGTGCGGCGCATTTCGTCGGCGCACTTCGGACAGCTGATCGTCACCTCGTCGATATAGGGTCGGTGGAGTTCGATGTCTGCCGGGCAGTTCTCGCTCATCTCGTGCAGTTCGGCGATCGAGCCAATGCAATGGCGATGCCCACAGTCGCAGACCCAAATCGGCAGAGGCGTGCCCCAATAGCGGTCGCGGCTGATGCTCCAGTCCTGCACATTTTCGAGCCAGTCTCCAAAGCGGCCTTTGCCGATGGATTCGGGCACCCAGTTGATCGTGTTATTGTTGCGGATGAGGTCCTGTTTCACCGCCGTCATCTCGATGAACCAGGAATCGCGCGCGTAGTAAAGCAGCGGTGTCTCACAGCGCCAGCAGTGGGGGTAGCTGTGGACATAGTTCGGTGCGGAGAGGAGCAGGCCTTTTTCTTTGAGGGACTTAATAATCATGGGGTCCGCGTCTTTGACGAATACGCCTGGCCAATCCGTCTCTACGGTCATGTTGCCCGCGGCGTCTACATATTGCACGAAGCCCATCTTGTATTTGCGGCAAATGCGATTGTCATCTTCACCAAAGGCTGGTGCCATGTGAACAACGCCTGTGCCATCTGCGGTGGTAACATAGTCGTCCACGGTGACGAAGTGGCTCTTGGCGGCGTTCTCCGGGTCTACGAAATCGAAGAGGGGGCGATATTTCTTGTGTTCCAAGGCCGCGCCCGGCATTTCTGTGAGGACTTCGTATTCGGCTTCTTCGCCCAGCACACTCTGGAGCAGGTCCTTCGCCAGATAGTAGCTTTCATCTCCCACGCGCACTTTCACATAGATGATCTCCGGCCCTACGCAGAGCGCGAGGTTGCTCGGCAGCGTCCACGGAGTCGTCGTCCAGGCGAGGATATAGGTGTTCGCTTCATCGACCACCGGGAATTTCACATAGGCCGAGCGTTCTTTGATGTCTTTATACCCTTGCGCTACCTCATGGCTGGACAGCGGCGTCCCGCAGCGGGGACAGTAGGGAACGATCTTGAAGCCCTTATACAAAAGCCCCTTATCGTGGATCTGCCGGAGCGACCACCACACAGACTCGATATATTCATTGTGATAGGTGACGTAGGGGCGCCCCATGTCCGCCCAAAAACCGACGATGTCAGAAAAATCCTCCCACATGCCCTTATATTTCCAGACGGATTCCTTACACTGGTCAATAAACGAAGCCAGCCCATAGGCCTCGATTTGCGCTTTGCCGTCCAGCCCGAGCAGTTTTTCCACTTCCAGTTCCACCGGAAGACCGTGCGTATCCCAACCGGCTTTTCGCGGCACAGCGTGGCCCTTCATCGTCCAAAACCGTGGGACCGTGTCTTTCACCACGCGTGTCAATACATGGCCGATGTGCGGCGTGCCGTTGGCTGTGGGGGGGCCATCAAAGAAGACATAGGGCTTTTTGCCCTCGCCGTCTTCCATGCTTTTTTCAAATATATCTTTTTCTTTCCAGAACTTCAGGACTTCGGCCTCCCACTGGGGAAAGCCCATGCCTGCGGGGACTTTTTGATACATGGTGATACCTCCTGGATTTCTCTCGAATGGTATTTTTGTATCATACTACAGGGAGGGGGATTTTACAAGGTGCCTTGTTTGCTGTTTTCTTCTATTTATGCGATTTTATGAGCCTGCGGCTCGCTGGGCTCGTTTCGCCGAGGGCGACCTACTTTTTGTTTTGACAAAAAGTAGGCAAAAAACAATTTAAGAGAAACTGCGTTTCTCTTAAAAATCTCTTCCTTTTTGACTTTTGGTTTGGGTGCGTTCAGGGTACGTGGTTCCGCCTGCCGGCGGAGGGGTTGCCGCTTTCGGGCGTGCGTGTTTTTGTGCGGTGGGTGCGATTGAATGTGCGGTGCGCCCCTATACGGGAATGCACCCGCCCTGTTTGTATAAAATCAAATGCCCG
>Ga0131853_10007183_pt1 | contig 20124 bp, 5 predicted proteins | sample TergutLab28metaG_FD_92764 | JGI IMG/M metagenome (GOLD analysis project Ga0131853, IMG submission 92764) | Labiotermes labralis P1 segment gut microbial communities from Petit-Saut dam, French Guiana - Lab288 P1 (version 2) (version 2) | ecosystem: Host-associated > Arthropoda: Insects >... | reverse complement strand
TCTTCCACCTGTTTTCTTAAAATTGGAGGCATTTGCGTCTATGGTTTTAACTCCCAATTGCCAGTATATATATATATATATATATATATATATATGGCCAAGTAGAAAGGTGTAATCTCTGCCTTTTGTTCTTAGTATGCTTTACGTTTTTCTTCAATATTCCAAACAAATGGGACGTGACGCTGACCCCTCACCCCTTCTAGTGTCGTGGTCAAGAAAGAGTAGAGCTATACCTCTACTCCCCCTATGGACCATACGTCCTGTACAGAGCCTCAGTGCCTGTACAAGGGTTCGCTTTACTTTTTTTTCCCCAAATAAACAGCAATTGTTGTCTTACACAGTATTAACTTGTTTTTCTAATAGCAGCAAACACTCTTCTCCGTAAAACAAAGGAGTTAAATTTGCCTCTGTCCGCGTCATGGAAGCATACATGGGACGTATTCGTAATTTCGGTCAGAGATGGACGTGATTTGTTACCTTTGGGTACCGCTCTTTTTATCCGCGGGAAAGAAACCTGGTACTCGTTGAATAAGAGGCTGGGCGAACTCCAGAGCCGGTTGCGAAGTTGCAGAATAAAGGAATATTTGTTGTCTGTACAGAGATATGAACCCCCTTATCTTCTATCCAGTAGCACTATCACACTACCGAGTACGTCAGCCCGGCTCATTCTCTGTGGGGAAGAAACTGCGTCTTCGTTTATTAGGTTAGAATTATTTTAGGCTTTAGAGCTTTAATATATAATAATTAATATAATTTGTTTTGAGAGAACGTCCCACAGAAAAGCTCCTAATGTAAGGATCAACAAATAGAAAGTCAAGCTTACATGGATATTTAGGGCATTTTTCAAACTTTCAACCTGAAGAGATCAAAGTTTTGAAGCGTCTTAAGACGACGCAGCTGGGTAAGATTTCTTTGGCGAATCAAATATTTTATTTATTGAAGTCCTTCTTCAAGTGAATGCAAAGTCATTCTGTTTAACCATTTTAAACCAAGCTGTAAATATACGCAACACCTTATACAACGTTAAGGAACTCTGCATTTTGTCTACATGATTTATTTATTTATTTGTGTCTCACAGTGGTCATAGCCATGCACGATTACTGCTTTAAACAGCAATAACTGGCCGTTTTTTGTAAAGGAGAATGTGAATGTTTACTGTGAGGTAAGAACTGAATTTTACGGGTATTATCTTCCAAGGCGACTATAACTAGAATCTTGAGGGTTGTTTGACCGTGCATCTTCCTCATGAAATAAAGTGAAATGCCAACTTGATGCAACAAGGTAATTTTATTGATGTATTCTCAGGTCTACATGTTTCGGGCGCATAGTCCATCATCAGGAGCATTAGATGTTGTGTTTCAGCATATGGTTTTCTGCACTGTAAAGAAAGAGTATATGAAGCGCGCGCGCGCGCGCGTGTGTGTGTGTGTAGTGGCTGTATGGCTTACAGCAACTACACACACACTTCGTATTCTCATTCTTTGCAGTGCAGAAAACCATATGCTGCAGCACAACATCTAATGCTCCTGATGATAGGCGTATGCGCCCGAAACATGTAGAGCTGATAATATATCAATAAAATTACCTTGTTGCATCAATTTGGCAGTTCACATTATAACTGGAATATTCTTACTGTCTGTTTAATAGATGAGCCCCCACGGATAAAAGAAACCAAAACGAATTAATTGAATTTGTGTTGCACAGGAACTTTCACGTGGGGTATTCAAAGTGTTAGTACCGAATGCAGGGGCCAATTTGTTTAAAGTTGTAAAGAAAATTTCAAAATGTGATATGCTGACTTTTACACGGTTCCAGGAGTGAGAAGCTCATATAACAAACCTGGCCACAGCTATACTGACCGGTGTTAGCAGTTACAACATTGGCCACAGCTATACTGACCGGTGTTAGCAGTTACAACATTGGCCACAGCTATAATGACCGCTGTTAGCAGTTACAACATTGGCCACAGTTATAATGACCGCTGTTAGCAGATACAACAGTGACCACAGCTGTAGTGACAGCTGTTAGCAGTTGTAACGACTATCACACACGTTAAGCAAGATGGCTTCCGCAAATTGGTATTAGAGCTACTTAAAATAATAACAATCTACGGGTGACTTTTGTCGTGGGTAATTTCGTGTGTAAGGGTTTTATGGTAGTGTGTGCATAAATTATGCACTTGGAGATGTGCATAAATTATGCACTTGGAGAATTCCCATTTTCCCTTCTTTATTAAACACCGCGTGCACAAAAATAATCTAAAATTACATCAAGAAATTCCTTCTTAACTTTAACATCTGAACTGGTTTTCGAGAGAAGACATTTCCTAATTTAGGAACAGTGTCAAGGCTGTTAATACTAAGAATTATTAGAATGTCAGAATCAGTAGAGTTGAAAATTTTATGTGTGGATTAGCAGCACACACACGATAAGTGAAGGGCACAGCACATAAACGTTGTGCCTTCATTGTTATGATGTTACATCTGCAATGTCTGGCAGAAACATTGTAGTGAAAAATCACTTGTAGAAATGTATGAAAGGTTGTAATTTCATGGATTGTCATGATATCATCGTGGAACAACAGAAATTGTCTAGCGTCTCATTAGTACCTCATCAATAGCAATACTAAGTACCTTGTTTTAGAGAGTAACGGAGAGAAATGTAAATATTGTTATAATTTGTGTCTCATAAAGAAATTCCGAAATGCGACTGTAGTGCAAATCAGGGAGCTATTAATTTTTTTTCGAAAAATACAACAGAATTTAATAATGAAGAAATCCGTTTTTATTCGCAAAGAAATTATTTGCAGCGTAATTTCGAGGAGGGAATGCGACGGTTGGGTTTACAATGTTGTGTATTGCCTTCTGGTATACAGGAGAGCGCAAATATCGGAGGAAGTTAGAAATATTAACGGAACAATTTACTTGTCGCTGTGTAAAAATCTGAAACTAGATTTCTCACTTTAAATGAAGGAACCGAAGTTGACTGCAGCCGACAAAGAGTGTCTTTAGGAGAACAAACTTATACCGACGAAAAAACGAAGCAGTAATTTTACGTCTTCGTAGGAGAATTATATAACGTAGAAATACATAACTTGTGTCCTTGTCAAATTCTAGGTGTGTGTAATCCAGGATTATGACTGAGAACCTAGAACGCGTGAGAAAAATAATGAATATGTACAAAAATATTTGATGGAAAATATGAAGTTAAAAGGCCATTTATAAGACACAGAGTTTTTGGGACTGTACCACAGAAAGCGGTAGCTAATAATCAGTGTGGGATATTGCAGAACACATTCATTTGTATCAGGATAAAGCCCAGTGGCAGGATATTTTACACAAGGTAACATTTAAAAATTTCTTTTTCCATAAATGTTGACAACTTCCTTGACTTGCTCTAAGTAAGCAATTATAAGCTTTTCAGAAAGGTCTCTGTTCAAGGTGATTAACTAATTACATACTTGGAACGGTAAGTGGGTTGCTTGAGACGAATTTTAATCTTCCTCTGACTTGTTTTTGCGTACTTTGAAAACTTCATAGCTTAGAATAAGAAGTGCTATGGGTTTAAAGTGACTTAGTCGGATTTGTGACAAGTTACAAACATATGGGCCGGAAGATATGGGGTTTGATTCCAGACAGGAACAAGAAATCATTTCCATTTTCTAAACTTACAAACTGGCTCTGTGTTCTACTCAACTTCCTACTCAATGGGTGCTGGGAGTTCTTTTCCGTGTCTATTTGACCGCTCAACTTCATCTATTGCTGAGTTCAGAACTGAGTGGAGCTATACCTCCATATCCCATACGTGCCTTTATGGTGTGAAAATGGACAAGTTTAACTTTACCGCCATAAATTTCTTTAATTATATAATAAAGAAAAATTTGAAAGTTTCTGAACATACAAATTTATCTACATGTCTATTTGCTGCATCTTTACTAGTCTCTGATTACCTTCCGAACACTTAACTTTCCAACCCACAGGCTCAGAACCTGCGCTCACTCTCCCGTCTCAGATATAAACCTTTCGTTTAAGTTAATCACTGCAGTTTGTCTACGTAAATCAGTCCTAAACAATATACATTCCGATCTCACGTGCCTTCAACATATGTTAATTTCGGAATCACAAATCACGTCATAGTTGAACACTGCATGTTGCAACGCATCTTAGGCCGTTGGTATATGATGTACATAAATTATGCTAATTGTACTCTTCAGGTGTGTACGTACTTTAAGATCACAAGGTCACTGGATGTATGAGTGCCTTTACCTATTAATACAAACAAATACCGCCAAAGACAAAGCCAACATTTGTGTTAAAATTCGTGAAATGTGGTGACAAGCGTGGGCCTGTGCAGCTGCTTGTAAATTCCTAGGGACTGTCATATAATACATATATATGTGTGTGTATGCGCGCGCGTGCGCCCTTGTGTAAATGTATGTGTTTAATAGTGCGTTCTGATCCTTAGCTGTAGATAAGTGTAAGAGAAGAATCTAGTTTTGAATTGAAGTCTACCCAAAACCTTTGCCTAGTGATAAATATTCTATACTTGTGTATGGAATGTCCCTTTTTCGAATCTTGGAAGAACATCGGCTCTGCTGATGGAATACTGTGTAATTTTCCTCAGCGATTCCAGGAGAAGGTAGGGTAGGGTAGGATAGGGTAGGGTAGGATAGGGTAGGGTAGGGTAGGATAGGGTAGGATAGGGTAGGGTAGGGTAGGGTAGGGTAGGGTAGGCCACTATCGCTCCCCTTCCGATATTTTCCAGTTAGCAATTTAGCAGTAATTTTGATACCAACCCTATATAGCCTGAGAAGAAAAGACAAACTGCATAATTTTGTCACATTTAAGAAGGATGACATAACACTTTCCTGTATTTTGGTGACGACACACGTGAAATGACATTTCTGCACACTCATTTACACTTAGGGCAGAGGCATCCAATATTTTTTTTAATAAAGGTCCACATCTGTGTTCCGCAGTTGCAAAAATGACAGACAGTGTTACATTTAAGCTTGTAAATTACTGCAACATTTTTCAAGCCAAAATGTGTAATTTAAACATTTGGCCACAGGTCGCGTAACACCTGTGGGACCACACTTTGCAAATCCCTGGCCCAGAACAACGTCGAAAAGTACTTTGAGGAGAAAAAATAAAAATCCATGACGCTGTAATGAGACAAGAGGCAAAATACAAAGTAGGGTTTTAGACACTGAATATAGATAGCTAAAAGGCTGGCTGCTTCTGAGAGAAAAGTTTTATTGGAGAAACCCATACAATAATATATTAATGCAGCTGTTTGGAGATTCAGATATACTTTCATTTGCTAGAACATGTCGGTTGCATTGTATTGGTCATGTTAATTGAATTGATAGTAAAAGAAAAGTAAGTCAGATATTTAATAATAATCTCCAAGGAAGTCTACAAAGCGGACGATAAAAAAAAGGACGGTGGAACTGTGTACAAGCAGAGATTACTAGACACAGAATAAAAACTGAAAAGAGGTCAAAAACAGATCTGAATGGGAAAAGGCTATTAAGGAAGCTAAAGTCCGCGTTGGACTGTAGTATTATCGAAGAAGAAGAAGAAAAAGAAGAAGAAGAAGAAGGAAGAAGAAGCAGAAGGAAGGAAGAAGAAGAAAGAAGAAGAAAGAAGAAGAAAGAAGAAGGAGGAAGGAGGAAGGAGGGAGGAGGAAGAAGGGAGGAGGAAGAAGGGAGGAGGAAGAAGGAGGAAGAAGGAAGAAAGAGGAAGAAGAAGAAAGAAGGAAGAAAAAGAAAGAAGGAAGAAGAAGAAGGAAGAAGGAAGAAGAAGAGGACCTAGAAAACCCCTATGATAATGTCTAATATTACTAATTTGATCTTCGAAATGGTTTTTATATTTTCGCCTAATAAATTAACATAATCAGAATAACCATTTGCTTAGATTGTAATCTATTTGAAATGCCAATAATTTTCATGGATCTCCACGCAGTTGCATTCAGTCTACCATAAAGTCAACAGAGTGATACAATATCCCTCAAAACACTGAAAATCTTTTGCAATATACAAGTATGTTGAGAAGCATTCTTTGAAATGAACTGGCTTCTTCCGCTGTCTGCTGATGAACCGCATGGTAGCAGGCAGCTGTTGTACAAGCAAAGGCTGAAGGCGGCTTCTGTAAATAATAACAGATCCACGTAAGTTGTACCGTTGCTGTACATAGCTCGAGGGCTTCCAACTTCAAGATCAAACGCACAGGGTCGGTAAACAGCAATTAAGGGCCACCTTAAACCCCCAATCACGATCCTTAACTTGGCACTTTTGTTGTTGGTTGGGTTTCTGATGATGAGATCTTCACAAAGTTGCCTGCAAGGTTACGTGAAGCTTCGCCCAACCCTGACGCTGCCTGTTTGTTCAGAGAGCGCTTTCCTTCACTGCGTTTGTTTGTCGATTTTACTTGGTTGGTCTACAAGTTTTTAAAAGTTGTGTTTGTTGCTTTTTGCGTGGCCCTATAGAGATTATTGGTGGAGGCTATCTCACACTATACTGCGTTGAATAATAGGCTGATGGGTTCACAATAGTATTCGCAGCCTGGTCAAAGGCAACATGGCGGCGTTTGAGTAGTGAGACTGAGAAATCCATGAAAATTCAAGACAGCTCTTTAGTATGGCCGAGATTACAACTGTTGACCCGCATAACACAATATAAAAGCGCTACTGCTTGAGATAGGTGGCACAGTTGTTTGAGGCACTGCGCTACAAACCGGAAGGTTGCAGATTCGATTCCCTATGAGGTCACTGGGATTTTTTAATGACTTAATCCTTCCACCCACACTATGGCCCTAGGGTCGACTATGACACTAACAGAAATAAGTACTAGGTATGTTTCCTGGGAGTAAAGGCAGCCGGTGCGTATGGCTGACAACCTTACCAACTTCATGTGCTGATTGTCTAGAAATTCTGGGAGCCTCAACTTCTTAAGAACATGTCCAGACCTGTGTAGAGATAGCTTGACCTTTACTGTCGGGACACGCAATTGGTTAAGGCACTGCCCTACAAGCTGGAAGGTCGCGGGTTCGATTCCCGTTAGTGTTATTGTTAGTTTTCATTGACCTAATCCTTCCGGCCGCACTATGGTACTGGGTCGACTCAGCTTCTAACAGAAATGAGTACAAGGAATATTTTCTTGGCGGTTAACGGCGGATTATATGTAGGACTGACAAACTTACCACCTTCTTGAGCCGGTTTTCATGAAATCTGGGAGCCTCAACCTCCTGAAACATTCAGGATCTGTCCAGATCTGTTTCAGGGATAGCTGAAACCTTTACCGCCTAATATAACTTGTTTGTTTCTTTTGTTGTTGTCGTTGTTGTTGTTGTTGCTGCTGCTGCTGCTGCAGGTATTATTATTATTATTGCTCTTCCTTTTAGCATTACATATTTGTGTATGTTACTTTTATTAAATGTTTGTAAATATTCAGTTTTCTCCAGACATTTTTACCTTCTCATGTCTAGAAACGAATATTTTACAAATGTATATAACAACACAATGCAGTATTAAGTTCCTACAGTCCAACATTTGTTCATCTTACTGCAGTTGACACTGTTCCGGATCTGTCGGTCGACAAAATTTGTTACCTTTAAGATTCTCCATTACTTTGGAACTAATGTGAGGGCTGGCTTCCAGTTCAGTAGATCTAACTAAGCAGAAGGAAGTGATATGTTTGTTATGGAGGGATTCGGGGTAGCAGAAGGGGAAATTTTCCATCGTCTGATGTTTAGATGACGCATTGCTCAGTCATCAGGACCCTTTCTGCCACAGATAACAAGCTGCACGCGGTTTGTCACACACTGGCGCTACTTACAGGTTAATATTTAAAACTTGTTTTCTCCCCAAATTTCATCGTTTTGCTAGAAGTTCCCCAGGCTTCGCGCGCTCAAAATTCTGGTAAATGTAAATGTAAATTGTCTCCCTAGGAATAGAGGGGAGTAGCGATATATAACTGTTAATTCGTAACCTCGGCGATATTCGGGGGGGGGGGGATGTTAGCCAACACTCCGCCCCGGATAATCTACGCCCATGACAGAAGCCCGGTATCCATCGTAGAAGAGGATGGTTGAACACCAGGGCCGCTCTGGACGAGAACGGTAAATCTCACCTCCACCGGGTTTGGAACTACGAACCGTCTAGCCCTCAGTGAGTCGCTGTACCAACGACGATATTTCGAAATGTAAGTGTAGCATTAAGATATATATGATGACGGGGCATTGGAGGATTCACCCTGACAAAGAAAACCAAAGTAGGTTACTAGGAAAAAGGTAAGTTTCAATGTCGTGTTATCCACCATGAAACCTGAAGAGGAATTCCACGAGTTTGACGCAGAGCTTCTCTAGCTGAATAGATTCTGCTCAGAAGAACATGAAGTTCTCTTCTTTTTACCATTGTTAGTGCTACAAAAATTATTGTTTTGTATTGTATTTTCCATCTTCCTAAAAGAATTTTTTACAGTTTAAGTATTTTTTTTAAGTACTCCAATTACAAATTTCGTCATGAATTGTACCTAAGGGCTCCAAAATTAAGATAATTTTGAAGATGACTTCTGCAGAGTTTGTGTCACTTTGTAAGGCGTTTGAAAATTTCCGTTTCCGTTGCACACTCCATTTTGAAGACTGTGTATGTTGGAACAAGCGGAATTTATTTACTGTATACGACATTGTTATCATTGAGATTGCAAGGTAACTAGACAAAATTACATAAGAACGTACAAAGTTATATGCTTTAAAGTGTGCCTTATATTCGCGTGTTGCCATCGTCAGCTGTCAGGATATGTACAGTACATATGTGTATTTAGTGTTCTTTGTTTATTCGAGGACATCCCGTTGTGTTTGAATACTCAAAGTAAAACAAAATGTTAAATTTGTTGTGTTTTGACGGCGACTCTAACTTTTTGTTTTGCTTTTAATACGTATTTAGGTTCTGACGACGTGAATGTTCACTGCATTATTGTCGGTCTTATTCCTAAATTTCTTGCAAGTTACTAATCTGAAACAAATTATCCAATGTTCTTCATAAACAGTAGGCCCGGGTAGCGCACTTGGTATAGCGACTTGCTACGGGCTGGACGGCCCGTGTATCGAATCCCAGTGGGGCGAGATTTTCCGCACCGTCCAGACCGACCCTGGGGCCCACCCAGTCTCCTATAAAATGGCTACTGTGTCATTCCCGGGGGTAAAGCGGAAGGGGAGTGGCGTTGACCACCAATCCCATCTAGTGCCGAGGTTAAAGAAAGAGTAAAGCCAATGGTTTCGTCGCACATGTAATAGCGTCACGGATTACCTAGCACAAAAAACAAGGTCAACGTTAAGTTATTTCCCTCTCCTTTTTTTTAAATACTAAAATGCATATTAGCTCTCCTTGTTTCAGCTAAGCATGTATGTTGCAAACCACTATTGCCAGAGATAGTTAATTACAAATAATTATTAAAAAGTAGATTGGAATCTGTGTCAGACTTAAAGAGCCACGGCAGAGAGGCCAATTATGACTGCACTGGTCGATTGATATTCATTTTGAAGCTCGTCGGTTATTTAGAGCAGATATTTGTTACAGGAAATATATACTGTAATTGCTTTGCTATTTAAAAAAATGTTTTTCTATCAAAACAAGAACTTTGATATTTCGGGAGTTTACTTTCACGTAGTGGTAAATAATAAAATCATGTCCTCTGGGATGTGACGCCGTGTATGTAAAGGGTTGGGTAACAACATTTCGGAGGAATTTGCTCACTCAGTTTCATGGGTTCTAGACATGTGTAAAGGAAATTCGATTGTCATTGTCGTGTGGAACTGATTTTAGTCCGACTGTACCTCCATAACACTACATTCTTTGATAAAATGGGTGCAGTTCACACTGCGTCTTTATAAAATCTTGTACCCTACAAAGAAAAATCGTCTATCAGACAACAAGGGGTCACGCATCATGGAACCCGCAATGAAGAACAGATCAAAATTCACGTAACACATGCCTTTAATATCTCTATATTATAACAGAAGCCCAAAATTCTTACATCTCTTCAGCAAATGAATTCAATATCATTTTACTAGAAGTATTCAAATAACTAGCAAACTACTTCAAATAAAAGTTCCTAATTATATTTCGTATGTTTTATCACATTTTAAGGAAATTGCACTTGTTTTGTATTTAAATACATATATTTTGAAAATTTATTCATGAGCCATGAAGTAATACATTCCAATTTGCAAGCCGTGTTAACTAAAAATATGTAGCAGCTTCTAATAAGATTTATCTTGACTAAGGGACTAAACTGTGGCAGATGAGAAAAATGCCTTAAATTTCACGTGTATTTTGTCTGTATAACGAATATACCATACACGAAGTTGTTTAATTTATTTTATAAATAATGACACATTTAATGCACTGCTCTAATATTTTATCCACTCTCTTTCGTATATCTTGCCCTAAAGTTTTGCAGTTATCACGTAGTCCCAACTCTGTAACACAGTCTCACACGCCACATCTCGAAAGATCAGTGAGAAGAGTTCCTGCTCCCCTCAAGATTGCTTGCCGCAGTTCTGTCCGGGTCTGCCACCTGCGAAAAGAAAAACATTAAGGTGAGATCATTAAATTCTGTATAGCTATTTTTTTTGTCGTTGTGCCGTACATTTTGATATCAATAAAGTTCATACACAAAAAAAAATGCACTATTTATTAAACTTGACAAAGTTTTAAAATTTACATTAAAAATCATTTTGAATTGCTCCTACATGTTTTGGTCTACAATCATCATCAGGGAGCCTTCATTAGAGCCTAGCTAAAGTTATATTTAGGTTAAAATTCGGTAAAAAAAAATCTACGTAACATAACGACGTAGTTTGTTTGTTTTTTTTTTTATACAGAATCTTAACCTAAATATAACTTTAGCTAGGCTCTAATGAAGGCTCCCTGATGATGGTCGTAGACCGAAACATGTAGGAGCAAGTCAAAATGATTTTTAATGTAAATTTTAAAACTTTGTGCAGTTTAATAAAGAGTGCATTTGTCGGTGAATGAACTTTATATGTATATCTATAGCTAATTCATTCTCATAATTTTGTAAAAATCTGAATATTTAGTGCGTGTTCATTCACTCATACATAGAAGCCTTCAGCACATACGTGTCAGATTACGTTACTGTCAACCCAGGGGGCACCCTGATTTTTAAATGCAGAATGGAGAATTGTTGTGAATTTAATTTGATATCAATTTTAAAAAGTGTTCAGCCTTTTATCTTAAAATAGCTATACCCATTACATACATCAACACAAAGTCTAGAACAAGAATTATAATCCATAACCAATAAAGTTATATAGAATATAATTTATTTGAAGAAGAGTTTTTAACTTTATAATTACGAAGTTTGGCGTGGTAGGATTATACGTTGCGAGATTGCGAAGAATGTGCAAAGCGGCATTCATACCTTATGGGACGGAACACCGATACCACTGTCTCAGAATCTCAAATTCGGTTTGGACGTGATGACGGACAGAAATTTCCCTGCCACTGTAGGGATTTAAATTTCTGTCGAAGAATTTTGAAGTCAGGTGTTTAGAATTTTTACTGCTAAAAACCTCGGCTCAGCGAACGATTACCTTGTCGGCTATATTTTAATATTTTCTTCAGTCTTCCCAATAATGAGGGGATATATGCCTAGTGAGGCAAAGTGCCCCACTGTTTGCTGTCATATCCCTTGCCGTTAATTACCCACTGATCACTCTGTCATTAGATGCTATGCACGGTGATTCATGACTTGTGGACTTTACTGCACAGATGATTTCCTAGGCATTTTTGATCAAAACAGTTGTTATCATTGTGGGACCTACTGCCAATGGTTTCAGAATTACGGGTGTTTTTTTATTGTCGTCAACGCCTTCATGTGAACAGCGCGTCGCAAGTCACACTGCGCGACCTTGAACCAGCTGGAATAGGAACAGTCAGCAGAACCTGTAACTCTACTTCGCGCTGTACAAAACGGAGCGGCAGCGTGAGTTATTGCAAGCCGCTGCATTTTCGAAAACCTGCTTAAAGCACAGGTCAGGGTAAAACGAAGAAAATTTCATGAAGTTAACTTAAATTTATACTTTAAATTTATTAGATATTATGTTTGCTTATTATCGTGTTACATTTATTTTCAATAATCATTACTCTATATTCTAGGTTTCCAACGGCCATAACTCCGTAACGGTCCAAAATCTGACACACGTTGATATGAACTTTTTGATCACAAATACCTGAGGGTATCATCTCCTGCAGTAATTTCCATAAGTCACGAATCACCCTGTATAATTAGAGCTACTGAAAGGATTATTACAGGAAACGCAAGTAAGTAAAGAAATATGAAACCCCGGACCTCAGACCCTCAACAACAACAACAAAAATATATTATTATTATTATTATTATTACTATTATTTTTTACCTTATATAATGTGTTTGGTGTGACTGTGTGTCTGACTGAATCACATTCATTTTGCCACGGTTGCGATAGAGATTGGTTTGCGTGTGATGTCACAAATGATAAAAAAGCGAGCCGTGATTCTACTTGCTTTCTTTTCTCCATACGTGGATCGTTGATTCAAGTTGACACTCGTAGTCACATGTTAATAACAACAAGGTATTGGCAGTTGTACACCCCTGTGTAATAATCACATTCGGATCTGCTTTCATAACAGCAATCAGCCTACCTTTTCCTCTGCAGTCGTGGCTACAAGTCATCCATATCTTTCGGCTCTGCTCAACTCAGCTGTTGAATTCAAGGCAGCAGATAGCCTAATAAAAGGGATCCACACTTGCCACTTGTTATATAAAAAGGAAGAGGGTCCGTTCCTTTATGTTTAATTGCAGCGTTCATCGTAAATCTCCCGACTACTGTGTGCGGTGTTGCCTCCCTCCTTAAGGAAAGATGCTATAAGAGATTATATACACTTTTCACAAGAAGGTGTTCCTAAAGTGTGGACTCTGGCCCAATATGTGGCTGAGAAATCGTTGTTGGTAAAGTGAAATAATAACTACATCCAGAGAGAAGCTTTTGTGGTACTCTAATACGTCTTCGTCTTAGTGAAGAAATTTTCCAGCTTCTATGAAACCTGAAAATTTATAGTCATTCTACCTAATCTTAACCTGAATGCATCTGGCTACATACCATCACAACACCTCCTTTCAATACACGTTTCAAAATTGTCTAGGATTGCGTCTCCCAAGTCACCTGCTTGTACATTTTTCGATTGAGAGATGTCATGAAAAGGTGATGAATTTCGGCTTACTTACAATCGCAAAATGTCTGTTTCTCAGTGACAAGAGAATTTACGAGTGTTAGCAGCAAGTTGGAAAGCAGTCACAGGTGAAACCAAAACGCTAACCCGTAGGTTCCTCTCATAACATAAATTTTCATATTCTTCATTCCAGTAATGAAGTAATGCAGGTATTTCGATTAAATCCATGTTATGTGTTTTGATAAACCTTCATTCGCTGCGTAGCCTGTCTTGCGACAGGCCCATAGCGCCTTCCGAAGCGAGTTCTCCGGAGAAGGTCGTCTAGCGCTCTGTCTTTCAAATTCCGGTACGTTATGGCTAATCGTACTTAGGCGCCTTAAGTTCAAAGCTATGAAATTACGGATAAACTTACTGTACAGAGTGCTGCGTTGTTTGTGATAATGTTCTGTGACAGGGCACTTTCCTGAATTAGAAAGATAACGCTAATGTAAAGGACATGTATACATAGCAACTGACATACATGCTACGTAGTATGTACAGTACAAGCATGAATACATACATAGACATATTCATACTTACATACATAGATACATACATACTTACTTACACACATACAATCATATATGCATTCATGTATTCATACACACACACACACACACACACACTCACACACACACACACACATACATATATACATACACACACACACACACATACATTCATTTTTTAAAAACGTACATATAACATACAAACATATACACACAATACATATAACATTCATACATGCACACATGCATATATACATAGCTGCACAAACATCATACATATAGGCAAAAAAAATACATATATACATCTATACATACACACATATTCATATATATGCATACATACATACATACCACACACACACACACACACACACACACACACACATATACACATACATACACACACATACCTACACACATGTTCATATATACATACATACATATATATATATTCGTACATACGTACGTAAATACATACATACATACATAATTCTTATACACACAGATACAACACTCATACATAAACAGAAACAACACACACACACATTTATACATACATATGTACATAAATACCTACATCATACACACGTGCATACACACATACCCACATACGTACACACCTACACATATACATACATGCGTAAGTGCATACATATAGTGTATGTACGTCATGCACACATACACACAATACACAGACCTACATACATACGCACACAAAATACATAGACCTAGATACACATACAATACATAGACCTACATACATACACATACAATACGTAGACCTACATACAAACACACACAATACATAGACCTACATACACACACACACACACACACACACAAAATACATAAACCTACATACATACATACTGTCTAACGTCATTGTGTAAATGAGAAATGCGTCCTTAGGATTATTACGCAGCAAGTAGTGGTAATTTCTTACCGAAGTTTCGGGACAACTTATCGGTCCCATATTCAAGGGTCAAGAATCTTGCCCCTTCAATATGGGACCCATATGTTGTCCCGAAACTTCGGTAAGAAATTATCACTACTTGCTGCGTAATAACCCAAAAGAACGCAGTTCTCATTTACATCTCGGCGATAGCCTGAAATCACGCATAATTTTGCAGTGTTTAGTTTTTCTCTCTCATTTTCTGCAGGTTCCTTTCAAATATCGGGTTAAAGATTTTTTCACATTCTTACCCTGCATCGTGATATTATCAGAGTTTATTATTCGCCAACTAATGCACAAGTGATTGTCTTAAAAATATTAAAATTTACATTAAAATAGCACACCATCTTCAGGGAACTCATTAGCCGTGCTTGCTAAAGTTAAACTCTGTTGAAATAGTCTGTTATGGTACATCGGTGTGTGATTAATTCGGTGGTGATGTGGCTGCATATATTAGTAGGTCCTTGATGGTGTGTGTATGTTGCACTGTTCAGGAGTAGGTTTTGTATCGAGGGGTGTAGGATGTTTCTCACACAAATTACATTTCGAATTTAGCAACCGAAAACGAAGGAAAAGTTATGTAATTTATAAACAATTTGACTGTTATTTCTGAAGGAATACACTCTTGTGTAAGGCAACACGTGCATCATGTAACGTGCCGAAGAATCTATACACAGCCGGGACTCACCAGCTGTGATATTCCTGACTGAAAGGTTCTTGGCTGCCTAACCAATCTTGCATATAGACGAGTGTCAAATTCTCAAATACGGCTTTGGTTCCTATTAATAGTTCAACCTCTGAAGTTCAGTAGCTGCTATTCTTACTCCAGTGTTTCACCTTGCGAAAAGCCTCAGTCTTGGCACAGTGTGCATTCTTGTGACTTGCATGGTTCTTACAAAACCAGCATTTATTTCTCTAAATATCAATTACCAATTGGTTCTTATACAAAGTAGAGAGCGTCTTCTCTGTGTAAGGCAAGAGATCAGTTGTTAAATTTTGTTTAATGAATTTTAGTTTTTAAGCGTTAAACATGGCCGGTTCCACTAGCCGCGCGGTCTAAGGTGTAGGTCTGCTGCCGCTCGCCTGCTGAGATTGTGGGTTCGAATCCAACCTGGGGCATGGATGTTTTTCTGTTGTGAGTGTTTTCGGGTATAGATTTCTGCGGCGAGTTGATCACTCGTCTAAGAAGAGTCCTACCGACTGTGGTGCATCGTTGTGTGTGATCTCGTAACCTCGTGAATGAGGTGGCCCTGGCCCACTGGGGACCGTCGCCCCAAAAACAAACAAAAAGGGTTTAATATGAATACATTTGCTCTAATCTGAAACTTCTACCAAGTAGCCTATATATTTTTTTGAGGAATATGCCATGTATTTAAGATGCTCAAACCAATAAGTATGTACACTTTTCACTTAATACATCACAAAACGGCTTGAAATATTTTTGTACTGGGATCATTTCCTGCGCTTAATGGGAACGAGTATTGGAAAATACGCGATTCCTAATGCGAGAGTGAAAATGAGAGCTCACATTAATACGCAAGGCATCAAATTTAAAATGCTTCAGGAGTGAGAGCTTTTAGCATAACGGGCTGCGGGGTGACAGATGGAAAAAGATTCATGAATTCTAAATATTATTGTGCAAATGAGGGAAGCTTCTACATGCAGCAAGGAAGAAAACTTACAGGAATTTCAAGTATTAGTAAAGATAATGTAAAGCTACAGCAAATCCCATTACAGGCCTGGACAGGCCCTGATTGGTCCCAGAGGTTGAGGCTCTCAGATTTCAAGACAGTCGGCATATGAAGGTGGTAAGCCCTACGCACCGGCCGCATTTACCCTCCCCCCCCTTCCCCGGAAATATTCCTGGTACTCATTTCTGTTACAGGCTGAGTCAAATCCAGGGCCAATGTGCGGCCGGAAAGATTATGTCAATGAAAAATTGCAATGACACCTTCGGGAATCGAACCCGCAACCTTCCAGATTGTAGTTCAAAACCTCAACCAACTGCGCCACCGCGTACCCAATAAAGAGGGGGGGGGGTAGCTGCACAAAAAATATGACCAGTACCGGAGGCTGTAGTTACAGTTTTGTGTACTCCAGATGATGGGTGTGGTTGACAGCCGAAACACGTAGAGTGAACTTGCAGAGTAATAAATAGACTGCTTTGTGTTGCATCTCGTTGGACAATTATTAATATAGATCAGCGATGCACGGAACTATAAACATAAATGTAAGTTTGGTACTTTGTAATAAGACTTCTCTCCCTCTAAATTCTTATAAGTATCTCTTTAACAATCATAAATTTCACAGAGTGGTCTCAGACTGGGCCTTATCCACACTTTTAAAATTTAGATTTCAAACGTGTATGATTGGCGAAAATACTGCTTTCGTCTAAAATGCACCGTTGATTATCTGAACCGTCGAGATGAAGATCGTTCAACTTTTGCAACTAATTAATTTTTATTTACGAAGAATGAGCGGCGGTTGAAAGATAATAAACACAACTCTACATCAACTTAAGTAAAAGTTTACCTAATACTTCTTTCTCTCTTTTTATCTTCCACTCTGTTTCTTTTCGTGAGTGGCTGGCACGAAGAGACGGCTGCCTCTAAACCTGATTATATTCAAACAGGAGTGACTCGAAGTTAAGTTAGGAATATGTGATTAGCATAACATAAGCCTAAATAAGCCTTCTTCAACGCCGAACAGATTTTAATGATAGCTGCTTTGTCGGTAATGGAGCTAGTATAAGCAGTCCACCAACTTGTTGTTGATGTGGGCCGACCACTGTACAGCAAAGCATCAACGAAATGCAGCACTGAGCAGTCTAGTTAAATGCCCATGACAAGGTCACACTAAGATGTTTTATATTATTAATTGCCGTGAGTTTTGGGCTTTTATCTGCTTGAAAATCTGTGAAATTCTTATTACGTTAGACAAAAGCGTGATTAATTTATCACGCGGAACAAATCCATCGTTTAAAATATAAGAAAAAAAAAAGAATATAACAAAAGCGAAGCGCAGGGATATTCCTTTGTTTCTTTTAAAGACACTTTAGTGGTTCCATGAGATCGCAGAGGAAGAGCAGGGATAATTCAGTCAGCAACAATCTATAAGCTGAAATTCTGGGTTCTGTTCCAGATATCGCGCCAAGGGCAGTGCCAAATCTCTTTCAGTATTGGTGTAAAATGGCCAATTATGGATCTGGTCAATCAAATCTATTTAGTGAAAGCTTCTGGGATTCGAAGAGTTTCACTTCCACAAATTACCGCTTGTTTAAGCTTATATATATATATTCACAGTACAAAATTCCAGTCTTTCTGCAACTATGCACTACATGCAATTTCAAGTAAAACATGTTATTGTGACGCAGACAATTCTCGTATTTCTTGTTAGATACCGCAGCTTAAACTTCCTTTATTCTTTGTAAGATAACAATCTTACTATATCCAGGGTCTCTTCTAGTTCTAGGAGTTTTCTAAATCCTATTCACAAACATGTCAAGTCACCATAAATAGGGGCTCATTCTTTTGTGAGATTTGGGCTTGAAGAGGTCAACCGTCCAATAGTCCTGTTCTATGGCTTGAGAATCAAACTTTCCTTGTTCTTGATGGGGTAGTGTAAAAGTGGGTCCCTTGGCATTGCAGATGTTAATGGAGCCCTTTTACCAGCTTCTAAAAATGAAAAATAACTGCGGAGAATTTGTAGTAGTATAATTGATAGGACAAAATGGGATTAACCGGAGATAAAGTCGTCAGATGTCACTTTATTTACCACAAATATCATATAGAATTTCATAATATTGGATCTTGGTGCCGGCGGTGAAGTGTCCGTGACTAACTTTCTGATCTATGATCAAACTGTTTTCTGATCACTATCGATAATTTATTCCTTAATCAGTTACAATTTCTAGGTTACATTTTGAAAAGAATAGACATATAGTTGTTAAATGTCAGGAAATATTTTGCATTTTTTCTAAATATACAGTCATTTATACAAAACGGTGCCACTGAAACTTAGTCTTAGCCAGTTCAATTCAGCCACACTTTCACATCCCACTTTTAATAATCCTATCTCATTCTATTTCCTATTTATCCTTACGTAATTCAGCTATTCTCTTTCCCCATCATCACATATTAATTTCTCTTACGGCTGTGTGACCAGTATCACGCTACAAGTACAAGATCTAAAGATCTTTATTTGGCCATACGTAATGTTATATAGTTTACCCCCGCTACATCCAAATACATTTTGTCAGCCGTTAATCTCCAACACTAGCCTAGTGTGATTACGTGGCTTACCATTTGTTGCGAAACCAAAAGTGAATAACATTGTAACGCAAGTCATTACTGAATACTGTTCTCGGTTTTACTCTTAGCAGTCTGAAAGCTATATACATAACATTTACCACTATAATTAACTAGCCCACAGGTAACAACATTGGATCTCCATTACGAAACTTAGCTACTAAGACCAGATTTTGTTTGTTAAATGTTAACTGTTGGTTCTGAGGACCATTAAAAGGGGCTACGCGTACTACTAAGTTTCGGCTGTTTTTAGATGCTTAGCAAAATTGAGAAAAATCTGTCTCCCTATCTGTCTGTCTGTCTGTCCGCATGGAACAGCTCGGCTCCCACTGGACGGATTTTCATGAAATTTTATATTTGAGTATATTCAATAATATGTTGAGAAAATTCAAATATCATTAAAATCTTGCAAGAATAACGATACTTTACGTTCAAACCAATACACATGTTTGTCATAATTAGCTCAATTCTTCTTAGAATGAAAAATGTTTCAGACAAAATTATAGAGACACCCGTAACACACAATTTATATTAAATAACTTTTTTATTCGAAAATAGTGCCGTTTATGAGATGATTTGAAATAGTATTGTAGAACCGGACAGGCCACAGGTGACAATAAGGCGCATGCGCATTGCATGCTGGGTAATTAAAGCTACATACACACAGTCAGAATATGTAATATTTATTGTTTTTCCACTAAAACAATGGTTGCACGAACGCTCTTCAGTGTTACGTCATACGTACATTGGCTGTCTTGTTAGTCCATATGTGCAAGATCTTTCTGAAGTCTCATTCTCAAACCCTAACTGAAATTGCTCTTTAATGCTGCTGTCTTTCGAAATGCAACGCTGTATTACCTGTTCCGGAGTGAGTGGAGTTGCGGTCCATCGTGCTGTCTCCATCTTCAGGACTTACTTACCTAGAGATCCCAATCTCAGTAATACGGCTATTTTATTACTCAATTATTATACCAACTACTGCACATATATAAAATTTATAAAATTTACACATTAAAACATTAAAAACGCTCCGACATGTTTCGGTCCTAGAACCATCATCAGGGAGCCATATCGTCCTTGC
>Ga0131853_10007182_pt1 | contig 20124 bp, 17 predicted proteins | sample TergutLab28metaG_FD_92764 | JGI IMG/M metagenome (GOLD analysis project Ga0131853, IMG submission 92764) | Labiotermes labralis P1 segment gut microbial communities from Petit-Saut dam, French Guiana - Lab288 P1 (version 2) (version 2) | ecosystem: Host-associated > Arthropoda: Insects >... | reverse complement strand
CTCCGTAACCATTGAACTTTGGATATAGGTGTTTTGGGTTATATCGGTATAGTTTGACCTAAGGAACACTCTCCCGAAGTTAGGTCCTTTCCTCCTGGGACACCCTGTATATATGTATACATGATTTGTGTTAATGTAGTGCCCCATAGAGAAAATTCTACTTTGTTTTATTCCATTTCACTTGATGTATTTCATATATGCTGCTAGCATTGTACATAAGGAATGGCTGGATATGTCCCTCAGCCAGACAAACAGGAAGGCCAGATCACCTGTCATTCACATGGCAACAGCAAAACAGTTGAAACTGCAGAAAACTGTTGCTAGGTGAAAATAGGAAATGCTGACTTAGGTTGAGGAGCATGGTGTAGCTTGGTAAAGCGGCAGTACAGAGATAACCTTCGGCAGCAGCAGACACATGGGGAGTGGAGAAAGAATAAAATTTACAAGATGTGGGCTCTACTACTAATTATTATGCCAGGTAAGCATGATTAAGTTGCTTGATGCCAAACTGAAGTGTGTGAAATGATAGGGTTATGGTTGGGTTCATTTGGTTGCCCTTATAAATTCATTTTCCAAATTGATTGGTTGGGCAATGGAAGGAATGATACGTGGTGGCAGGAAGTGATCAGGCTTTCCTCGTGGTAGTTTTTTGGTAGAGGTTTATGAACTATTGTTTGGTGTACTAATTTTTTTCAATGTACTATACAAGTATCCGGGTTAATTCACTTGTTTGATGTAGTGTTGTAGAATATATTACATATTATATACATGTCATGATGATGTCCAAAGTGGTGGCAGCATACTCTTTTTAGGTAATGGTGTCAGTGACAGGATGGCTACCACATCCCATTACATTATATACCTGTGCCATCTGTTACGAGTTAAGTGAGTATACAGTAGGTACATTTCAATAGGATGTATTTTTCAAGATGTAATAACTGTGTACGTTATTATTGACTTCTAGGGTGCTGCACCTTGTAGTGTTGTTTGCAGATAAATGTACAGCCTCACTGGCTGATAACCAGTATGTACCTTCTTGCATCATAAAATGTCTGGTTCATAATTGTAATTGGTGACAGTTCAAAAGTGTGTTGATTTCTGATAAGCCTTTCAATAAATGGAAATGATACTTCAACTCTGAATAAAAATGCCTGTGATCAAAAGAAATTAATGTTGAAGATTTTCCTGCCTGCCTGTAATTACTCTTTATAAATATCAGTTTTGTTGCTGCAACATGCATTTTGCATAGTCACGTATGTTTCCATAAGGGGAGTTTCAATTACTGTTAATGAAATCTTTGTTCACACATTTATCCAACAGATGGATATGTTCCTCTGCAATGGCAAGAATTTCACGTATATTCAGTGGTTGTGCTCATATACCAGCCAAGACACAGGGGTAGATAATGAAGTTTATGTTACATATCTTCTATAATGTATTTACCAGGAACCTACATTAACTTATGTCCTGTTCATTGACGTGCATGTTTCCATGCTGACTACTGCATCATCATCACTGTCATGTGTTGTATTATTTTCTTTCATTGCTTTCATGCTTTTGTATGTTGTAGTCACTATTTCTTATTTTTGCACTCACATGACTTTTACCATATATTGCTGCATAATTTCTGTAATTGTAACTCATTCCTGTAAAATCCTTCTGTTCCTTTCATACTTAGCCTATTGCAGAGGTATGTGGATTACAACAGCAGTGAAATGTGCCTGTCAATAAATGACATAAATGTGTTGGTGAATACAAAATAGCACAAAAGTCTGACATAGCATTAAAGGAGTATTTAATATAATAAAAACCAACAAATGCACATATATAAAGTACATTTTATCGCATATTATTAATCACCAATATGTTTTTATCACTTCTGCGATTATCATGAAGGTAGCTTTACAAGAGTAATAAAAATAGTTTAACTTCCAAATTGTGTTAACCTTTCGGCACCGGAATTATTTTTTTAATTTTAGCACACCCTGTATATAAAATGTGAATAATGCAGGAACTAAATATGTTAGAATTATGAAACAAACTGCATTTTGAAGAGAAAAAAATGGAGAGTATATACCATGTTTAAAATATTCAGTACCTATATTTGTTGAATAAATATATAAAATGCAACTTTTGAGGTTAGCGGTGCGGTACGACCACTATAGTTGACATTAGGCTTCAAAAGGTTAAGTGGAACTACTCAGAGTCTGAGACCTATATTGTAACATTGTGTGGTTCCACTACTTTAAGTCCACAGTTTATTGTATTCTTAGCACTCTTGTGAAGCTACCCTGATGATGATTCAAGCCCAAATTGGTCATGTCTAAAATTAAGACTTGTAGTGAAATTCAGGCAGTCAGGTGAAGCAGCCACGTCTGGAAATAGTGTGGGCCATACCATATTATCTGTGGTGTGTCTGTCTCTACAATATTTTTCTACATTATCTCATAAATGGCACAATGGCTAATGGAAAATAAGGAAAGCAGTAACGCCATCTGCCAATGGGTAAAGGTTCAGAACAATAGTTATATATTACATCAAAGCCAGCATGATCATCCTTATTGCTGTCAGTATAACCCCATCAAACTTAAGTGGGCACAAATTAAAGGACACTTGGGCAACAAAAAATTTCATAATTTCAATTCAAAGTGACTGCTTAACAGTATTTGGGTTTAAGATTTTACCCACTGTCTAGCATGCCAAACAAAACACAACTACTCGACCAGTGACTCAGATTGGTTCTTTCTAATGGGCCCCACTATCTTTTTCAGATGAGAATGGAAACACATCCAGTTTCTGAAATGTACTGTTATGTGAGTTTGCAGGCTTGTGCAGTAGTGCAGCTGCTCTCCGATCCATGGGATGTGGGTCCAAATCCCTGGGTGACTGATGCCTGACATGTTGAGACCACCACCAGGTAGTCTCAAAACGTCAAGCACCAATTACTCAGTGACAAGGCACAACATTCCAGAATAATGGAAGACCTCATGTTGTTATGTTCAAAACACCAAATGACAGGCAAGTACCAGAAACCCAGTAACCCTAAGTGAAATATATTACCATCAACACATACTTTTAGGGCTTAATAAGAGGATTTGGTTCAACAGCCTTCAGATGCCAAGGTTTCAACTCATGAAGAGGATCACGAAAGACAACACCTTGTAGCTGGTAGATCATTCTTATGGAATTTTACTCCAATGGATCAAACATAGAACATGTGATGCTGATTTATCAATTTTGAGGTAACATAAACTAATAACTTCTATTAACAATTCACAAAATGATTAGTTTCACAGTGTTTTAGGCATTACAAAGCATTACAGTAAATTCAAGTAGAACATCTGACAACAGTGCACAATTATAATATTTGACTTTGTGACAGAATTAACATTCTTTTCTCAATCCCACAACAGACTGGTGCAGTTAGAGAGTTAATGCAATATTTTTATAATTCTATTGAACGTTTGAAAAACGTGAATGTCTAGGTTCACTAGTAGTTAAACCTACAGAAACAAAATAAATATTATACACATTACTGACAATAAATTTTGAAATGAAGCTATCATATACAAACCAAGAATGAAGGTATGGTCTGAACCAGTAAACAAATCACAAGATTACTGACAAGGACCTGGGCACTTCAAACAAAAATAACCACACTGGGCATGTAAGGATGAGAAAATTTTACCAGTTTTAAAGAATAATGGAATTACTGTAGCACTTTACACGTAAACAACTTACAGAAGCTGTACCACAATGGCAGTAGAATACTATGGGCTGATTCAGCTTCAAATTACATACTACAAGAAAGCAATGTTTGTGTGTGATGTGCACACAAACGCTAGGCAACTAAATGCAATGTGAGCAAAAAATTTAATGAGATGGTTATAATAAACCTGAGAGAGTATGTTTAGATAACAATCATCTGACATTTTAATTGCTTAGCACAAAGTCACGGAGAAGACTGTCAAAGTCCTAGAGGGAGGTGCACCATGCCTTGGAGAGAGGGATCTTTGCAAGACAAAGTGTTCTTTACATAACTTGAGAAGCTGTTGGCAGATGAACTGTTCTAGTGAGGGTACTTCTGCACTAATACAAAATACACTTAACATACCAATTACCAGTAAATTATGCCATATGAAACTAACATCTGCACAATAAAAAACAAAGAGAAAAATATACTTTCTTGTGAGATGGAATGAAAGCAGCAGATCAGAATATTGCTACAATCTGCTGTTGGCTAGGTAAATATTATGCAATGTGAACTGTTACATTATCTGAAGCTGTAATCCTAATGTGGTGTTCTTCCTCAGCTCCTCCAACATTAATATACACAATGAAATGCTAAGTGATAACAGGTGCCACAACAAGGCAGTGACAATTACTCAGTATGTTAGCACAGAATGTTGCCTCAGTTCTTAACTCTTCAATTCTTATGCAAAATACAAAGCAACCCACCAGTGGTTACACACAATTACATTGGATATACTTAATTCCAACACTAACAAAATTTATTCACAGCTGTTACACTGCTAGCAAACAATTCTTAATTGTAGTTATGATGAAGATGATGATGAAAGTAACAATAATTTAATAATTTATTCTACATCCATCTTCTCGTCATGCTGTTCGTGTTTGGAAGTGATGTCTTCTTGCCCATCTTTGTTGTCACTGTCTTTGTTGACCGATGGAGGCGGAGGTGGATCTGCCTTTGGTTTTTGCTTAGTCAAGATAGGGTTTACAGTGTTTTCAAATGTCTGCAAAGAGAATCAATACAGTATGGTTCAATGATGAACAGTGTTACATTGTGTACATACTGTGGCCTTACTGGTTTACAAAATGCTGTAAACATTTTGACGATTTGCTGTTCCACCTTCAGGGTGGAAATGAAGCACTCTGAAGGCAGATGTAATGTTGGTACCCATGACTAAGACAACAAAATGTCATAAGCCAGAAAACATAAGACTGACTCCTTAGGCAAAGAAATCAAATTTAATAAATGATAGCTCAATGAAATAACAGCCGCCAAGTTCTACTGAATCATCTGGTGATGTTTACCCTAGATGGCTTTGTGTTCTATTTTTACACTTTATTGCCTTTTTACAACATGTTCTGTAGGATTTTTATATTGCAGGCCAGTACCTGCTAATTATCAACAAACTGAAATTTCACTACAGCAATAATACTAAGGTGGTCTCAACAAAATATTGCAATAAAATGATTTTAGATTTATTTTCAGTTTCAATCAAAATTAAACACTTTTAAACTTACACATATCATAGAAATAACAGCCTATTTTTATAATATTTTGTGGCATGCACCCCCATAGTTGGTGAAACGATGATTTATAATAGGTTCTATTGTTCTAGCATGTATAGACATATATACTCACTTATATAATCAGTGACATACTAAACAGAATTCATTCTGCATATTGTGGTCTTTTTGTGTTTTGACCCTGTGCTGACATTTCAGTGTCACACTCACACCAAATCCTTCAACCCTGAACACAGAGGAAGTATATTTCTAATTTATATAAAATTACATGGTGAAAAAACAGCAAGACCACAATATGAACAACACCCACCGTGAGACCTAGAAACTTACATTACAGTATATTCTGAGAATTCCTGTCTTCTAGGATGTTACACACTTTAGTTTGGTAAACAGGTACCTACATTTTGAAGAAATCTAACAAAGTATGACATAACATTCCATAAAATAGTAATCTTCAGCTTTAACACTGTTCATACCTGCTTTTCTTGCCTGATCTGTGACACAATGACAGGTGGATTCTGAGTGGGTGGTGTTCCTGCTAGGACAACTCGTTTCTCCTCCAACCACTTGTGTGTTTGTTCAATGCTATGCTCAACTTTCTCAATGTCCGATTCTGCCAGATGAGAATAACGGTCATCCCCAGCTCTATACAGATACACAGCTTTCCTTGTTAGCTGCAGAACAGATGCTAATTCTTCAAATGCAGCTGGATGCAGTTCAAACTCCAGTCGCCTCATTTCGATTGGCTCACCTAAATTCTAGAAACAACGAGCCACAATTAAATGTGAAATTATGCACAGAGAGAAATTCTGTGTGCTATGTAGGCCAAAAAGACATATATAAGGTAATGTCAGAAACAAAATTTCCATTTTATGAACCAAATGGAGGTAAGCGGAGACATGCAAAGTGAGTGGTTATGTTTGGACACCAGTACACATAGTCACCAAACTTGTTAAGACACTTGTCACATTATATGATTAGATTTGCCACATTCTGAAGGAAATGTCCTGCCCACAACTCTATGTCTAGACCTTTGCTTTAATCATGTTGCCAGATGGAAATCACCAGCCAAGGTCCTAAAATGAATAAAGGAATGATTACTATAAACAGCCACTTACCTCCAAGCACCAAAAAATAATGCAAACTTAGTTTATAACTTAACATCACAGGTACACAAAGTATAACATTTTTAATTTGGGTATGTATAGAAGTATGAGAAAAGGTATACAAAATAAAAGTCAGAAAATCTGAAGAGAAGAAACCACTTGCAATACCCAGGCACATGTGGAAGGACAATATTAAAGTGTTTTTAAACAAATGGAATGAGAGGTGTTAAATGTATTAATCTGGTTTAAAACTGTGTCAACTGGCAGGCTCCTGTATAAAGTTCCAGGATTGATTTTATCGTGCAACCTATCATGTTATTTTATGCATGATTGGATTAAAATGTCTGAGCATATTCCAGCTTCAACAGGCTGCAATTTCAACATTGTAGTGTAGTGACTACAGGGGTTGTGTCCACACTGATGCCACTAGTGTGTAGTGCCTCATGGGGAGAAGGTTCTGATTACAACTTGGTCCCTACCCTAAAGGGGCACTACCTGCGGACAGCTTACATCCCAGTGGAACAGAAAGAACATGGGTTACATCTTTCTTAGTAGAGTATATAAATGTATATTCTCCACAAATCTGCACTACCACACACAAGAGTAAACTTGAATCTACACAACTTAAATATTTTCTACCACATTTGGCCTAGCAACATGAAGGTGAATCATCTACACAAATTCAATTCTCTCGCCTTACATAAATTTTTAAAATACAAAACAACAAACAAAAGTTTTCAAGTCATATTCCTTTGGAGTTATGGATGCATCACAACACCACTCACCTGGAATAAATATGAAAATCAGGGGCACAAGGCTCATTTTGAGGCACTGCCCAGATCACTGTGGTTTTCGCATCTCTTCACATTGTAAGTTAGGTCACAAAGACACCGCCCATAACTCAGTGCTTTTAAGTTCACTTAGCAACAGCATATGCAGACACAAAAGGAACATGCTGTTACTAAGGAATATTGCATGATACAGTCATCATGTTGTTTGCGTGTTCAACTTGCTCAACCAAACTTACATACTAATTTATAATTTTCCATGAGACCAGCATACAATATACAAGTTACACACATAAAATCACCAAAATTCACTTCAAATTCCAAAATTCTAAACACAAACCAAATGTGAACTAATTTCTCTCTTTCCATGCATTACAGCAGTATATGAGTTGGTGTTAAGTGGGTCCTTCACCATGGCATGGCACGTCCTCAGGTTATGGATGGAGGAACAGGTTCTAATATGGAGGGTAGCTGCGAATATATTGAATAAGCTGTTGCGGACAGCCAACAAGGGGTGGTTCTCCAGCTTGGGGGTTGGGTGAGGTGCTGAAAACCCCTCACCATAAAAACGTATATTTTTACAAAATATTTATAAAGAAGCCTCAGACCAGGACTGATTCTCTAGTACAACCTAAGCAACAGAAGAGGGATATGAGATTTCGTACGTGGAATATTACGAGCCTGTATAGGGCAGGTTCACTCAACTGCAGCAGCTCGGGAATTAGCACGATATAAATTAGATTTAGTGGGTGTGCAGGAGGTTAGGTGGGACAAAGGGGGCACGGTAAGAGCAGGGGAATATAATTCTTTCTATGGTAAAGGAAATGAAAATCATCATTTGGGAAAAGTATTTTTTGTACACCATAGATTATTATCAGCAGTTAAGAGAGCAGAGTTTGTTAGCTCTGAGAGGTCACTGGTGTAATATCATTGTTCTGAATGTGCATGCACCAAGTGAGGAGAAAAGTGATGATTAAAAAGGCAGTTTTATGAGGAATTAGAGCAGGTTTCTGATCATTTTCCTCAGTACCATTTGAAAAATCTATTAGGAGATATTAACGCAAAAATGGGGAGAGAGAATATATTCAAACCAACAATCGTGAATGAGTCTACATCAGGATAGTGATGATAATAGGGTTAGAATTGTAAAATTTACCACATCAAAAATCTGATTGTTAAGAGCAAGGTGTTCCCGCATCAAGACATTCATAAGTACACCTGGACCTCTCCTGATGCGAAGACTCACTACCAGATTGATCACATTTTGATATATAGGAGATGGTATTCAATTATACTAGATATATGAAGTTTCAGGGGAGCTGACTGACTAGCCGATGGTTGCAAAGTTAGGGAAAGACTGGCAGTAAGTAAACAAGCAGCACAGAAGTCTGATGGGGAAAGATTTAATCTGAGGAAGCTAAATGAGCTGGAGGATAGGAAACAGTATGACTGAGATTTCAAACACATTTGAAGTTTTGGAGCTTTGAAGCTTTGGGATGACAAGGACATAAAAAGGGTTTGGGAGAACAATAAAGAACACATCAAAACCTCAGCTAAAGAGGTCTGCACAAATTGAAGCAGCATAAACAATGGTTTGATGACGAATGTTGAGGTTTCTTTAGATCAAAGGAAGCAGGCTAAAATGAAGTTGGTTCAGGATCCAAGTCAGAGCAACATAGGTAATCTAAACAGTGTAAGACGTGAAGCTAGCAGACATTTCAGGAACAAAAAGAAGGAATATCTGAAAGCTAAAATTGAGGAACTTGAAAATAACAATAAGATCCAAAGTATTAGGGACTTGTATAGGGGCATCAATGGCTTTAAGAAAGGTTATCACCCTAGAACTAATATAGTAATGGATGAGAAGGGTGATTTGGTTGCAGACCCCTACAGTATTTTGGTTAGGTGGAGGAACTATTTCTCCCAGCTACTGAACCATTATTGCCTGAGGTTGAGTTGGCTATTGGAAAGATAAAATGTCACAAATCACCATGTATTGATCAAATCCCAACAGAATTAAGGCAAGAGGTACAACAATTCATAATGAAATCCATAAACTTACATTTCTATGTGGAATAAGAAGGCATTGCATGAGGAGTGGAAGGAGTCGATCACGGTATGCATCTATACAAAGGGCGATAAAAGAGTCTGTAGTAATTACAGGAGTATATCTCTCCTGCCACCTGCATACAAAATTTTGTCAAACATCCTGCTGCCAAGATGAACTCTATATGCAGAGGAAATTATTGGGGATCATCAACATGGATTTCAATGCAATAGGTCAACTACTGACCACACATTCTGCATTTATACAATGAAGCAGCGCATCAGCTCTTTACACACTTCAAGAAAGCTTATGATTCAGTTAGGAGGGAGGTCTTGTATAATATTCTCATTTGAGTTTGGTATCCCTAGGAAACTGGTAGGGCTAACAAAAATGTGTCTGACATTTTTCCTATTAGGAATGGTTTGAAACAAGGAGCTGCTTTATCGCCATTGCTTTTCAACTTGGTTTTAGAGTATGCCATTATGAGGGTTCAGGTAAACCAGGATGGCTTGAAATTAAATGGTACACATCAGCTTTTGCTTTATGTTGATGATGTTAATATTTTGGGAGGAAGCATAATACTGTAAAGGAAAATGCGGAAACTTTGATAGTGGCTTGTAAGGAGATTGTACTAGAAATAGATACTAATAAAACTACGTACGTGGCCATGTCTCGAGATCAGAATGCAGGACGAAGTCACAATATGGAGACTGATAATAGATTCTTTGAAAGGGTGGAAGAGTTCAAATATTTGGGAAAACATTAACAAATCAAAATTCTATTTAGGAAGAAGTTAAGGATGGATTGCTATCATTCGGTGCAGAATCTTTGTCTTCCAGTTTGCTGTCCAAAAATTTAAAGATTAAGATACACAGAATTATAGTTCTGCCTGTTGTGTTGTATGGGTGTGAAACTTTGTCCCTGACATTGAAGGAGGAACGCAGGATGAGGGTGTTTGAGAATAGGGTGCTGAGGAGAATATTTGGGCCTAGGAGAGACAAGGTAAGAGGGGAGTGGGGGAAGCTGCATAATGAGGAGCTGAACGATCTGTATTCCTCACCCAATATTGTTCGGGTGATAAAATTGAGAAGAATGAGATGGGCATGGCATGTAGCGCATATGGGAGAGAGGAGAGGCATATAAAGGATTTTGGTAAGGAAACATGAGGGAAAGAGACCACTTGGGAGACTCAGGCATAGAGGGAAGGATAATATTAAGATGGATCTTAAGGAAGCAGGGTGTGGGGATATGGACTGGATCGAGCTGGCTCAGGATAGGGGTAGGTGACGGGCACTGGTGAATGCGGTAATGAACCTTCAGGTTCCCTAAAATGTGGAGAATTTCTTGACTAGCTGAAAACAAGTTAGCTTCTGAAGAAGGAATCTGCTACATGGAGAAAGTAAGTAAGTAAGTAAGTATATGAGATGTGTCAAACCTCTGGCAGAAAAAAGAAGTGTGTTCACATCCCTCATAAAAAATTATAATTTATATCACATAATTAACAATAAACTACGCATCAAATTAGAAAAGAATGCAAGTGGAATGTGTGCAATGTTCTCTGAAGCATATGGCTCAGAAGCTATGAAGAAATCAGTTTTCAGAGTGGCTTAAACAGTTCCAAGGTGGCTCCAAGAGCATGGAAGATACTCCAAGTGGTCAAGAAATGCAGATCCCATGCACATGCTGACAAAAGTATAAAATCTTGTCTGTTCAGACAAGGCCAAACGTACACTATGATTATGTAGAAATGTGGACGAGGTTATGTGAAGCACCATGTACAGAGGAGCCTGAACTTAGGCCCAACAATTACAAGTTTGAGAATTACTCAACCTGAGCAGAAATCAGCTACAAACATTTACAGGAATGCTAACAGGACACTGTCATTTGAAAGGACATCTTAACAGATGGTGGCTGATAAACAGTCCTGAGTGTGACAGATGCAAATAGGCATCTGAAGTGGCCTCACATTTTCTTGGTGACTGAGCAGCATTAAGGTTCAGGCAACTGGGATGACATTTTATGACATCAGGCAACTCTGAGGAAACCTCTGTTAGCAGGACAAGGCATCTTATTCAAGCTGCAGGACTGCTAAATGCATCAATATAAGGGCTGCACAAAGGATCAAGTATGGTCAAAGTGCATGGGTCACTACTGTGCCTATACATCTTGTATTCCATTCTATTCTATTCTATTCTAGACCCAACAATACCTTTCTTTAACATGACAATGCTCCAGCTGAGCGAGCACTCTCTGTCAAACACTTCATGGTAAAAAAAAAAATCTACCATGGTAATAGAACACCCCACTGTGTTCACTAGATTTGGCTCCCATTCACTTTTAGCTCTTGCCAGAATTTAAGTCTATCAGGAAAGGACAAAATCTTCAAAACATTAAAATGTTCAGAACAACATCACAGCTGTGCTAAGGTAAATGTATTGCAGTCCAAGTGAACTAATTTCCCCCCTATAAATGTGCTGTAATTTTACAGAAATACTTATATCAAATATATTCATAACCAACCTCAGGGATCCCTAAAAGAAGTATTTGCAGTACTGACTACAATGTTGCATTTTATCAAAAATTCTGCTCAAGGAGTCAATCAATCAATCAATCATGTATCTGTTTTAATAAGTTAAGTCACACATGCAATCTTGACACTAACATTTCTGCAATGTATGGCAGTGAAATTTTCTCTCTTGTTAAATAACTATGAAATAAAGTGAAAAAATCCCAGTATTTGAGCTCAATTTCCACATAACACCCCTACTGAGCCTTCTCCTACCCTTTCCATATTTTCATGAAATTCCTTAGAGTCTGAGATTTGCACACTGTACATATCCACAAGGCAGACCATCCAAGAGTTTAAAGACTCCATGTTCAGTACAGGATTAGAAAAACATCAGGTGGCCTAATGAAAGTCAACAAACACAAGCCTAACACTCAACTCTGCTGGTGTAAATGCAACGTACAGAAGACTAAAACTGATGCTGTTGCAGAAGAAGTTTATACTTGGTTCAACATTCAGTTGAAACAGCTTACATTGCAGTCCTGTAGCTGCCATCTTGCAAATATCTGGTTTACCTGAGACCTGACGTTTCCATAGCAATGCTGATGTTCATTCTAATCCTCTGGGATGGGATGCCATGCAGATCAGTTACAATCAAACAATATTTCATTGGGTCTTACTGTCTCCTCACATAGAGAATCCTTAACATTAACATATTTATCATTCAGAAGTACCAAGAACACCTGTTGAGTAATAAATAGTTCATTTATTGCTGTATGTTTTAATGAAAGTGTGGTGTAAGCTCCCTGAAGATGGTGCAATGACAGAACATGTAGGAGCTAAGTAACAGAAAGAATACAGAGACTGTAGAATTGTGCATTTGTTGGTGTTCCCAAAGTTTTCATATATCATAAAGCAAGGAATGAACAATGTAAAACAAATTATCAAGTTTACTGTATTTGTTTCTTGACTCAGAACTGGGGTAGTTACTGAAAGTTTTAAAATAATGTTAATACAGCATAATCATTGATTAGGGGAAATCCTGACGACCAGGAAGCAAGGGAATATTTATGTACAGTACCTATAGGCTGAAAACTGTCCTTTGTTACATCTCCAATCCAACTCTACAGCCTATGTATTCATACTGCCTGTAACAGTGTGGTGACTGTCTATTTCAAATACATACAGAAATGTCAAGTAGGTAGTGTGGACTGAACACTAAACTGTATATAGTTTTTAGCCTGTATTATTCTTTGTGCTCAGCAATGCATATTGGCAGCACAAAAAAGATATACTTCAATGGCTCTTTGACACACTAAATTGTCATGTACTGCTTCATAATTGGGTAGTGAATTAGACATGTATACCTAAATGCTTGCACGTCATACACCCAACGCAAATGCCAAAATTCAGTTTTGGAGTAATGCTGTTCTACCATACCAAAGAAATTATGTGGGAAAGACTACACATTCATAATGAGTGGCATACTGTTATATGCTATCAAACTCCATAAAATTCAGAAAGAAACCAGCACTACAACAGGTGTGTCAGTGCAAGTATTGCCAAGTGGCACAAAATACCCCCCCAAAAAAAATATCAACCTCTGCAACTTCATCAAATATGTATTAAGGTGTGTTACAAAAGACTTTAATCAAATCAATTTTGAGAAAATGACCATGTAAAGACTGCATGTAACTGATAAGCTACTGGGTAAAGCAGTCAGCGAAATAGTGTTAGGGCAATAGTATTATGTGTATTTTCATTGGAAAAATCCACAAATATCAGATCTCTGTCCACAATGACAGCCCATGCAGAAAAAGACCACAGTTTCAGTTAAAGTGGCACTACGAAACTTCAAATGTAAATGTGTGATGATTTCCAATACCATGAACTATACAAAATTTCAATTGCCTGAGAGACACTGACATCAAATCTTTTATTGACAATGCCTCCCTCTCATCAGAGTATGCAGCTAAACTGTCCAACATGGTCATGCAACAGCTAGTGAAGCAGGAGAGCCCATTCACTGAAACCACACTGGATCCTGAACTTTATAGTCTCATGAAGATGCACAAGTCACAGCATCACACATATCATACCAATGGCTTGTTAAATATGAATGGACACCCTGTGGATTATTCACTACCATAACAGCCAGAACTGAATCCAACAGAGTTGATGTGGGATATTGTTAGGGATAGGGTTGCAACAGAATACAAAACACTTCACCTGGATGACATATTTCATGTCACAAGGGAAATATTTATGTGGTCGGACAACAAAGTTCCCGAACTCATCGTGGTAAAAGTGCTACATACCTCATTGCTGAATACCACCGTGGTCGCCTTCAAAGTACTCTCCTTGGGAAGCTATGCACCGATGCCAGCACCTAGTCCACCCTTCAAAAGAATTTTGGAACTGGTTTTGTGGAAGGGCCTTCAGAGCTGCTGTTGTATTACTCCTGATGTCATCAATGTCATCAAAATGCCTTCCTTTCAATATTTCCTTTATCTTCAGGAACAGAAAAAAAGTCATTGGGGGCTAGATCCGGTGAATAGGCAGGGTGTTCCAACACAGTTATTTGTTTAGTAGCTAAAAACTCCCTCACAGACAGTGCCGTGTGAGCAGGTGCATTGTCTTGATGCAAGATTCATGAGTTGTTGGCAAAAAGTTCGGGTCGTTTCTGTCTAACTTCTTCACACAGCCTTTCCAGTACTTCCAAACAGTAAACCTGGTTAACTGTTTGTCCAGTTGGTACAAATTCATAATGAATAATCCCTCTAATATGAAGAAAAGTCAGCAACATTGTTCGGACTCTTGATTTGAACCGACGAAATTTTTTTGGTCGTGGGGAATTGACTTCCATTGTGCACTTTGCCACTTCATTTCAGGGTCATATTGGTAGACCCATGTTTCATCACCTGTAATGACATGGCCCAAAATGTCATCTTGCCTCACCAAAGCGTCACGGCAAATTGCGGCTCTTCTTTGTTTTTGTTTTTTGGTGAGCTCCTTTGGGACCATTTTTGCACACACCTTCCTCATGTTGAGACCTTCAGTTAAGATTTTCCTAACTGTTTCTCTGTCGATGTTCACTTGCTCTACTGTGCTCCTGACAATCAGCCGACGATTTTCACACACAAATTGACGAATTTTTGCAATGTTTTCTTCAGTTCAGCATGTTGCTGGCCGTCCTGATCTCTCTTCATCAGTGACACTTTCTTTTCCCTCAGAAAAACGTTTCACCCACTTGTAAACTGCTGTTTTCTTCATAGCACTATCCCAGTAAACTTGCACTAACATCTCTCTGATTTCGTTTCCACTCTTTCCAAGTTTAACAAGAAATTTAATATTCGTTCGCTGCTCTAATTCAAGCTCCGAGATTCTCGTGGCGGCACACCAAAACACATGCAGACAGTAACAGATGCCACTCAGAAAGACTGCCATAGATCAACAACACAGCTGTGAAATGCTGGTATGTCAACGTCATCAAACCATATGAAGGCTTTTGTCCAGTGCTGCCACGGCAAGCACACGGTGGCAAGTTCATGAACTTAATTGTCCGACCACGTATATTAGTCACTGCATAAGACTGGACCTCTAGTTGTCATGTCATTGATGCTAAAATAAATACTTTAAATAGGAAAATATGGCAGACAAGCACACAAATGACCATATGCACACCCACAGTGACTTGATCACTCAAACATGCAAACGTCTACAAGTATTCACATATGTATGTTTGAATGAATGGACAATAAATGTGACATACAGCTATTCTCCACCACCATCACTTTGTGACAGTGGTTGTGGTCATCCAGTGCAATATTTGCATTTCTAGAACTATATGCTTGCAATTATTTGGAACCATGTTTCACACAAAAAATAGCCAATACTATGACTGGTAACATTAATCATTAAAATTTTAACTGCGGAACTAAAATGGAAGCAAACAGGATTGCACAAGATGATACTACACTACCATATGTAGAATATTTTACAGGTTTGTCACAACACAACTAAACTTCCCCACTACTCCTTCCACACAGCCATCATTTGCACTCCCTTGACGCATGGCAACATTTTGTAAGCAATGGTAATTACCATTCCAGGCATGTTATGGCACTGTATGTTCCAGATACACCACTTTACTTTCACTACATTTTTCTCAGAATCATTTGGGGAATACAGCAGTTCACAACCAAGAATCCTGAAAAAACGGTTCTGGAAAAGACACTTCAAGGAACAGTATATGCAGATGTAACAGACTTAATGTTATGAATACCTCATAACTTCATGAACAGAGAAGAACCCTAGACAGTCAAAAAATGTCCTGCATTTTATGGAACCTGAAGGTTCATTACCATTGTACAGAACAACGTTTCCCAATCCTAAGCCAAATAAATCCAGTCTATGTCCTCTCACTCTAGAGCTTTAAAATCAGTTTTAATATTATCCTCCCACCTATGCCTGGTCTTCAAACTTGTCTCTTCTTTCCCCACTAAAACGTGTCATCAAGTCTCTTCTCCCCCCTGTCTGCCACATGTTCTGCCCATCTCATCCTACATGATGTAATCACCCAAACAATATTTGCTGACTAAAAAATCATGGTACACACTTCTAATTCCTATTAAGTTTCTTTGTAGTGGCATTGCTGACAATTTTCTGAAGAGACTGTAAGGAAATACAATATCCACCACATGTGCTTACCTTAAGCAGGCTCAATTTGTCAACATAAATTTGATGATTACAATCCTCTCCTTCCTCATACAGCCACTTCTCCATGTTATCCAAGTGATGAAAAAGGGAATTATGATCATTTTCATTAACAAATGTTGCCAGCTCATCCTTACTGCTTAATTTCCCTCGCAGATCATAGACATATTCTTCCAAAGCATTCCGTGCATCTACCCGATCCTTTTCTTTTCGGTCACTTGCAACCATCTTGCACTGAGGATTAAAGCACAGAATACCCACATATGTACTAATGTCCTATGAAATTCGAAAGCATGAATGAAATTCTCAATAATAACTGCTTCATTAGAAAGCATGAATGAAATTCTCAATACTAACTGCTTCATTCAAGTTTCCACTTCAACATTCAACTTCTCATATTTCAACCTTTTAATCACATATCATAAATAGGTTACTTAAAATAGTGGGTTGCAAATGCAATAAAAATGATACCCTGCCCCTACAAAGTGTAGAAATAAAGAGACAAAAGTTCAAAACGACATAAAATAACTTGCGACACCCCAATACTGCTCATACATGCCAAACATATTAAGATAATTATCTCCTACACAGACCTGACACACACTATTACGGAGTCAGGGAAAAAAGCTTTGTAGACTGACCCCTGACTCCACTTCACCCTCACGCTGAAATACTTACCCCCTCCAACATATTTCCCATTATTCCCCTACAGTCACACAGCCATTCTGTTCACATAAGTGATACCCTTCACCATCACTTTGGTCTGGCTGACACATGCCACAAAAAATTGGACACACTTACCTCCATTTCCATGTAGTGATTCAACTCAGTCTGGGAATAACCATGTGTGTGTGCTTCAATTGGAAGTTCCACTGTTTTCACATGCTTCTTCTTTTTTGTTCCTTCCTTCTTTTCAGAACTTGTCCGATTTTCTGTGTCATCCTGAAACAATAACAGCATTATTCAGAATACACGAGCCCAGTGGTCCCTAATCTGAAAATAGTCCCCAGATATCAATAAACCACAACTCCATGCCCTAGCCAGGCAGCAACATACTACCATTAGAACATGTGCCACATGTAAAGGCTAAATCTGAATGGGCCCTCTGATTCTCTCTCTCCTGTGATTCCAGTTGTACGTGCTGCAGCAAACAGGCAACTCAGAATATTCATCTTCTGTGACTCCACAATATGTGCTGTGAAAATCCAGATGATTGTGGTGGTCTCAGTTTTAGTTCTGAGAGATACGAAGTCAGTGCCACAGCCCTGTGTAAATTCAGTTAGCACATAGGCTACAATTCATTTCCAAAGAAAGACTTTGCAACATTTCTGGGTATAAGTACTTGCTTACTCTTGTGTGCCTACTGTATTATTATTTACGATAGGTAATAACCATAGAATACATATAAGCATAACTGGTTCACCACAAAAGCACATTATTAAATATTTCCATTTCAGCAAACCTTGCCATGTCAAAGAATTGCAGATGGGAAAACTGTTTGTTGCAGTTTCACTGGTACCACAGGAGAGGATGGACTTCAGCTACCACACTGCATCCTGCACATCAAAACACATACTTTTAAATGCCAAATTTCACACCTTCAAAGATGTCTGACCATTCCACAAACTGAACGATGGTACAGTTGATTATAAGTTTCTTTTGACAACAAATGACACTGGTTTCATTTGAGTGGCTATTTAGACACCACACACACCAAACACATATTCCATAACTCCAGAGTATCCCCTTTCATTACCTGACCAGTGTGCTCAAAGTGCCAACTGTCACACATTCTTACATGACACACACAGCAGTAACATTCTGCAACCTAGCTTTGCTGCACTTCATGCAGTAGCAGTTACACAGTTTCAGGACAGTGCATGAACTTGCACAACACAGAACTGAACTCAGGCTGCAAAGACTTCTGTCAAGTGTTAATGCATAATTGTGTAGCCCACTATAAAGATACTGTATTTTGGAGGATCATGTCACCTCCACCCTCACAGCAGCTATCAGCGAAGTTTGAGAATGGCCTGCAATATACAGCAGTCTTGCAACTAAGGCTAGGATTAATGAGCTCATGGAAACCAACAGTTATGACACAGCCAGTGTTCTTGGGGGAGGAGAGGCATGACAGAGGTTAAAAGGAAAAGGAGGAGGGCAAAGAACAGGTAGGCATAAAGGAAGTGAGAAAAGAAAACAGGTAAAGAGGATGCTTCCTTGCCTTTATCACGCTCTTTTCTCCAATTCATCTTACTCTCTTTTTATATTTCTCTTTACTTCTCTTTAATCTCTTTTCCTCCTCCTTTTTTTTCTCCCTGCAGAAAAAACCTTTCAAGGGCACTGCTTTCCACTGGCCTCCTCACAGTTGCAGTCCCTGCCCCCTTTCCCCCACCCTACATACTGTCTTTCCTGCTTGCTATTTCTTCTACTTTAGAGACAGGGACAGCAAGTTCTTAAAAAACAGTGCTTTCTAAAAACTATGTACAATCACATCCCAGAGGCCATATTCTGAACACTAATGAGAACTCCAAATCTTGCAAGTGTATTAAGTTATCCTAGCAATGAAATTCATGACATTCTAGTATTCATGAGTTTCAAGTACTGCAGACCCTCTTATGAACAGACCTATTATGTATGAATTTGGGGAACAATGAAATCTGTAGGTTCCAAAATGTTGGTCTGCAATGGAAATATGAGAAATATATAAGCATGCCAACACAGGTTTGTCTCCTTAATTATCATTCATTTACATTCACTGCCAGGTTAATTATATTTGTGTATTATTTGTATGCATTTGTGTTACTTATACAGTTACTGTATTCGGAAGTGCCAGACAATCTGCATTATCAGGCCACCCATTCCCACTATTAGTTCATTCATAGCTGGTAGAGTATAAATAAAACTCACCACTGTCTGTCTGGCAAAAGGACAAATTTTGGTGTTTGTATGGCAGTGGCACTGCAACATATTAGCAGCAGGTGGTAAAGGCACAGTCAAATCACAAGTCATGGGGCACAGCATTTTGAAGCAAGCAGTATCACATAACTGCACTATAAAATTCAGTGTGTGTGTTATCTCCACTCACAAAGTTGGATAATAAACACAGGCAATGAAAATAGAGAACTTGCCTCAGACCTTCCACTGCATTAAACTGATCATGCCTTCCACAGTCACCATGGTGATAAACAGCTGCATTATTAAAAAATCATAAATTGTAGGTACAGGGTTCACACTTTGCCAAGTTCTCTGCACATTAATCCCTTATAGGAATGAAGGGGTAAGGCCCATGACAGCCTAAAGGAGAAAATATGCACCAGTAATGTTGTCATATCAGGATTTCAATTATTTCTTGCATTCACCTTTTAGCAATTCATAGAGGGCAGAGAAGTAGCCTAATTTGAAATTACAAATTTACTTTTGTGTGATATTCCTCGAAACAAGGCACCATGCACAGGCCCACATCACATCTGTGCCCTTTCTTTGGCCGCGAGAAGAACACAGACGGCACCGAAGTTGGGATGATTTCACTGGCAAGTGTTGGTTATGATGGCTCTTGAGCCGCACAATATTTGCTGCTGCCGCACTTGGTCTTCCAACCAATCTGGGGGTGGGGCGATCTTGGCTCTTTCCAGCTTCCTCAGTCAAATTCCGCACCAGAAGGAGCCTGAAATCTCGGTGGGT
>Ga0131853_10007181_pt1 | contig 20125 bp, 15 predicted proteins | sample TergutLab28metaG_FD_92764 | JGI IMG/M metagenome (GOLD analysis project Ga0131853, IMG submission 92764) | Labiotermes labralis P1 segment gut microbial communities from Petit-Saut dam, French Guiana - Lab288 P1 (version 2) (version 2) | ecosystem: Host-associated > Arthropoda: Insects >... | reverse complement strand
TGGTGTGTCTGGTGTGGTGTGTGTGTGGTTTGTGCGTGTATGTGTGTGTGTGTGGTGTGTGTGTATGTGTGTGCTGTGGTGTGTGTGTGTGGTGTGTGCGCGTGTGTGTGGGGTGTGTGTGGTGTGCGTGTGTGGTCTGTTTGTGTGTGTACGGTGTGTGTGTGTGGGTGTGTTGTTTGTCTGTGTCTGGTGTGGTGTGGTGTGGTGTGTGTGTGGTGTGTGTGTGTGTGGTGTGTGTGTGTGTGTCGGAGAGAGCCCGATGTAAAATAATAATGTGTATATATTACCTAACAATTGTGTTTGGTTGGGATCTGACAAATATTGCCTGATTTCTTTCTTGTGTACTGTCTTGTTTGGTGGCTGTTTTGCGTTGCGTTGATTTGTGTTGTGTAGTGTTGTGTTGTGTCGTGTTACATCCTATTGTATTTTATTGTGTCGTTTCGTATTGTATTGTATTGTGTTCTGTCGTACTGTATTGTGTTGTACAGTGTTGTATCGTGTTGTGTTGTGCTGTCTCGTGTCGTATTGTAGTGTGATGTGTCAAATTGTTTTGTATTGTGTCCTGTCGTGTTGTGTTGTGTCGTGTTTTACTGTATGATATTGCGTCGTGTCGTGTTGTATTGTATTGTGTAGTGTTGTATTATGTTGAATTGTGTCGTGCCTTGCTGCATTGTATTATTTTGTGTCGTGTTGTACTCTATTGTATTGTTTCGTGTGACATTGTGTTGTATTATATTGTGTCGTGTCGTGTCGTGTTGTATTATGTTGTGTTGTCTCTTGTTGTATTATATTGTGTTGTGTTGTACTGTATTGTGTCGTGTCGTGTCGCACTGTATTGTATTGTTTTGTGTCGTGTTGTACTGTACTGTTTCGTGTTGTATTTATTGTGTCGTGTTATATTGTATTTTGTCGTGTTGTATTGTATTGCGATTGTGTCGTTTCGTGTCGTGTCGTGTTGTGTACGGACAGCAAGTCAGAAAGCCTAGCACGGCTACAAATGCAGAATATGCCGACATGCGGTTGCTGCCTTGGCACTAACAGTGCTGCTGTGCTAACGTCACATCCCACAGCATTTGAAACTACACACAGTTCTAGAGGGAGAGTGGCTCCTTGCCACAAGTGAATGCAGAACGTGAAAAAATTTATTTAAAAAAAAGTCTTGCAGAAAGGGTTGTTCTGGCAGCAGTGCAGCTGAGCCCAAGTGCCAGTACACGCACAATATACAGGATTCTTGTGTAGCACACACACTTGATGGTTGTGTCAGCGTCACCTGTCCGGCAGATCACGCCAAGCTTTGTGAATAGATGCAACCAGGACTACAAACACCGACGCTCAATTTGGCACAGAAATCCACAGCAGGTAACAGAGTGCTACTTTCGACATCCCTTTAGGGGCAGTGACTGACCGCATTAGCAGAGGATGTGCCTCTTGCAACAGGACGACGAATATGGCTACAACGTGACAGAGGTCCTCCACATTTCAGCAGAAGGAACAGAATTTCTGGGAGAAAATTATGAAGGAAGATGGATTGGGTGAAACCGACTGCTCGCTGGCCCCCTTGGTCAGCCGACTGAAACGCATTAGATTTGTTTCTGTGAGGCAGTATGAAGTCGGAGTACGTCACGCTGGTAACCTGGAAGGAAGACATCAGTCAGTAAAGGCCATGAAAGACGCCTCATTTGGGAGCAACTGTGGCAACAACCAGCGGCACGACGACTGGCAGCACGCAGTGTGATGGTGGGTATCCGGAACATGCGCTGGAATGACCTTGATACTTCACGGTTGCTGTGAACGCTAAAGGTGATAATAAAGGTGAACTGACAATAAATGTACTCAGTGATACATGAAGCTACTGCGTAACTGGATACGGTGTTACAACGGTACTTTATAGGGTTCTGTTGCTCCGACAGACCTGCAGAACAAGCCCCTGAAGTTTGGTAATTAGGTCGCGGAACATGCCGTATGTTAGATCTTCATTTAAAGGCTTATGCTTGGCTCATCCAGTTTTGTGTCCTAAGACAAGTTAGGCCACGCCGCGACACACTTAGTTCAGGATTTCAACATAGACGTAGTTGCAGTGGCTTCTCGTACTGGCTCCATGATGGAACCATCTATGGACAGCCGTTAAAACTAATTTTTGACCACATTGCCAAATTGTTGCTTAATTTAACAAATTTCTTACCACAAAATTGATGAGTTCTGTCATTTATCTTTCTCGTAATTTCACCACGAACTTCCCTCGTGTGTTTGTCAGCTTACTGGGATCATTAGGCAATTTCGAAACATGCATTGCACAAATTTAGGCTGTATATCACACAAGTTTAGACTTACATCACAAAAATTTAGGCTTTATATTACACAAGTTTAGTCTGTACATCATACAAATTTAAGCTTCATATTACACAACTTTAGTCTGTACATCATACAAATTTAAGCTTCATATTACACAACTTTAGGCTGTACATCACACAAGTTTAGGTTTTATATTACACAAGTTTAGGCTATATATTACACAAGTTTAAGCCGTACATCACACAAGTTTAGGCTTTATATTACACAAGTTTAGGCCGTACATCACACAAGTTTAGTCTGTACATCATACAAATTTAAGCTTCATATTACACAACTTTAGGCTGTACATCACACAAATTAGGCTTTATATTACACAAGTTTAGACTATATATTACACAATTTTAAGTTGTACATTACACAAGTTTAGGCTGTATATTGCACAATTGTAGGCTATATATTACACAGCTCTAGGATGTACATTACACAACTTTAGGCTGTACATTACAAACGTTTCGGCTATATATTACACATTCAAGCTGTATATTACACAAATTTAGGATATATATTACGCAGAATTAGGTTTCATTCGCATTCCGGGCCAGGGTAGCTTAGTCGGTATAGTGACTGGCCGACCAGAGTTTCGTGGTTCGGTTCTCTGCAAAGGGAAGTAACTTTTTTTTTGTGAAACCCCCAGACCGCCTCTAGGGCCCAAGCAGACTCCCATTGAAACAGTCATATCCATCTACAACGAGGCTCAGTGCGCTACTTGCCCATTGCACTGATGTTGTGCACACGCTCCACCATAAACCGTCGCCATATCACTGTTTGTTGCTGTCAAAGGCACTCGTAATTCCTTTTACGACATTCACTTCTGGGAGACTTAGGTTCCTACTGCCAACTAAATATCGCTTTGTTGTGTCACTGACATGCTGATATTGCGGCAAGGGATGTCATTCAGCCAGGGAGTGTGCGGAGATAACGTGCTGACAGCCACAAGTGTCGCGCATAAATTTTGCAAAATGGCGATGACGCCAGGAGTTACATAACGGCAGAAATTGAAAATGTTCGCACTTCTGAGCGTCGGTGTTTTTGTACTGGCGTAAGCTGTGTGGCGGCGACACGCGGATGTGACTGAACCCCCATTGGCTTCTTTCTCGTCTGTCAGTAATCAACAAAGAGAAGTTCTGAATTTAAATCAATTGTGAATAAGTCAATAAGGATTTCTTTGTCACGCGGAGCGCATAATAAATAAAATGTTCGCCTTCCTGCAGGATCAACATTAGAATCTGAGCTGCAGAACGAAGAAAAATTGTCAAAAAATCTGCATGTAAAGTGCCAACAGAAGAAGATATCCGAGAGAGTATACTAGAAGACCAACAGAGAAATAAAAACAGAAGAAACAACAAATATATAGAAACGTTGTTTTTGCAGTATCATCAGATCATCTAACTCCTTGCAGCAGAATCCTACTTAAGACGCTGACAGTTCCTCAGCTAGTCCAGAAACTCCCCGCATCTTATACAGCCCCAAATTTCATTGCTATATTACAACAGTCCGCCACGTGTTCCTATCCTGAGCCATTTAGTTCAGTCCAAGACCTCTAACTCTATTACTTTAACACCTGTTTTAATATTATGCTCCCATGTAGGCCTAGGGCTACGCAGTAGTCTCTTTCCTTCAAGTTTTCCTACCACAACCCTCTTCGCAATCCGTGCCACGTGCCTCACCCAACTCTTCAGCTTTCATTTCATTGCCCGAACATTTGTCGAGCTGAACGAATAATCAGGCTCTTCGCAGTATTTATTTCAAAGGCTCCTGCCACCCTCTCCCTTAACTTCCCATTCTCGAACACTTCCAGTGTTGTTTTGTCCCCTTCACAGTTGCTACAGCTGCACAGGATCGACAGTTTGAAGCTTACAAGAGAATGAAGTAGCAGAATTGCCATGTGGACACCGCAGGCATACTGCAGGCAGGTTTTGTCCACCAATACGGTGACATGTGGCGCTGCTTTTTGACTCCGTGTACATTAATTGCAATAGCACGGGAACACGCAAACAGCGCTGTTTTGAAGGTAAAAATCATGTAAGAAACGAAAGCACTTTGTGTAAGGACAGGAATGCTATGTCACAGCGACTATGAAATGCTGTATTTTGACCTTATATTGCTGCCTTGCCACGGTGTATTAACACGGATGATGGTGGACTGCATGTTGACTCAGTACAACACTAAAACAGATCTGTGTACAAGTTTTCCTTTTCGTCTCTGAGGCATGTTTCGACACTGCAGAGCCATCTGCATGGAGAACAATTAATGTGAACGGAATTAATAAATTTATAAAATAGATGTAGCCATAACTCCGCTATTTTACACAATATTCAAAAACTTGTACAGCCTCTGTACTTCCTGCCTAGCTGTGTGCTGTGAACTGCTGTATACTATAACAAACTACGCCAATGTTGATGCTGGTTTCACTAAGGATTATACAGTGCCCTGTACATGTACTGACAGTGATACTATTGGCACTGGTGTAATATCATTGCTCTGAATGTGCACGCACCAAGTGAGGAGAAGTGTGATGATTCAAAAGACAGCTTTTGTGAGGAATTAGAACAGGTTTTTTATCGTTTTCCTAAGTACCACATAAAAATTCTGTTAGTACGTTTTAATGCGAAAGTGGGGACAGAGAATATTTTCAAACCGAAATCGGGAATGAGAGTCTGCATCAGGATAGTAATGATAATGGGGTTAGAATAGTAAACTTTACCACATCAAAAAATCTGGTTGTTAGGAGCACGATGTTCCCGCACCGAAATATTCATAAGTACACCAGGACCCCTCCTGATGGAAAAACTCACAGCCAGATTGATCACATTTTGACAGATAGAAGATGGCATTCGAGTATACTCGATGTACGAAGTTTCAGGGGAGCTGATTTTGGTACCGATCACTATCTGGTGGTTGCAAAAGTTAGGGAAAGATTGGCAGTAAGTAAACAACAGCACAGAAGTTGGATGGGGAAAGATTTAATCTCAGGAAGCTAAATGAGCTGGAGGTTAGGAAACAGTATCAGATTGAGATTACAAACATGTTTGAAAGTTTGTGGAACTTAAGTGATGACGAGGACATAAATAGGGCTTGGGAGAACATTAAAGAGAACATCAAAACCTCAGCTGAAGATTCTAGGTCTGCACGAATTGAAGCAGCATAAATTTTGGTTTGAAGAAGAATGTTTAGGTATTTTAGATCAAAGGGAACAGGCTAAAATGCAGTGGGTACAGGAACCAAGTCCAAGCAATGTATGTAGGTAGTCCATAAAGAAACCGAACTTGTGAAATAGCGAGCCAGCGAGCGCGCGCAGCATGCTCGCGATGGTGGCGTTGTGTAGCGGGAACTCCATTATGACACTAGCAGCATCATGCCATGTCAATTAGTCATCGAGTTACACGCGCTTGAGTGAGTGTGTGTTTAGTACTCACGGCGATTTTTTGCAAGTTGATAAATGAAGGATCTTGAGGAGCAACGCGTTTGTGTCAGATTCTATTTCAAGTTGGGAAAAACCTTTACGGAGACTTTTCAGATGTTGCAACAGGCTTATGGAGAGCATTATTTGAGCCGTACGCAATGTCACGAGTGGTACCGGCGTTTCAAATCGGGCAGAACGTCCATCGAAAACGACCCCAAATCTGGACGGCCTTCCACGTCAATGGACGACGATCACGTTGAGAAAGTGCTTGCTGTGATTCGTCAAAATCGTCGCCTAACTGTCCGTGAAGTTGCCGAAGAAGCGGGAATCTGTAAAAGTTCGTGCCACCTGATTTTGACCGACAAAACGGAAAATGCGTCGTGTTGCGCGAAATTTGTGGCGCGTCTGCTGACGCGCCACTCCTTATCCATGAATTTTTGACGAAGCCTGAGACGATTGTTGTCCCCCAGCCGCCCTACTCTCCAGATTTGGCTCCTGCGGACTTTTTTTCTTGTTTCCGAAGTGGAAATCCTCACTGAAAGGTCGCCGATTTCAGACGGTAGAGGAGATAGAAGAAAATTCGACACGGAACCTTCGCGCCATCCCGCAAAACACGTTCCAGGACGCGTTCCAGAAATGGAAAAAAAGTTGGGAGCGGGGTATCAAGAGTGGAGGGGAGTACGGTGAAGGTGACAGGTTTGGTTATGTTGTAAGTAAGGCAATAAATTTTAAAAATTTTCAGTTCCTTTATGGACTGCCCTCGTACATAATCTGAACAATGTAAGACGTGATGCTAGCAGACATTTCAGGAACAAAAGGAAGGCATATTTGAAAATTAAAATTGAGGATCTTGAAACTAACAGTATGATCAGTAAAATTTGAGACTTGGATAGGAGCATCAATGACTTTAAGAAGGGTTATCAGCCTAGAACTAATAGTAGTAGTAGTAAAGGATGAGAAGGGTGATTTGGTTGCAAACACCTACATTATTTTGGCTAGGTGAAGGAACTATTTCTCCCAGCTATTGAATGTACATAGGGTTAATGATGTTAGACAGACAAAAATGCACACAGCAGAACCACTAGTGCCTGAACCAAGTGCCTCTGAGGTTGAGTTGGCTATTGAAAAGCTAAAAAGTTACAAATCGCCAGGTGTTGATCAAATCCCAGCAGAATTAAGGAAGGGGCAGAACAATTCGCAATGAGATTCATAAACTTATTCATTCTATTTGGAATAAGGAGGAATTGCCAGAGGAGTCGATCTAAGTACCTATAAGAAGGGCGATAAAACAGACTGTACTAAGTATAGAAGCATATCACTTTCGACAACCACGTACAAAATTTTATCCCAACATTCTGCTGTCAAGGTTAACTCCATATGCAGAAGAAATTATTGGGGATCATCAATGCGGATTTCGACGAAACAGATCAACTACTGACCATATATTCTGCATTCGTCAAATACTTGAGAAGAAATGGAAATACAACGAAGTAGTGCATCAGCTCTGTATAGACTATAACAGTATAAGTGGTCCTAGAAGAGAAGATGAACGTGGGGTAAAAGGGGTGACAGTTTTAGCAGTGGTCGGCACCACCATGTCAAAGAGATGTGGGGACACTGGTGTCCTGTAAGTCACAATAGGGGAAGAGATATACAAGGACAAGGGCACAGGCCTTGGAGTTCGAGGAAAACAGCATATTGTAGTCAGTTGTGTTTAGACATCTATTGAGCGAGGAATCAAAGAACCCCCTGTATATGCCGCTATATGTATGTGTAATAGCAGTGTACTGGTGATGCTGTATGAACAATAAGTAACTTGTGCAAGGATTAGAAGAACATAACAGAAGTAGATTAAACTAATAAGTGACAACATCTTCATTAATGGCAAACCCCATTAATACCTATCCACATACCGTTATACTTGTCCCTGGCTACCTTGAATCTACCAGGTATATTCCCTGAGATAAGACACGCTCACCGCTGAACAGACTAGCAGGCCGATCCTCATACCTCATGTTACCTTCAATACGAACGAGGTGCGGAGCCGAATAATTTAGCAAAGGAAGAAATCAAGGATCGGTTATAAGACTTCAAGAAAGCTTATGATTCAGTTAGGAGGGAGGTCTTGTATAATATTCTCACTGAGTTTGATATCCCTAGGAAACTGGTAAGGCTAGTAAAGTTGTGTCTGACTGAAAGGTATAGCAGGGACCGGGTAGGCAAGAATTTGTCTGACATGTTTCCTATTGAGAATGGTCTGAAAAAAGGAGATGCTCTATCGCCATTGCTTTTCAACTTTGATTTAGAGTACGCCATTAGGAGGGTTCAGGTAAACCAGGATGGCTTCAAATTAAATGATACACATCAGCTTCTGGTTTATGCTGATGGTGTTAATATACTGGGAGGAGGTACACATACTTTACAGGAAAACGCAGAAGCTACGGTAGTGGCTAGGAAAGAGAATGGACTTGAAGTAAATGCCGATAAAACTAATTACACGGTCGTATCTCGAGATCAGGATGCAGGACGATGTCACAATATGAAGAATGACAATAGTTCCTATGAAAGGATGGAAGAGTTCAGATATTTGGGAACAACCTTAACAAATCAAACTTCTATCCAGGAAGAAATTAAGAGCAGATTGAAGTCAGGGAATGATTGCTATCACTCGTTACAGAATTTTTTTGTCTTCCAGTTTCCTATCCAAAAATTTAAATTTTAAAATATACAGAACTATAAATCTGCCTGTTGTGTTGAATGGGTGTGAAACGTGGTCGCTCACATTGAGGTAGGAACGCAGGCTGAGGGTATTGAGGAGAATATTTGGGCCTAGAAGAGACGAGGTAACAGGGGAGTGAAGGAAGCTGCATAATGAGGAGCTGAATGATCTGTACTGCTCACCCAATATTGTTCGGGTGATAAAATAGAGAAATATGAGATGGGCGGGGCATGTAGCGCGTATGGGGAGAAGAAAGGCGTATACAGAGTTTTGGTGGGGGAAACCTGAGGGAAACAGACCACTGGGGAGACCAAGGCGTAAATGGGAGGATAATATTAAGATTGATCTTCAGGAAGTAGAATGTGGAGGTATGGAGTGGATCGAGCTGGCTTAGGATAGGGACAGGTGGCGGGCACTTGTGAATGCGGTAATGAACCTTCGGGTTCCATAAAATGCGGGGAATTTCTTGAATAGCTGAAGACCGGTTGGTTTCTCAAGGACTGTGCTCCATGGAGTAAGTAAGTAAGTCAGTCATTCAGTAATACTACTGGCATAACAGTATTGCAGTGTGACAGCAAATACAGGAGCTCTGAAAGGTTTTTAAATAGTTTAACAAAGCAGCTTACTTGGGGGATATAACTGTTTTAAATTTTAGTAATAACACTGATATTATTTATTCTCCCTGAAGATGATCCTGTAGGGACGAAACATGTACGACATTTGAACAAATGAGCTTGCAGTCCGATTTATTCTTTTATTTGTGCTGCTTTTGTTTCTGTATAACAGCATACAAAAGTGATTTAGAAGACAAATTGCAAACATACAACAAAATAAGCGGAGCTATAAGGAGACATTTTGGAAAACAAATGATCAAAGAAACAAAATTAAGAATTCACAACATTACACCTAAAGCAGTTTTGAAATCTGGAAGGGAAGCTTGGGTACTGAAGAAAAGAGAGGAATAATGTTTAGAAGCAGCACAGATGACATTTTTGAGACACTTACTTGGAATAACAAAACTAGATAAAGAAAAGAATTAATGTATTAGGGAAAAAACGGGAGCACAGAACATAGTAAATGAAATAAAAGAGCACCAGGAAAAGTGGCTACAGCACGTACGGAGGATGGACACAAATAGAATACAAAAACAAGCACCACAATATCAACCAAAAGGACGAAGGAACATAGGACGACCGAGAAAGAGATGGAGGGACCAACTTCATTTTGTGGATTAAGGAACAGGAAACACGCCTAACCCTTCATGAACATGATGATGATGAACTTTTCATGCGTGTTGCTAGCGTCTTCTAACCCGAGACAAAGTCCTAAAAAGGTCACATGACAGCCATCTTGTAGTCCCACTTAGTTAACCTCGACAGGTTCACAATTCGTTTTCTGCAGCACATCTCAGCTGCTCCCTGCTAAGGTGCCTGTGGCACTGCAAGTTGCCCCAAAAACGCTCCCTCGCAGAGCAGCCAATTCCTTCTTCAGGGCGCAGCTACAAACAAGAGGGTTCCTGTTGACATACAGCTGTACTGACTCGTTTAACCCTCCTATGACACTTGCTTCAATATTTTCTAGCAAATTGTCTTTTACGAGAATTGTCGTTAGCATGTGTGCTCCTTCAAACATCTTAGGTTTCAAACTCTTCAATAAATTACTGTTTAAATTCAGCAAATTCAGCTGAACAAGTCCACCGAAAACGCCATGTTCTAAAGTTCTCAGTTTGTTATTTTGTAAACTCAGCGCTTTTAATTCCAACAGACCAAGGAACGCACCCGGCTCCAGAACATCTATTTCGTTGTTGTCTAAATGCAGCGACAGAAGATCCTGCAGACCTCTGAAGGCATTCTTCTTAATTGTAACAACACCGCAGCGAACTATGTCGAGTTTCCAAATATTGGGGAGATTCAGTTCCGAGAAGGCATTGGCTCCTATGACCTCTATGTGATAAGAGTGGAGGGCAATAGTTTCAGTCTGAGGCCCAAAATGACCTGCTAGATCCTCAATGTTACCGTTGCTGCAGTCTGCCCAGGGTCCAAGACATTTGCAGCTTCTTGCACACGTCGCAGAAGAGTCGTTGGCGCTGGACACTGCAGAAGCCATGACCAACAGCAGCGGCAGAAGTGCAGCACACAGAGACTTCAGCGGGAGCATGTTCTGCAGGAACACACACACACACACATTCATGTCGATAGCAGTGTATTATCACGTGAGGGACGAAATGACAGGAAAGCGGCTGCCATGTAAAAGAGTTGGGATCGTATGGAGGACAACAGAAAATGATGATGGAAAAAACCTGAGGGCCAGAAATCGCTGTAAGTCTAAGGCGTAGATGGAAACATAACATTGCAATGGATCTTAAAGAAATAGAATGGTCTGGTGTGAACTGGACTGACATGAATCAGGATACGGACAACTGACAGGCTGTTGTGATTGCGGTAACGAACTCCCGGATTGCATAAAAAGCGGATAATAACTTGACTATCTGAGAACCCAATGGTTTTGCGAGGAGGACTGTTGATCTGCATGGAAACAGTCGGTCAGTGTCATATACCGAATGTGATGAGTTGCTGGTGTTTGTTACACCTTACAGTCACTTTATATTGTTTAATTGATTACCGACGTTTCGGATGAATCTGTTGCCCCAGTACTCACCGTAGAAGGCTACACAGACTTCCTTCTATTGTTAAAATGGAGGCCACAGGTCACTCAATACAAATTGTAACCACTTACCAGAGTGCACGGGATCATAATTAGAATCATACTACAAGCCGAACTGTTAACTGTCACGACAATGTCAAAGCTGCATGTGATTAGGTTTAGAGAACCAGTGTCTGTAGTATTTGTGGGACTTCAGAATTTGCGGTAAGCAGAATGACGCAGTGCAGAGGCCATTTTGTGTCGGACAGCTCAGCTCTTGTTTATTACCTCCGACCGGTACTGTGCCGCGTGCATCGGCGGTCCGCTGATTGTGCTAGGTTAGTACGACAAAGGCCGATTCACACATAGCATGCCGTGCGTAAATTCACACATGCCATGCCGCGCCCCTGTCATGCTCCGATAGCGCCGTGTCCTTCGTCAACGTCCGCGTGGTAGCCGGAAATATCCGAACCGCTAGTCCAACAGTTTAACGGATCGTCTTTTTTTGTAGTGTGCTGCTACCACTCTATTCCTCGTCCATGACTAACGTTTGGTTTCACACTGGTCACCTGCAGGTGAGATTGGTTTGCTTCTGGTAACAACCTTCGTGGAATTCCGCGTGGTAGCCGGAAGAAGCCGAACGCGGGCAGGTAGCGCACAGGCCGTCTTTCGACGGACGTGCTGTGGCGTGGCCTTGAGAAGAACGGCATGGTCGGAGCATGGCATGGGCATGGCATGGCACGTGTGAATCAGACACGGCCGCTCTGTGTAAATCAAATGGGGAAAGACACAATCTTAACCCTTAGAGGCACGGCATGGGCACGGCATGCTATGTGTCAATTGGCCTTAAGACAGCTGACAGAGAGAGACACGCGACAGTTGTCATTTAGAATAATGGCCGTAAGGATATTTGTATCATTGTTCTATTATGCTACAGAGTGAAGATGAGGCGTCATAATTTTTGGGCCCCCTTGAAAGTGAAGCAATAGCAGTCAGCTTTGTAATAAAATTAAATACTAAAACTTTAACAAGCAAGTTACGAAACCTCCTGGGGGTATTCACTGTGGTGTCACCAGATTTTAAATTTGTGCCTGTTTGCAGGAAAAATGAAAATGCATTTGAAATGTGCCTATGCATGTTTCACGCACACACACACATTTTTTTTTGTGTATCTTAGTATCCGTTATGTCATGTCATAATCGATATTTTATGAATGGCGATATATCGAATTTGTCGTATTTATTTCACAAACGGCGAAATTTACAATCGAACTTGCTCAGTTGTTATGTTCAAATTGTGGACTCTTCGGCCACAGCTATTTCCTTACACCGAACAAAGTCCGTCTATATTCTACAGACCAGTCCTGACGCTGTATCATAAATGAACCTAAGTCTGATCCTGAAGTGTGTGTTATTTCTGTCAGGTTTTAACCAAACATCGCAATTTGGCGATATGCTTAGCAAAAATTCCAAATGTGGAATTTCATGAAAATCGGTCCGGTGGCAAGCCGCGATATTTCATGCAGACAGGCCATTTTGCATGAAACTTGTTTAGAATATTATGCGAGTCGCTGCATTCCTTATGACACAGGAAACTAGGCTAAACACTGAGAGGAACTTTAGACAGCTGGAATGCATTACACTTCTATTGATTGCTAGGGTGTAGCTGAAGCAGCGGTAAGTGTCCACATCGTTACGTTTGTTTGTTTGTAACAAAACATGTTAATGTGAACACAGTCACAGCGTACATACCTGATTCCTCATCACCAGATGTCAGCAGCTGCAGTTCAGTTTGTACAGTACCACGAACCTAACAGTGTCTCTTGCTACAACAGTGCGGTAGTCCAAATAATACCGTCACCGTGTGTGCGTGTAGGTTGACGCAGTCTTCCCTGTAAACGAAACGCACAGCGCCACAGCAGTTGTGCACCAGAACAGCGCCGAAGTTGGTCTCCTTCCATCTGACAGCGGAAGCGCTTGCCCTGCCGGTTCGAATTACTCGTTTGACAATGAATCATTTCACACCGACATTGGGCGAAGGACGGAAAGGATAACAGTCGTCCATTGGTACACTGATAGTCAGGGACTATTCGTAGTCGGAACTGGAAGTGGCGACAACAAATCTACGTGAGTCATGTACTGAGTTGGTTTGCTGGAGCAGCAGTAGACCTTCCCACTTCTTTCTTTCTCTTTTCCTTCCTTTGTTATCAAACTCCTTCCGAACTGTCGATAAGTACTACCACGTAAAATGTAACAAGAAATGAATATAATCAGTTTAACACTGCATCCTGCAGGGGCAAGAAATTTTTTTCTCCGAAACGTCCAGACCGGCTGTGGGGTCCACCGAGTTTTCTACTCAGGTTGGATGTGCATTTGGCATGTATGGAGAAGAAGACAAATTTATACACGGTTGAGGCGATGAACTGTGCAGATATAGAGAAAAGCTTCAGAGTCAAACAGTTCCTGCTCATGGAAATGCAGAAGGTGGCTTCTGCTTATTGCACAGAGGACAGCAGTATCGACACACTGCACCAGGATATTCCAGGGGGAGAGTTGGCTGAAGGCACTGACATTACAGGTAGTTGGTTTGTAGCAGTATTTAGCACAACACATTGAATGTCAAGCACAAGGTGGCTGGATGATTACACGCTAATTATGTCAACAGCAAACATGGAGGCAACAATTTCCTCCGTAACACCGGCAATATAGCCCAATTCCATGAGCTACTAACACTGGGGAATACAAACAACATCAGCATTTCATGTTATTTACATTATGTAACAGTAATACTTCAGCATAGACAATATCTGTATGACAATATTAAGGATGCCTATGCTCAGTTTTCTCACGTTTAGGGATAATGGACCCCCCCCCCCCTCAAGGTTCACCTCATTCCCATGAATATTCCTACCTTGTTTGTTGATTACGTTTATGTGCAATCTATCTACACGTTCAGCCCAACTGATGTATCACATGTACTGTCTTCCAGAGCTTTGTCAAGAGATACATATTGAAATGATTTTAGAGGAAACGTTAAAAAAATAAAATTACAAATAATTAGAGGAAGTGCATGTCTTCTGGAATGCTATGCCATGTCACTGGGTGAGTAGGTACTGCATTTCCAAGTATATTATAGCCTCCATCTTTGAGGTAAACCGTTCTTGGAATATTTGGACATAAAGATGGCAGCATTATGGTCCTCCTACATTTTCAAGAACAAATCATCACTCAACATGGTGTCACATCCCAGGAGAATTGCACCTTAAGCAACAATGCTGTGGTAACCTTAAACCTCACAATTCATTTACATGTGCATGTGAATATTATGCATCTTTTCTGGACAGAAATGCACCCCGTCTTAAACATAACATATGTTTGCCATTGTACTTGGTGTGCAACATGAGTGTTTGTGACAGTACTTCATACTGTATTTTATGTTGATGGATGGAGCTTCTTTTTAATGCAGCAAATAATTTTTCAAATGTCAATTCTACATGGTGAATAGTTTCAATAGAAAATGTACTTCTGAAAAGCTAAGAGGATGGAGATAAGATACTTGAATCAGTTTAGCCCCATATTACATACATCTCCCCTCAATGATTCAAATTTCATTGTTTAAATATCTCGTCTTTTATTTTGCTTGGAACTATTTTTTTCTGTCTACCTTCCCTTTTATTCCTCTTTATCTCTTCAAATTTAACCTTAGTTTTACTCACTTTTGAACCTGCAGAACAAGAAAGTGGCTGTAATTCACATTAAACCTTTAAATGCCGAGTTAAATCCCATCTGCCATCTGCTGGCATTATTAGGAGCTCACCATATTCTCCATGTTAGCAGAATAAGGGTTAAAGGCTATAAGGATAGGACATGTGAACTGTTCATTTATTCCATAACAGAGACAGAGTAATGAGAGGAATTCATTTTCTTTTCAGTGAAGGCATGCCAAAAGACACCAATCCAAGGCATCTTCTGAATAATGAAAGCAAATTCCATCATTTTTCCACCTGACAAGAATTCAGTCCAAATCTGTGTTAACTGCAAAACCAAAATTACAACATGAAAACACCAACTTCAACATTCGAGCACTCGATCATTGAAACTGGCTTTTATATTGAGGTAAAGATTTTATGTTATTTAGTTGAGAATTAAAATTCACACTTGAAGCTTCTTTATAGGAAAAGGAATATATGCAGCTGGCTCATAAAGAAGGCCACTGTCACATTTATTTGCCCCATTTCAACTTATGAATTTCACTTTCACAAAATTCTATATATACATTTTGCCTTTCCAGAGTTTCAAAACATGTACTGTTTACTACCTGTGATCAGTAGTAACAAGACGGTCTGAATACAAATGTGTGGGTTGTGAGAGTTATTACAGAGTTGTATATTTTCACACCCCCTAGCTTAGCAAAATGCAAACTTCATACGTGTTGGTTTAACAACTGACACACTCGCCCTCGTATTGAAACTGACAACTGAGTGGCTGGAAGGGGCACTGATTTCTTAGTTATCTCAAATGGTCTTTGTGTCCTTGTGAAATATACGAGTATTCACTCACACAAGTGTTCACCTGCAATATTTATGTTAAACATGTGACAAGGAAAAAATGTGTGGCAAAATATTTCTGAATAATATTCCACATATGAATGAAACATTCAGTCAGGCAAAAATAATATCTTTTTTTTTTTTTGTGTGTGAGACTTGGTTTACATTATGTATGAAAGTGTCAAAATAACAGATACTGGTTTCTTAAAAATCCCAGTAAAGTTCTTGAAGTTCCTCAACATGATCTTAAAGTTCATGTCTGGTGTGCAGTGAGTGTGCACAAAATCAGAGGGTTTATATTTCTCAAAAAAGTAAGTTCTGACCTTTCTATTATTATTCAGGGAGTTGTCAGAAGAAGAGGAAATGTGGCAGATAGACATTATTTGTATGAATTGAGAATCAATTTTTGAAAAGAAACTTCCTATTTCAAGTCCGCAGCTCTGTCACTTGTCAAGAAATATTTCCATAAGGTGTGGCGCTTGCTTAGAAGCTGCCGGTCAGCATCTCAAGACTGATCTATAAAATAAGTTAATGGGAGTGCTGGGGCAAAATCAGATTCTAAATTCCTGGGGATGTGATTTTCTGTACCCAAGGATGTGATAAAATACATTCCCAACCCAACCATCTCACATTTGATGCTGCAATAACATATCACAATAGATCTTGACATAACGTTGCTGAGGTCATCTTTTTTATGGACTGTTACGAACAGAATGAAGTATGTAAGGGTCCAGCAGTCCATTCCTTCTTTGAATGCTTCACACTTGGAGATGGGACCCACACGTTGTCCCTAATTGTCAGTAACTAATTACCGATCTACGATGTGTAACATTCCAGAAGAGTGAAGATTTAATTTACAGTGTGGCAGAAGCCTGAGATGACACATGACTTGTCTTTATTTGTCTTCTTTGGTCATTAGTAACAAAAACACATGGGTTATAACATATTACAATAAATTACAATATGCTGCATTACATTATGAAACATATTAACTGTAGATATGTATATTTATATCATATTTTGTCTTCATGATGACACTGCCTTCCATTTAATTTTCATAACCTTCTATCAATATTTTAGCTTTAACTATCCACTGAAATAAACGTACTCATACATGTAAAACGTTACATCGTACATAAGCATTGATGCACTTACATGGTTTCTGACTTACACAGAAACCTCAGGAATGAATTAACTGTGTAAGTTGGAGATGTACTGTATTAAGTTTTGCGTATTACCATAGTGGAGATGTGTTCAATTTACGTGTCATTGGTGATGCTGTCCTGCTGTCTGTTAGAGTTGGAGATGTGCACAGTGTGCATCGCAGAATTCTGTTGAAGCATATGTGAAAACTTCAACTCCTGTGTCAGATGTGGAAAGTACTGCTCTTCTCTGTCTTCTTCATGGTTAAACCTGGGCTGCATCTCGGTAACAGTCTTCAAATGCTGTAATTTTACTTCAGCAATCAAGTGTGGTGGAAGACGTTTCACAGTGAGAGCAATACTTCTGTAAAAGAGATCAATCTCATCTTCTTTCTTTTCACAGCTACTGGTGACATAAATTACTTCTTGGTGTTTGGCCTTGTTGTTGTTTGGTAAGTATGCAACTTGTTCATTATTTTTTCTCTTCTTTGAACTTTGTGAAGATAACACACTTGCTACACTCGATGGTGGACTAGCTGGCAAGGGATATGGGTCGCAATATTCACTGCCATTCACATCATCCTCACATTCTTCAGTGTCCTCATACTGTATGCTGTCTGCACTGGCTTGGGTTCTGCAACACGCGTGTTTATCCCAAACTGATTGCATTAAGTCACAATTCACTTCACGTACTCAGTATGAAGCAATGCTACCACTGTACATGTACCACTTTTAAACATCATTTAATCAATTTTCAGCACCTTTTGATCAATACAGATAATTAGAAGGGAGAATGGTGGCTAAACAATTTCCATTGCCAAGGCTTACTCAAACTTGTACTTCATCTTGTTGTGACTATGTACGGTATGATTTAAGGTACAAACTTAGGCAAGCCTTGGCAACACCACAGACTGGCATGTAAGTGTCTCCCTGATTTGGGTCTGTACTGATACAACATGGTGTGGGTTCAATAAGTCACATTCATAACTGGTGTTATTGCATACACTTGCACCTTTTATTTTTGTAAACCTGAAATTAAGCTTTTATTTTCTCTAGCTGTAGTGATGCTTTACTGGTCTCTATTGAGGAGGTCAGTCTAAAAGTAAATTGTGTGAATACTAAGCAAATGTTCATGATTGCATCAACAGAATGCAGGCAAAAATCACAGTATAAACACCTACTAAATCCTGTAAAAATGTGGCAAAGTTTAAATATTTGGGAATGACATTAACAAATCAAAATTGCAAGCACAAAAATATTTGGGCAGATTAAACTCAGGGAGTGCTAACTACCATTCAGTTAAAAATATTTTGTCTTCCCACTTGCAATCTAAAAAGAGAACGATTCAAATAAACTTCACATATTGAGGCGGCAGGCAGTTTCTGAAATGTTTCGTGTTGTGACAAAGGAAAAAGTCCTAAAATGTAACTGACAGAACTTAAAATAAACAGAACTACCATTTTGCACATTGTTTTGTCTGGGCATGAAATATAATCTCTCAATCTGAAGGAAGAATACGGATGAGGGGTTGGCGACACTATGGTGCTGAGGGAGATATTTGTACTGAAGAGGGAAGAAGTAGCAGGAGGTTGGAGGAAAATGCATAGTAGGGAGATTCATGATTTGTACTGCTCACTGTATATTATTAGGGTGATCAAATCAAGGAAGATGGATGGGCAAGGCATGTGGCACGTGTAGGGGAGAAAACAAGTGCATACACAGTTTTCATAGAAAAACTTGAAAGAGACTAGTTTGAAGAACTAGGCATACATGTGAGGACAACATTAAAACATATGTTAAAGAAAAAACTTTGGAGGGTATAGAATGGATTCAAGTGGCTTGGGATAGGGACAAAGTGTAGACTTTTGTAACAATTGTAATGAATGCATGGAATTTTTCAAGCATATGAGGAACTGTTAGCTTGTCAAGTAGGACTCTGCTATGTGGTTAGTTCATATATACGACTTAATTTATTCAGTTTTGCTCTAACTGTAACTATGTAGTGCTGTCTGTCATAATTGTAAATATTTACCTTTTTCTACCTGGAACAATGTTCAAAAATGTAAGTACATTCAGAAGGGGCCATTTGCAACGTCTGGACGAGGAAGCTGTCTCTGCACTTAGTTTTCCTTCCCGTATTAATCTCTTGTATGTGTCTTTAATTGATCGCCACCTTCTTTTGCAATCCTCATCTAAAGCATAACAAGATGTTTTACACTTTTAACAACTGTTGTGATCATGCAGGCCAATAACTAATGCTGTTGCTACTCATCAAAACATATGTTATTTTCAAGGTTATTTACACTTTCATCAAACATTGACATTATCTCGAACCTTTTATTTTAGATATATCCTAATAGAAACTACTCAGGTGACTGAACTATGGGTTTCAAGTTTTTGACTGTAACATCAGCCTAATTGTGAGATTCATGTATTGTTTTAGAGAAGAAGTTCTGAAACAAGCTCCTAATGCATAGATTTACAGTCCTACAGATCTATTGTGACTACAATTAGCGTTCTACTTTAATCTTGTGAAGAACTTATTAAGTACTATATGTTTTGCCAAGTTTATTTTGTCCAACAAAATCTCTAAGATTTGCATATTCGCCATGTTTGTAACTGTTAACTTAAAAAATAACATACCTCGCATCATGTGCATGTACGAGTGATTTCAGGTTTCCGCCGCGGTGAAAATGAGATCGTCGCTCTTCTGAGATGTTACACGGTGTAGAGTGGTACTTACCGACGTTTCGGGACAACCTAATGGCCTCAAATTCAAGGGTCAAACAGTCCAGCATACCAGAAGAGCGACGACCCTATGCACATGTATGTTTACAGTCCATCTCCATAGAAGATTTCATATGCTTAGCTTCAATTGAGTTGCTTACAACCAAAATGCCTAAAGTGGAAAAATATTCTCGCACGGCCCCCCATGTTCTTACTCCACATTCCACAACATTTCACTTCCGTGATTTAAGGCTTCCGCCGCGGTGTGTATGAGATACGCTCTCTTTTGGGATTTTAAGTAGCGTCGATTTGTAGTTTGTTACTGAATCTTCTGGGGCTGTTGGACCCTTGATGCTGGACCGATACGTTGTCCAGCAACGTCGGTACAAATCATTAATCTACGCTGTGTAAAAATCCAAGAAGAGCACAAATCGCAACATTTTACTTCAACAAACGCTGCACATTTTTTCTAATATCAGTTGCCACTGAACATTTAGTGGCGCTAGAATTGTAGTTGTTACGTTATTACTGGCTTCGATATCAATCAGTATGGCGTTGGGTTGAACATAGGCGTAACTTGGCTCATAATACTG
>Ga0131853_10007180_pt1 | contig 20126 bp, 19 predicted proteins | sample TergutLab28metaG_FD_92764 | JGI IMG/M metagenome (GOLD analysis project Ga0131853, IMG submission 92764) | Labiotermes labralis P1 segment gut microbial communities from Petit-Saut dam, French Guiana - Lab288 P1 (version 2) (version 2) | ecosystem: Host-associated > Arthropoda: Insects >... | reverse complement strand
GGAAAAAAGATACCGTCACAATTAAGCGCAGGATTCTATTCTTCTCAACAGTTACCCTTCTAGCATTGCTCGTGGCTAACTTGTGGTATTGGAATTACTTTGTGATGATGTAACCTGACTAAAGCAGAGGGATTTTATGGGTAAGCTAAATGACAAAAAATCTGAAAACAAAAATGCAAAGTGGGATTTTGAGGATTACGCCTTTGCAGTAGCAACAGTCTTATTTTTCGCTCTCCCAATAGTGGGGCTTGTTTTTGTAAATCACTCAATCGAAACATTAGAAGAAAATCTGTTGTTAGCCTTTGATAGTAATGCCGTTGGCATAATGAACATACATCGTTGGTGGCCTGTCTCATGGATGTTTTTTATGTTTGCATGGTCGGCTTGTACGATTAAAGATGTAATTGACATAAAGCGTGGCGTAGAGGGTGCTGACAACGATTTAGAAGATGTTGCGGAGACTGCGCTGTACATTAGTATAACTACTATTATGCTGCTTGTCGGCATAATAAGGGTTGAGTTTTATTCCTCTTGGTTGGCAGGGCCAATTGTGTTTGTATTGCTTGCGGTCATATGGCCTATTTTACGAAATTCGGAGGACAAAGAGAAGGCGTATTTTCCTACGATTCCTTTCATTTTATTATTGGCAGGGATTGTAGTGGAAATTGTTATAGGGGGATGGATAGCTTTCCCTGTTTCATGGATTCTAATATCCGCTGTCAAGTTATATAAAACGATGCGAAAGTGCAAGTTTACTGAAGATTTCATAGTTGATATTGCATATCACGCCTTTTCAATAATCCTTCTTTCTACCAGTCTTATTTGGGGGTCTTGGATTATCTCATGGCTTGCATATCCTATTTCTGTAATTATAGGCAAAGCTATGTGTAGGATAAAACGCAAGTCTGCTTGAATGATACAATTAATGCTATTACTTAAAATGAAACAATGGCAGCGTAGCGCAAACAAAAACTTACAAGGATATATAAAAATATATACTGTTGTTGACTGGATAATAGTAATAATAATGATCGCAACCCCTTTTGCTTTAGGAACACTTTAAGGCTTGGGATTGCCTGCATGGACATGGGCGAACTTATAAGGATTGATTTGAGTGATGCAGAAAATGATGCAAAAGCATAGAATAACAGGACTTTTCACGCACTAAATATTTTAAGTTTTTGAACTGCGAGAATGCCATTCACTCGATAGCAGGATGCCATTCATCCGCCTCCCATGAATGCCAGTCATGTGGTGGTTAGAATGCCATTCATCTGATGGCAAAGTTTGAAAATGAAAAATTGACAGTTGTCAGCAACGAGAATATATGATTTAATAAAAGCCACAGAAATAGGGTTTGCGTAAGTTTTTGGGGGAGCGTTTCCAACCACCTCGGCAGCGCGCTTGAATGGCATTCAAGAGGTCAGGGGTTCGACTCCCCTCGTCTCCAAAAATTAGGAACAAATCCGAACTTTCCCCTAATTTTCTTTGTCGGGGAAGCGTTCGCGGTGGAGTTCGAGCTTAAATAGCTTAGTAGATTTTTCTGCTAGGCTATTTTTGGATAATGCTTATCCACTTGCATGGATACAACAAGAGGCGGTGTTAGTATGAACAACGAAGGGCTTATAGTAAAACTGAAGGAATATTTGCAAGAAGTATTAAGCCGTGAATCAACTATTCTTGCCTTGTCAAATATTTCAATTTATGCACAGATGAAAGTAGGAACGTTTTTTGAAGAGAATACTTATAAAGATTTTGTGAATGAGTTGCAGACACAAATAAAAAAAACGTGTGATTCATTAAGCGAATTATCATCACAGAGGGCAGATGCATTAAAAGAAATTGCGAAATTAGTACCACTGTGTGATTCGCGTGAACTTAAGAGGTTGAGTGTATCTATAGACGACAAGGAGAAGCAGGTAAGTGCGGCCAGGGAACAACTAAAAAATCAATTTGGTTTTAATTGGTGGTCTATACAGGCGAAAAGTCAGGGTTGTGAAGATGCTAAACGCAGGTCAGAAGAGCACGAGGCTAAACGTAGGAGTGAAGAACACAAAATTGAATGTATGCGCATAGAGCTAGATTCTTTGCGACGTAAAAGAGCTTCCCTTTATGAGAGGCATCGCAGTTTAGACAAAGAAAAAGCAAAAGTAAATAGATTTATCGATAATTTCAATCCAACAACAGCGCACTTAGAAGAGTTGCAGACGCGCCTTTTTAAATGCGAAATATTGTTTCCATTGTATTTACGAACAAAACAATCCCTTAAAGAGCTATATTCTGTCGGGATAATTCACCCTAAATATCACAATATCGTTGCCATCGCATCAATATACGAGAGCATTGATACTGACGTCGCACTCTTTAAGGCTCAAGGGCGTTTTGAGTATATTCTTCCTGCTGCCTATCATGAGTACAATGAAGATTTGCGAACAAACAGGATTGTTGATGCACAGAGTAGTACATTAGGTGCGATTATAACTGGATTCAAGTCATTGTCCGCCCAACTTGCTCAACAGACAAATACATTGTCTGAATTATTGAACCAACAATTTAATGCTATAAAAAAGAATCAACACGCTCTGTATTTTGCAATACAGCAAGGTAATAGCTTATTAGAAAATATAGCCGACAAATTTTCCGATTTATCTTTTGAAGTGAGTAATATTTCAGGTGCGATTTCTTCCATTGGAAATACTGTATCTTTGGCGCAGTACCAGACGGAAAACTTTTCGAATTTCCAACGTGATAACGCTCAAACAATGCTCCAGCATACTCAATATCAAGGCATAAAACTTGATGAGATAACATGTATTCAGCAAGAAATAAATGCTAATGCAAGAATATTGGATTTAGTGCATCGCGACCATTGGGGCAATCTTCGCAATTACGCTGGGGAACGAATATAGGATGTTATTTCAATGCAAAATTACTGGTATTGCTCTGTCAAGGCAAGCAGTTGACTGATAAATATGGATTACCAAGAACCAATACAAAATAAAATCCAGTTGGTCGGAAATCCCGACCAACTGACTAGGCATCTTTTCATCATCAGTTGGTGACGGACTTGCTTGTAATAGACGATAGGGGGAAGCATCACTTTGCATTATAAGTAGACTGTGTAGTGGACGAGCGAGTTATAGGGTGCAACCCTATCAATTATTTGTCGATTCTGGCAAGCAAGAATCCCTGCCTGCCAAATCGAAAAATCGCGTTTCGCTACGTTCACAAAAGTCGCGAGCAGTGCAGGGTGGACTCCACCCTGCATACTCGCTGTGGCGTCGCCCCAGACCCCATTTGGATCGTCCCCGCATTGCGGCGACGGCTATGCGGCTGATAGCCACTAAAAATATTACCAATAGGAAAAGAACAGGTGGCAAATGGAGAAGTTAAAATTATATTTAGATATGTGTTGTTACAACAGACCTTACGATGACCAGCAACAAACACGGATACATCTTGAATCTTTGGCAAAACTTCATATACAACAATCTTTAGTAGACGGAGCTTTCAATTTTGTATGGTCATTCATTTTGGAATTTGAGAATAGTAAGAATCCTTATCCGCTTAGGCGAGAAACGATACGCAAATTTTCTTACCGCTGTAATCAATATATAGATGAGTCAAATGCAAATGATGTTATAAAAATAGCGAAACCAATTATGGACAGCGGCGTGAAAGAAAAGGATGCTCTGCATGTAGCTTGCGCTATATATGCATTTTGTGATTATTTCTTAACGACCGATGATAGGTTATTAAAGTACACAACTGAACGGATAAAGATAATGACTCCTGTGCAATTTGTAAATGAGATGGAGGGAAATTGACAATGAACGATACAATAATAATGGAACGAGGAATGCGTTCACTGGTGGATAATTTGGGTGAAGTAGATGCAGAGAGATTTATAACGCGGCTGATTCGAGAACCCTTCGACTACACCAAATGGCAGCGTAATTTATTTGAGGGAATGAGCCTTGAGGAAATCAGTAAAGAGGCTGCGGAATGTTGTAACGCTAACCCAAGGTAAGTTTTTCGGGGAGCGTTTCCAACCAACTCGCCAGCGCGCTTGAATGGCATTCAAGAGGTCAGGGGTTCGACTCCCCTTATCTCCATTTAACAACTTCAAAACCGAACCCGCCCGCGTTCATTTTTGTAAATGGGTTGTTCGGTATTGTGATTAAAAGATAATCACGGCAAAAAAAGAACGCCCCGCATTGCCTGTTATGGCTTTGCGGGGCGTTTCTGTACATAAAGGGGCGTTACCCCTGCCAAGTGAAGCCCAACGCCGCCGCCGTGTATTTCCCTACTCTACCGTCAACAATAAGGCGGTTTCGGGCTTGAAACACTCTTACGGCGTAAGCTGTGCGCCCGCCATAAATGCCGTTGGCTCTATCTGTCCCAACGCTTAACCCTTTTTCTTCAAGTCTGGCATGAAGCGCGGTCACGTCGTCGCCGCGCATGGGAAGCCGTAAACCTTGCAATACGCGGTCAAATAGTGGTTCAATAACAATTTCGCCGTCGTCTTGTTCCGCTCCGTTGGTTTCGTCCGTTTTGGTTTCGTCGTCGGTCGGCGTGTCTTCGGGCGTTTTGGCGGGGTCTTGTTCCACTTCGTCGCCGTCGCCTGTGGGCGTTCCCTGCGTTGCTGTGGCGGCTCTTTTTGCGTCGGCGGCTTGTATGATGTCGGCAATGTCTTGTCGCCGCGTCGCGCCCCCTAAGTCAATATTGTTTGCGGCGGCATATTCCCGCATAACTGCAATGGTCGACGTTGTTGCTGTGATTTCAAGCATATATATTCCCCTTTCTATGGCTCTTTATAGAAGCGGTGGTTGCCGTGGTCAAATAACCGCACAAGCCGCCCTTCGTTTACGGCGCGTTCGTGCCATACCGTGCGCCCTGCGGCGGCTTCGCGTTCTAACACGCTGATACTATGAAAGAACGTCGCGCCCTGTGAAAAGTCTTCGCCGTTCAATGCCCTGTGTACCGCGCTAATGGTGCGGGCGTTTGGTTGCGCTTCGTTGAAGTCGGCGCGGGTCGTCGGGGTAAATGCGCCCGAAGCAAAAACAACGTCGTGAAGCGTATTCGGGAAATTGCGGGCGGCAAGTCTGTTTTTGATAACATTTACGACAAGTATTTGCCCTTTTTCGTCTTCGCCCCGCGCTTCCCAATGGGTAATGACTTTAAGCAAGCGCAAGTCTGCGTCGGCTTGCGTTTGTTCTGCTTCGCTTACGGCATAAAGCGGCGTTTCGTCATAGCAAGGCGGCGCCTCGCCGTCCCCTGCATTTTTGATAACAGGCAAGCGGCGGTCGCCGTCCCATGAAGCCGCGAGGCCCAACGCCGCCGAAAAGTCAGTAAGCCTTACCCATGTTTCGCCGCTTTTAATAAAGCCCCTTATTTCCTGTACTTCGCCCAAAATATCAAGGGCAACCGTGCGGACGGGTGCTTCTTCGGGTTCGTTGAATATCGGCGGCTTTTGCGGGTCGCGCCCGCCGCTCTTTAATTCGGCGGCAATATCTTGTCTAAATTTGTTCATGGTAATACCGTTGCGCGTCCAAATATGGTCAATGTCGCCGTGATTACTTGCAATGCCGCGTCGGTGTCCCTCTGCATGGGATATAACAACGCCGTCGGCTAATGGGTCAAGGTCAAATTGACGGCAAAGCGCGGCGAAGTGCTTTACGGCGTGTTTGTACGTCGTTTGTACAAATTCAAGGGTTCGGGCGGGGTTATTGTCTGTAAATTGCGCCCCCTGTGTATACCTAATCGTGTTAGGCTCGGTTATTTCTATGCCTATATGGGTATCGTTGCCGCTTCCGTTCGCGCCGCTTCCGCAATGCCACGCCCTATGCGTCCAAGGCAATGTTTGATATAAAATGCCGTTTTCGCCCATGAAGCCATGTACGCCCACTTGCCGCCCATTCGGGCGCGGTACGTTGAAATTACGTACGAATACAAGCGGGTCGGGTTGCGGAACGCCGACGGAATGAACCATAAGCCCGCGTACCTCTATTTGCCTGTTTGCGCGGTAATTTTCGTTGTTGGTGGTAAATCGTTGCTCTACTGATTGCATTTTTATTCCCCTTCCTTGTCGCTTCGCCTATCGCAAAGCCAATATGTCACAACAACTGTAAAAACGGTCATAAAGTAACCTTCGATTTCCGCGCCTCTTAAAACCTTGAACAAAAAAACAAAAGCAACCACTAAAGAAATGATTGCTTTTGCCCTCAATAGGTTTATAAGGTTTTTGATTATACGGTCTTTATAGCTCATTCGTCGCCCCCCTTATCGTCGGGCGGCAAACTCCCGCCGTGAACCTTCACGAAAATTTTATTGATTTTGCTTGTCATTTCCGTTTGGTTTTTTAACGAGTTATCAAATTTTGTGTTAATTTGTGCAATGTTTGTCGCCGTTTCCTTTATTGCGTCGCCGTGCTTGTCTAGTCGTTCGTGTACGCGCTTCAACGCTTCTACTTGTGACGCGCCGTTGTTATCAAGCGTAACTTGCAAACTTGCTATAACTGCGCTGTTTTTGCTTATAACATCAATAAGCTGTTGTCGGTTTTCCCGCTCATGGTCTTGCGTGTGCTTGTCGCGTTGTGCGTCATGCGCCCGCGTCGCCTTGCGGTCTTTGAGTATGGCAATGTAAAGCGGCGCAACCACAACCGCCATAACAACGGCGACAATAACGAAGAAAAGTATAACTTCGCTATTTGTCGCCGCAACAATGGCTTCATATAAGCCGTAATGCTCGTTAGATGGTGTCGGCATTATGAAAGCCCCCTTGCCCTCATTTGCGCGTTTGCAAACGCCGTAAAGGGTGCTTCGCCGACGGTTTCAAGGCTCACGGCTTCAACGCCCGCAATACTTACCCCCGAAAGCATTTCAACGCCCGCCAAGTCTACCCCCGCAAGTATTTGTACCGCTTGCCGAAGGTCGGCAACCTCGGCGGCGTGTACGGCTTCGGCTATAACTTCGGGTGAATGGCTTTTTGCCGTAAGCAACCATGTGTCAAAGTTTGCTTCTACGTCGGCGGCAAGGTCGGGCACGTCGGGTACAATCAATTCGTATTCGTCGTATTCTGCGAACTCTACAGGGTCGCCGTCGTCAATGGCAACTTTTACTTTGTGCGCGTTTTCATAAAACCGTATGCACACGAACCCCGCCTTGTCGGGTTGTGGGTGTATGCTGAACGCTCCCGACGGCATTTGATTTCCTCTTACTCTCATTTCTGACAACTCCTTTTATTAGTTTTAGTGGTAGTGTATCAACATACTTTCGCTTCAAGCCCTGCGATTTGAAATGCCGTAATTGCCCCGCCCGCGCAAGGAATCCCGCCGCCATTTTGGGCGGTATTGCTTGCCCTGCCGCGTGTCGTTTGGCAATTTTGCGGGAATGACGCATAAGGGACAATGCGTTGCGCTTGCGCTGTGTGGTATAACCTAGACAAAAGCAATACCCCACAAAGTCTATAGGGCGGTCTTTGTTCCCCCGCGCCGCCTGTCGTATGCGAAAAATATTCCAATTCGGGTGTATACTCAATCCCATTTCGGCAAGCCGCGCTTCTACGTCTTTAACCGCCTTTTTCAATTTGCGCTTGTTGCTGTCAACTAATACCATGTCGTCAATGTAACGGACGTAAAAATTGATTTTGTGCGTTTCTTTTATAAGGCGGTCAATAGGCGTTAGATAGAAATTGCAAAACCACGCCGAAGTATAATTTCCTATCGGCAAACCCACGCACGAACGCACTATTGTTTCAATAAGCCATAATGCCCGCTTATCTTTTATAAGCCGCTCGAACGCCCGCATAAGCGCGTCATTACCGATTGTTGGATAACACTTCTTAATGTCAATTTTGACGGCGTATTTTGCCTTTTTGCCGCGTTGAAGCGTCGCCCGCTCTATGCCCTTCTTTGCGTGGTTCGTACCCTTTTTCGGTCGGCTTCCACAACTCCAATAATACATACGCTTTTCAAGAATAGGGACAAGTATTTGCATAAGCGCATGTTGTACGCATAAGTCGGGAAAAAACGCGGGTACTTGCGTTTCGCGTGTTTTGCCCTGCAAGCGGTCGTTTATAACAATGTTTCTATAAAGCGTCGGCGTGTATGTTTGGTTTTTTAGTATTTTGTGAAGTATCGCGGCATACTGCCCGATATTTTCAAATACTGGCTTTACGTCTTTTCGGCTTCGCTTACCGTAAGAAGCGTTGTAAATTGCGCGTTTGCAATTTGCATAACTGCAAATGCTATCGTAAATTTTGCCTATTCGTTTCATGGGATAACCTCGCTTTTCTTCTTTTTACCTCGCGCCCTTTCGGTTGCCCTACTAAGCCGCGTCCCTACGGTAAACTTTTTTGGTAAAAGACCACGGAATAGCCGCGCATTGTGATAAATTTTTCTTTTTAAGCAAAAAGAAGACGCGCCCCCACGTTCGTCCTCACATTCGACGAATCGTTGTTGACATTCCACGCAAACAAGCCCGCCCTGCCCGCGTTATTCCAATTACCGCCGACGATAGCAAGCCGCCACGCAAAGCGCGACTATCCCAAAAAATAAAAACATTAAAAGACTTTAAGACCGCAAGGGGTGCAAGCCCCCCTTCCTAACCCCCTATCGGGGAATACAAAGAAGACGCGCCCCCACGAACGTCCACACAGCCGACGAAACGTCGCGGACATGCCACGCAAACAAGCCCGCCCTGCCCGCGGAACTCCAAGCACCGCCGACGAAAGCAAGCCGCCAACCCGCCGCATTGAACCAAAAAGCGTCACTTAAAAATGTTGTTTCACTTCCCCCTGTAACCGACGACGGCAAGCCCGCCCACGGTTGCGCGGGGTCAAAACCCAGCCGCGTTGCAAATGTACCCGAACCCGACAAGGGAAGCGGAATTGCTATTGGCGTGTAATTTGTCGCCGTGTCGTCGGCGTAATTCGTCGGGTCGTTGGCGAATAAGTGTTGCCCTGTGTTGACGTTGTAGCCGTCTACGAACTCCCAAACATTGCCCCACGGATTTTCTATACCGCGCCATACAACCGACAAGCCGTTAGGATTTACGCCCGCTTCGCGCCCCGAACCTACAACCGAATTTGTGCGCCCTGTTACCAACGCCGCCGCCGTTGCTACGTTGCCGCCGCCGATAACTTGTTGCGTGTTAAGGTGTGCAAACTCAATTCTAATAAGCAATTCTAACGCCATGCGCGTTGTTAAATCTTGAACGCTCCATATTGTACCCTTGCCCCTTGCGCCTGTACGGAACGCCGCCCGCGTAATACTGACAAGCGGCGCAAGCCCGCTTCGGCTAACGTGTCCCGCTCCTGTTTCATAAGCCCCAACATAAATAAACGGTACATTACCCCACGGACGCGCAAAAGCGGGGTGAACGGCGAACCCGCTCATAGGTTGGTTGCTTATCCATTCCCGCCGCTGTGTTGTGTCTTGTTCGACGCGGTAATAGAAAAGCGGTATTTCTACCATTACGTCGGCGGCGGTATATGTGAAGCCCTCTTGCCCTTCGTATGCGGCTACAACGCCGTTTACGCCCGAATTACAACGGCGTATGTCGCGGTATACTGGCATTTCGTCGAAGTCTGAAAAGCCTTGCGCCGTACCTATGCCCGAAGTAGCGACAAGCCCTACCGCGTCGTCAAGCCGAACAAGGGCGGGCGAAGGGTTGGTAAAATTCCATGCAACGCCCATTCGGGCATTTACAGGAATAACAGGGGTAACGCGGCGCAAAATAGCTTCAATGTCGCGTTTTGCAACCTCTAATTTTTCGCTTACACGGTCAACGCTTTCTTGACTTGCCCGCGTTAAATCCATGCCCGCGCTGAAAAACGCTTGATTTGCTATACGGTCAAAATTGATGGTTGTTACGTCGCCCGCCGTAAAGCCCGCCCCCTGTGGCGTAAAGTCTACCGAACCAATGCGGAAAACTGCCCCCGCTTGATAATCGTTAGGCATACGGCAACGTATGGAAAAGGTTTCGGGCAACGTCGCGGGAACGCCCGCCGCTATGTTGGGCGGCAAATTGCGAATTGACACAATGTAAGCGTCGTCCCCTGCGTCGTATGTTACGTCGGCGGCTAATACTAAGCTGTCGCCGATAACTGCGTTATTGGCATTTATGACATTATGCCAATCGGGTTGCGTCTTGATTAAGTCTTGTAAAACTGCCATGTTTTCAACTCCTTATCGTATTATTAAAAATAAACTTGTTAAGTTTGCGGGGTCGGGGTCTGCAAAGCCGTATTGCGTATCGCTTATTTGATACATTTCTGTACACGAAGAATAAGCGGCGGTCGTCTTGATTGTTACGCGGTCGTAACCGTCAATTTCAAATTCGGCGGGAACTGTGAAAAGGTTGCCGCCGCCCGCGCCGTATTCTGCCGCGCCCGCTATGCCCGCCGCGCCGTCTACCTTGTGAAGCGTACAAAGCGGGTATCGCCCTAAATTGTGCGTTATCGTGCCTATGGTTTCGGTCGGCGAAAATGTTTGCAATTCCTGTATCAGTAAAAGCAAATGCCCCGCCGTGTCGTCGTCAAGCAAGCCTTTTATGCTGTCAAACCATGTATTGAACTCCGATGACGATTGCGCTTGAAAGTTTGCAAGCCAAACCAAAAAGGCTTGAAAAGCGTTTGTACTGTCGCTTGTGAAGCCGTTTAACAAGTTTATAAATACATTAAACTGGCTTGTTGTGTTGTTTTGGAACTGCAAGAAAAAGTCTGCCATATCCTGCGTAAATTGCGCGTGTCCGTCTATGACTAACTGCGTGTACAAGTCAAAGTAATGTTGTATGTTTTGCGTCCACAACAAATAATCCGCTTCTATACGCGGGCGCATTTCGTTAAAAAACTGTGTAAATTGCGCTGTAATAAATGTCGCGTCAATTTGCTGTACTACGCCCGCCACAATGCCGCATAGTGCCGTATTCCAACGGTTATCAGTAATATTTGCTTGCGTAATAGCCGTCGCGCCCGCGTTTACCCTTACGTCGGCAAGGCATAATTCCCATGCGTCTGCGTCGCGCTGTAGCGGCGGCGGTATAGGGTTGCTTGCAGGTGCTGAAGAACTCACGCGGGCAAATATGCGCCGCTCCGTTAAATCCCAACGAATAATAATGCGGTCAATGCGCGGCAATACCCCGTCGGCAATGGGTAGCGGCAATGTCAATTCGTCGTCGTTGACGTAAAAATAACCATTTATCCAACCGCGCCCCGCTCGAATAATAACGCTTGTGCCAACGTCGCCCGCTATGACTTGCAAGCCAACCGACGGTAAGGGAAAAACGCCGTTTCCAATGAACGAAGCAAAATAATTCGCCCAATGTTCGGCAAGGTAGCGGCGGTCGCCCGCTATCGAATTAAAAAAACTTGAAAACTCTGCCATTATAAAGCCCCTTTCATTGGATATATAAAGCCCTTATTTGTTCAATAAGGGCGGGCAAGCTCTCCCCGAATGTTATTTCAATTTCGGGTTCGGGGTGGTCTTGATAGACTTCCATAATTTCGGTTATGCGTACATTGATACGAACGCCCCAACGCTGATTGATACACGTTACGCGGTCGCCTAAGTCGTAATCGTGCTTGTACTTCAAATTGGCGTGTGTGTTTACCTTGCTTGTAAAAGCCAAGGTTTCGGCGAAGTAGCCTAATTGTTGAACACCCCTTTGAAAAAGCAAAGCGGCGTATGCCGCGTCGCTCATAGACTGCTCGTTGCCGTTTTCGTCGCGCCAAAATTGCACAATGTCGGTTGCGTTTATGAAGACTTCGGCGCGGTCATGCCCTGCGGCTGTTTCGCCTACTTCTACAATGCGGCGCGGTCGGTCGTGGGTATCTTCGCCGCCGACGTATGCCGTACTTCGTAACCGTTCCGTCGAATTTGTAAATGTCTGCTCTAAGATGTTGTCAAACTCGACGGAAAAGACGGCGGGCGGGTTGTCTGCTGAATTGCCCGAAGTCAATTCCAAACCGTCGTATATATTAAAAAAATACTGCTTTTTTCGTATGTCGGCGGTTATGTTAAAGCCAAGCCGTGACGCTTTCGCCGCCCGCTCTAACGCTAACCCCGCATTTATAAAAAGCTCCGACGAATATTCAATATTGCCCCTACTTATGCCCGATATGTCGGTATGGATGATATTGTGCAAGCGGCGGCGCGGGTTCGTTGGATTTGTGATATTTTCGGTCACAATTCGGGTCATAATTTGCGGGGTCGTCGCGGTTGCTACAATAGGGTTTAATATAATGCGCTTGCCTAACCAGTTTGTAACAAAACGCCCTTGTATTTCGATTTCTTCTATGCCCTGCGTGTTTTTGCGAATTTCAATATAGCGAATTTCGCCCGCTTCTTCGTCGCCGTCCCACTTAATCAAAAGTCGGTACATTTGTAGTAAATTATTGTGTTTGGGCGTGAACGGTACAAGCAACTTAAATTCGCCGACGCTGTTATAACGCCTTATCCAAATAAAAGACGTTATTTTCTCAATAACGCCTTTTGCGTCTAAGGCGCGGTCGTATATGTTAAGCTCCAATCTTACACCCCCAAGAACAAATTATTGTGATGTATTGTAACGTCAAGGCTGTACATATTTACATCTGCGTCATATCTAAAAATATTGTCGCCAACGACTAATTGTAAGTAGCGGCTGTCGGGGTCAAGGAAGCGGAAAGCGTCCGTTTCAACGCCGCCGCGCCGTAATGTTACGCTTTTTTCGCCCCATGAAGTATTAACGCTTATTACGTCGCCCGCTTGCATGGTAATGTTAAGCCGTATAAATTGCCCTGTGACGACGTTTAGCAACATAGGATTAACCAACCTACCCAACGCCCGAAAGTCTATACGCATACCCGCCATAACGTCGCCGCCATTGAATACATTTACTATTAGCGACGGTTCGCGCCAACCTATTTGCCAAATGGCTTGCGTCGGGTTTTCGGGGTCTTGTGGTATTTCCAAGCCTTGCGGCAAGTCGTCGTCGGCGCGGTCAATGGGAAATTCAAACCCGCCTATCCATGTTGCAATATCCTGTCGGGCTTCGGTGTCTTCGCGCCAAAATGGGTTACTGCAAAATATTTGTAAAATAAATTGCGACAAAACAGGGGCGGTAACGTCGGGCGACGATTCTTGTATGCTACAGTCAATTACCCGCCGAATGTCGCCAAACTCATATATTAAAAGCCCCGCAAATTCGGGGTTTATAATGCGGTTCAAGCGTCGGCGCAAGCGGTGTATTAACTCCCTGTCCCGCTCGTTTATATGCCCGATTATTTCAATGTCGCGGGCGGCAATGCGGTTTCCTATTTGTGTATTGCCGTGCTGTCCCATGCTGATTATTGAAACAATGTCGTTGCTCATGCGCGATAACCCTGTAACGTCTTTGTCAATATTAACGTGATAGCTTGACGCGGTATCAAATGTCAAGCTATCGCCCCGCGTGTTTACATAGGTAATACGCTTTTTTATTCTCATACCGCGCCCACTTCCCTTGCTATTAATTTGAAATTGCGTCCCGCTTCGCGCTGTTGGGCGGCGTAATTGGTTTCGCGGGTGTAAATATTTTGGTTAAGCACAAAGCCGCCGTTTTTTGCCGCTTGCCCGCCGCGCCCTGTGTAGCTTGCGGGGTCGGGTACAAGGTCGCCGACGGCTTTTTGCACTTCCCGCCGAACGTCCCGCATTTCTGCGGCAAAGCCTACGCCAATCCCTTTTGCCATGTTTTCGCCAATTTCGGCAAATACCCTTGACGGCGAAGAAATACGAAGCCGTGCTTGCGCGTCCCTTACAAGGCGGTCAATTTCGGCGTTTACTTGTTGACGCATGGACGACGAACCATTAACAAACCCTGTACCAATGCCCGCCGCCATGTTCTGTCCTGCCTGTGTAAATTGCTGTACTGCGTTTTGGGCGGTTCTCACTACTTCGTCAATAACCGTTGTAACGGCTCTTGTGGCTTCTTGCGCCGCGCCTGTGATACCTTGCGCCAACTGTTGCATAATTCCTTGTCCCGCCTGTTGAAATTGCGGGTGTGCGGCTGTTATAGCGTCAGTAATGGCTCTTACTATGTCGGCAACGACGTCCGATACTTCGGGTATTGCCGTTCTCATGCCTGCCGCTACTTGCCTGTTAATATCCTGTCCCGCTTGATTGATACTTGAATGTTGGGCGGTAAAGGCTGTAATAATGGCTTGTGTTATCTGTGGAACAACGGCGGTTACTTCGGGTATGGAAGCGGTAAGCCCCGCCGCAATTTGACGGTTTAGGTCTTGCCCTGCCGCGTGTATGGTCTGATGTTGTGCGGTAAACGCGGTAATGATGGCTTGCGTTATCTGCGGCACAATCGCCGTAACGTCGGGAATTGACGCGGTAAGCCCTGCGGCTACTTGCCTATTAAGGTTTTGCCCCGCCTGTTTAATGCTCTGATGTTCGGCGGTAAATGCCGTAATGATGGCTTGCGTTATCTGCGGTACAATCGCTGTAACGTCGGGAATTGACGCGGTAAGCCCTGCGGCTACTTGCCTGTTAAGGTCTTGCCCCGCCTGTTTAATGCTCTGATGTTCGGCGGTAAATGCCGTAATAACCGCTTGTGTGATTTGCGGAACGATTGCGGCTACTTCGGGTATGGAAGCGGTAAGCCCCGCCGCAATTTGACGGTTTAGGTCTTGCCCCGCTTGCTTTATGCCTTGATGTTCGGCGGTAAACGCCGTAATAATGGCTTGTATTACTTGCGGTATAACCGCCGTAACTTCTGCGGTCGCCGACGTTATTCCTTCGGCTATTTGCCGCATAAGGTCTTGCCCCGCTTGCTTTAATTGCGGGTGTTCGGCGTTCAAATTACTAATTATTTTTTCAACAACTGCCCGCGTCGCTTCGGTAAGCTCTGAAAGGTTCGCAATAAGCCCGCTTGCAACTGCCTGCACTGCTTCGGCGGCGGTCTTTTCGCCCGCTTGCCCCATTGCGTCGGCCATAGCCTTTTCAACGTCTTTTGCTTCACGGTCGAAGCCCACACCCAACCCTTCGGCTAAATTTTCGCCTATTTCCGCAAATACCGTTGACGGCGAATTGATGCCAAAAAAGCCGCGTATGCCGCCAAGTATGCGCCCGCCAACGTCTGTTATTGCGTCGACAACCGCTTGCGCCGCTCCTAAAATGCCGTCTTTCAAGCCCATAAGCAAATTCATACCCGCTTCGCTCATGTTTGGGAAAAAGTCTACAATGGCGTCGATAATGGAAGTCAAAAGATTTGAAACGGCTTGTATATATCCGTTTAATATCTCTGGCAATGCCTCTATTGCCGACAAAAACAATTCCTTTCCCGCTTCTTTGATGTTGTCCCAATTCTCTTTGAAGCCGTTGACAATGCCTTTTATTATCTCTGGTATTGCCGCCACAATTTGCACAATGATAATCGGCAAATTTTCAATAATGGCGACAAATAGTTTTACTCCCGCTTCAATTATTGCGGGTATGTTTTCCAATAGCGTCATGATAATACTATTGATAATTTCGGGTAACGCTTCAACGATTGCGGCTATTATTTCTGGCAAAGCGTCCACAAGCGCAACAAGCAAGTCAATTCCCGCTTGTATTATCAATGGTATGCTTTCAAGTATTGCGGTTATAATGCTGTCAATTAGCTGTGGTATGGCTTCAATGATTATCGGTATTGCGTCAATAAGCCCTTCCACAAGCCCCATAACTAACTGCAACGCCGCGTCAATAAGCAATGGTATGTTTTCGACAAGCGTTTGAACAATTTGCACTATAACGTCAATAATCGTCGGAATAAGGGTCGGCAATGCCGAAGTTATGCCGTCGGCAAGGGCTGTTATTATCTGAATTGCACCGTCAAGTAGCGCGGGCAGTGCTGTTATTATCCCTTCCACAAGTGCCATTACGATTGCTAACGCCGCGTCTATAAGCTGTGGAATATTGCCTACAATGCCGTCAACAAGCGCAACAATAATTTCGGGTGCAATTTCCGCGATAGTGGTTGCCACGGTATGAAAAAGCTCTAAAACCTTTGGTATTGCGTCGCTTATGCCGCGCACCACTTCTTCAACGCCCGCCGTAATTTGTTCTGCCGCGTCGTCACTCCCTGCAATAAGCCCTATTAAGCCGTCGGTAATCATAGTAAAGCCTGGCAATAATTCCGCGCCGATTGCATTTTTCACGCCGTCAAAAGTGCGTGAAAGTGTGTCCATGCTGTTTGAAAAGTCGGCGGCGGCGTTTATTGCGTCGTCGCTCATTACCATGCCTAACTCATGGGCGCGTTGCCGTAATTCGTCGGTCGCTTCGGCTGAGCTATTCAAAAGCCCCGCAAGTTTTGTACCGCCATTTTGCCCGAATATTTGCAATGCAAGGGCTGTTTTGTCTGCCCCTTCTTCCATGTCTTGAAATGCCGATACTACGGCGTTCATTGCGTCTTCGGGGCTTTTTTGCCTTACTTCGTCGAAGTCTAAGCCAAGCCGCGTTATTGCCTTGCCAACCTTGCCGCCGTCTTCTTCCATCGAACCCATAGCGGCGACAACGCGGCGCATACCATAATTCAAATTGCCAAGTGTCGCGCCGTTTTGAGATAAAACATAATCCCATTCTTGAACCGCTTGCCGCGATATTCCCATTCTTTGCGAATAGTCATTTATGGCGTTCCCTGCGGCGGCTGTTTCTTGCGCCATGCCGTAAAGATACGCGCCCGCCGCAACCGCCGCCGCTCCAACCGCCGCCATTGCGTACCCAATAGCCTTTCCAACGTCGGCGACGACGCTTCCTACGTCGCCCCAAGTAACCTTATGCGACTTCAATTTGTCGTCAACGTCGCCTATTGCATTTTTGGTTTCTTGCATAGCTGTTTTGTTGTCAAGCAATGTCTTTTCCATTGCTACAAAAGCGTCCGAAGTTGGACTTATACCCTCATTTCGCATATCTGCAAGTGCTTTTTCGGCGGCTTCGACGGCTTTTTCTTGTTCGACAAGTTGGTTTTTGAATATTTCTTTTGTTTTTGTTAATTTTCCTACTTCGTCGCCGCTTAGGGCATATTCGGCGGTAAGGAGTTTTAACTCCGAACCTAATAAGTCCATATTTTGCGTGATTTCCTTTGACGCTTCGGCATATGCCCGTTTCGCTTGTTCCGAAGCCGACATTTTTTCATCTATGCCGCCAATTTCTTTTTGTACGCCCTTCATTGCGCTTTCGTTTTCGCGCAATACCCGCTCCATGTCTTGATAAGCCTTTTCTGACGGCTCAATTCCCATTCCTCGCATTTTTTCAAGGGAAGCCGTTGCCGCATCAATGGCTTTTTGATGTTCGGCGGTCTGTTGTTCAAGCAAACCTTTTCGCTTTGTCAAGCCCTCGACGCTTTCATCATTACGCCCAAATTCATATGTTACGGCTTTCATTTCCGAAGCAAGGTTTTTCATACTGTCGTTTATCTCTTTTGCGGCGGCAACGTATTCTTTGTTGCCCTCGAACTCTAACCGCGTACCAATACGCCCAATACGTGCCATTTATAAACCCCCTAACGCAATGTCAATTTTGTCCATATCCCCAACAACGGCGGGGCTGTCCTGTATAAAGCCCTTTCCTTGTGGGCAATAAATTTTGTGAATACGAAAAAGGGTTAAGAGTTTGTAAGGTGTCATTTTCCATACTCGCCGTTCTTCTAAGCCAAGAACAACAACCCCGATATAAAGAAAGCGGGCGAAGTCTATTCCACTTCGCCCGCCGTCGCGTTTCCCTCGTCTTCGTTATCATCTTCGCCGCCGTCATTTTCGGGCGGTTCTGTATTTCCCTTGTGCGCCACGGTAAACGCCGCAAATACATCTTCTACAACCCGCTTGAAATTGCCTATATGAACAAGTAAGCCAACTTGTCGTTCTGTGAGTGTTTCCGCGCCGTCTTCCGTGCCTGTTTCAATAAATGCTTTTGTTCTTGCGCCCTCGTTTAACAACTTTGTCAAAAGCCGTTTAATAAACTTCATGCGCCCCTTGCCGTTTACATGTTCCGCAAGTTTGCTTATGTCGCCGATTTCGTCTTCTAATTCGTCCAACATATCAAGGGAAAATAATAAATGACGCTCTTTGTCAAGCATTATCGGGTACAACCCGCCGTCTTTAATTGCGCTCATAATAAAGCGGGGCAACCGCTCATATAAGAACGGTTGCCCCTGCCCCCTTTCGGATTATATTTTTTTATGCGGTTTTCCGCGCCTTACTGAATGTTTGCGATAAGAAACAATCTATCTTGAAACGATACGGATTGTTGCATACCGTCTTTTTGGATATACAGGGTCATGCCGTTTTCATCATACTTGTACGGCAACATGCCTATTTGGTCGTCGGCGGGAATGTTAAGCGCAACTTTTTCAACAACGCCAACAAACCGCGCAAACAACGGTTCGTCGGTCAATGTCAAAATGTTGTGATAACCCGCTGTAATGGTGCTGTCGGTGCTAATATTGCCCCATACGGATATATCAGACACAAGGGGCGACAATTCAACGACAATCCATGACAATGTACCCGACAAACCCGCAATACCCAACGAAGCAAGGTCAACAACGCCTACTTCGTGCGCGTTTCGCCCTTCTATGTCGCTCAAAAACGCAACTTCTTCTTTTTCGGCTTGCCCCGCTAATTCCACGGTCGGGCGGTCTGTGCTGTTAAAATTGGCGTGTGTCGCTGTGCTTCCAAATTCCGCTTGTTCGGCGGTTACATTGCCGTCGCCGTCGGTGTAGGTTCGCAAGCTCAACAATGCCTTTTGTTGCTCTGCCGCGTTTGTGCCAAAGATTTGTTTATTGCTTGCAAGTGCTATATCGCTGTCAATTACTTGCGTTTCGGACGATTGCGGCTTTACAACTGCGTTTTCGGCGGCGTATGGTGCGCCGTCGGCGTTTGCAAGATTTACAGGCGTGTTTGTGTCCTGTCTGATAATTTGCGCGTAATCCATGTTATTGTACCCCTTTCACGTTAAGCGACTGTACCACGCCGCCATTTACCGAAACGCCGCCGCCCACGTTTGCGCCGCCAATATTAAGCGTACCTGCTATCGGGTCGGGCGGTATTGGTGCGGGGTTTTCTTCTCTTACGTCGTCGAACCACTTTTGCGCCGCCGCGTCTGTCGGCAAGCCTACAAAGTCGGCTTTCCACTTGCCGTCATTGCGTTTTTGGTATGTCCCAACAATAGACGGCGTTTGAAATGCTATGCTTTCGCCCTTCGTTTGGTAGTTTTCGTCGGGTATGGCAAATTTGACTTTATAAAGCCAAATATACTTGAACCGCCCTCGCGTTTTTGTTGCCCTAAAGCCTATTGCAACGTAAGGGGCTTCGTCGTCGCCGTCGGCATATACAACGCCGTCTGCGTCCATTTTTTGCCCTAGCAAATAGGCTTGATGTTTAGAAATAAGATCGTTAATGTTAAGCGTCAAAGTGCCGCTAACAAATTCCTTTACGCTTTCGTCTACCGCGTCATCGGCAAAAAGTTTCGCTTCGGCAATTTGTGTTGACATTTGCGCTTGAATAGCCTTTGCCAATCTAACAGGCTTGCCGAATATTTCTTTGCCGTCGGGCTGTTCGGTTATCGGCGCGTAAAATAAATCGCGTAAACCAATAGTCGCCATATTATCGCTCCTCTATAAATTTAGTGTTTAAGGACGCATGAAATAACCCTGTGTCCTGTTCGTACTGTTCGGCGGTCACTTGTGTACCGTAAAAACCCGCCGCTTTTAGGGCTTTTCTAAGCTCAACCAGTTTTTCAACGTAATTAACCTTAGAAAATAAATCAACCCTGTAATAGTGTTCGTATTCTTCGTTGTCGTCGTCTGCAAACGTCGCTTCGCTCCCCGCTATGGTCTGCCACGTTAAATATGTGTCGGCTGTCCCTGTGAAGCGCAAACGCTCTACAGGGTCGCCCAAGGTCGCAAGCGTTGTTTGCAAATGGCTGTCGCTTGTGTTCTTTATTTCGTTATCCATTGCTTACACGCTCCCATTCTGCCCCCATTGCGTCATTTACTGCGTCGGCGGCTGTCGCTTCGGCTTCACTAAGCCACGGTCGGGCGGGCTGTGTTGATGTGCCAAACTCCATAACCGCCCCGATTGTTACATTTCTTACTTTGTCGCGTTGCCCCTTTCGGTCG
>Ga0131853_10007179_pt1 | contig 20127 bp, 16 predicted proteins | sample TergutLab28metaG_FD_92764 | JGI IMG/M metagenome (GOLD analysis project Ga0131853, IMG submission 92764) | Labiotermes labralis P1 segment gut microbial communities from Petit-Saut dam, French Guiana - Lab288 P1 (version 2) (version 2) | ecosystem: Host-associated > Arthropoda: Insects >... | reverse complement strand
TTACTACTACTACTACTACTACTACTACTACTACTACTAGTACTACTATTAGAAGGTGTCCATCTTATAAGTTGCGACGCCGTGTAGACGGGTGGATGACGGAACCTTCTGCCTCTGTTATCGGTTTATACTTCATGTACAGGCTAATTCTCACATCTCAGAGGACAGTGATATCCGTAGTCACCGTTGTGGTAACCTGAAATTTCCCTTTATTTGTTTGATTTGTTATACATACTTCTAACAATTTACTGTTACATTCTGGATCGCAGATATTTTGCAGACATATTCTTAACGATTTTACATTCTCATTGTTGCTGGTGTTTATTTATTGCTGTTGTGCGTTGTAGAACAACTTAAAAAATATGTTTACTGTTGGTCATTGCCATCATGCTTTCAACGACTTGGGCTTATGATTTGTCCCGGTCTCGACATAACAGTCCTGAAGTCTCTTTGGTTGGCGTCCTTTGTTCCTTTTGCCTCCCATTTGATGCTCCGTAACAACCTGCACGGGTCTGTCCAAACTACGAAAATGTTGTATCCATTCATTTTTGTAGTTACTGACTTATTTTTTAACTGACTGTGTTCTACGTTCTTTCAAAATGATTCCTTATGTGGTCAAAATACAGATAAGTAAGTAAGAATCATGACTTTTAAGTTTTTATGCATATCTCCACCAAACAAGACAAATTCCTCCGTTTCAGCGTTTTTCTGTAATTACCTTTTGGTTGCTGTATCCTAAAAAAATTATGTAGTGTTAGTAATTTTATGGAAATCTGTCTTTCATCGCTGTCGGTATTGAGACTGTAGTGCTTGACTTAAAGTTATATGCATATTGTATCTTAGTATCTTTCATTGTCAACGCATGTTACAGACGTTTGCAGAATTCGCTATTTTGTACGGAAGATACACGATTGTGTATTTTATTCAACAGAAAGAAACAAATTATGGCCAGTTGTTAGTTACCTAGGTTCCAGATATAAATGATCAAAGCCCTTCGCATTACGTGTGTTATATTCCTCGTAGGTCGTTAAATAGTACCTTGAGAAATGTTTCAATTCATCTTCTGTTGTGTCATATTATCCGCATTTTATACTTTTTACAATCGTCCGTTTGTGAGAAATTGCTTGAAATTCGATTTGAGCAACGTTTATATTTGACAGATACGAAACAAATATATATATATATATATATATTTTTCGACAGAAATCACAGTAATCCTCCAGTGCCAAATAATGTAACATTTTTTTCAAGTTTTTCTAGAGAAGAACCCTGTTATGCAATTTATGCAAATGACGTGTAAGTAAAACTACGTAATATCTCTAAATAAAGGGATCATCAACATATTATTTTGTGTCTGGTAATGCAGATTACTTTGTGTTTTAAAGGAATCGTTTGATGAAGTGTGGTGTGTTTGCATATTATTTTTGTTACGCAGTGCTACAGGGTAGGTGAAGTCAGATGTGGAAAGTGATATTATAATAATTTTCTAAAAACGTGCTTCGAGTATTTGGAAGCTTCTGCCTACTATGCACTGCTTTCTGAAGTGTTTTCTTGCCTCTCTTGCCTTTCAGTAAAGAATTTACACATAGCAAAATGGGACTTCCAATCTTGAAGCCTGTCTCTGTGAGTTGAAGTGTCAGTGTTTCTTGGGCTGTGCATTTAACATGAATGGTTTGCGAGGTTATTCATACCGTGAGGAATATAGTAGAAGTGGTGTCATAGAAGTAGTATACCTACATTTAAGAAAACAAGAGCATTTCAGGAGATGTTTTCGTTACAAGGTAGAGTAATCTTACCGTGTGTAAATGAAGAGGCAGTTCAGCAGGTGATTACATAATTTCTTGATAGATCTGTATGCCGATATTTCGCAAAAGTTTTCAGTCCAGCGATACATTAGATGCGGCCCACTGCGCAGCCTTAATAGAGATTAATGAGACCTTTGCAAGAAAAAGCGAATAATTATTTTTACAAAACTATCCCCTTACGTTTGGCGATTTTTAAACTACGAATGTTATAAGAGAGGGGGGTTTTGCAAAGAGGTAGTTTGGCCATGTCATGGATAATAAGGGACATTTTTGGAATCGATGATTAATGTTTCTTCTAATTACTGAATTCTTTTTATTCTAGTTTTCAGTGACAGTTTTCAGACAGGAGTTTCGATGGTAACAAATTTTGCTGCTGTTGGCATTATCTGTAACGTGTTCTCGCGCGACGGTCATTCATCGTGATTTAGTACCATTAATCACAGCGCGAAAGCACTTGAAAGAAGCCAATTAATCGTACTAGATGAGAGGCACTGTATGAATTCACCGCACGGAGCGTCAGTGCTTATATTATAAACAGAACTCTGCGGCTTTCAACGTGCAACTGTCAGCTCATTTTCTGGGTTTTGTGGTTTTGTTCAGATCTTGTATTCGCGTACACTATACAACTTAAATAATTTGCCGATGTTTAAATATTCAAGTGGCTACAAAGTGGCAGTGAAACCTCTGTTTGAGAGAGGACTGTCATTTAGAAGGATGTAAGAATAGGGTGCTAAAGACTGACGAATTTGGCCATTAAGGAAATGACGTAACGAGGAACTGTGCAATTTCTGCAGGTCAGGATAATAATGTAGACCTACTGAAAGTAACGAGGCCGTGATAGGCTGTGCATGTAGGTAGGGTGGGAGAGTCAAGAAACTTTGCCGAACTGGTTCGGAGTACATCTTTCTAAACGGCTAAGAAGGGGCTGGCTGTGGGCACATTATCGGAATTCAGTCCGACTCACGATGACGCTGCAGTCAGTCGTTGGCCTGTCACCGCGGGAGACCGGCTTCGATCCGGCCCATTTCATAAGGGGTGTGTGGTGCACAAAGCGGCACTTTTTCATCTCCAAGTACGTCGGTTTTCCCCTGTCTGTGGAATTCCACAAACTCTTTATACTTATTCATCTTTAACAGACTCACAGTCTCATAGCTGGCATTGTCTTTAAAATAATGTGCTTAAAATTTTGATGCAGCGACAAACCCTAATATTTATTTGCCTTGACTTGACTAGAATCGACTAGACTGCATTAATACGCTGTGAATTCTGCGCAAAACAAATGTCCCTGCCTTTTCTTTCGTTTAGTGAGCCAGACTCGATTCGACTGCATTGAAAACAATTCAGTTGGCGTGTCTGTAGCCCAAGAAATCACCTCGAGAAATAGGTTTTGTGTATCGGAGGTGGATGGAAATGAAGCAACATTTTGTCGGATAGCGGTCTTGGGATTTAGCTTTGATGAATCCTGGGGTTCTGCTATCACGTTTCTAGCGAAGACAGGGGTTTGGAAGAAGACAAGCGGAGTTCATGTGAAGACACAGCACGGCCGTCGTCTGGGGAGACCAAGAACAGTCAAATGTCCATTTGGATTACCAGTAACAAGATTAAGGTTTCGAGTGGCTATATCCGAAGTAATGCACTGAGTAGTCTGCCTTGCGATAGGTGCAAAGTCTCAAGCAAAGCGAGTTCTCCAGAAAGTGAGACCTGGTGCTTTCTCTTTCAAATTCCAGTAGCTTATGTTGTTTTTAAAGTCATCCAGTAGCTGCTTACATCTTCTTCCTTGTCTTCTCGTCCATTCCTGTCCTTCAAAAGCGTGTTTTAGAAGGCAGTTGCAACTCAAAATGTGACCAATCTCTGTAGTCTTCCTTCTTGTTATTGTATGTAGGATGTTCTTTTCTTCCTTGACTCTGTGTAAAACGTGAACATTTTTCACATGATCAGTGTAACTGGTCTTCTCTGTACTTCTCCAGCACCAGATTTTCTGATCCACTTTCCGAAGTACAAGATTTTTTCTCGCAGAAACAGTTTGCCAATAGTGCATGTTCAGTGTCCTCCTCGGTAATAAATAATACAGATAAGTTGATTATTTTGTATTGCTAGATGAGTGCGAGGCGCGGAAAAGGTCCGATTAAAGAGGAAGTAATAGTGTCAGCATATTCTCGGAAGGATTGAAGAAGTGTTTGCAACATCCTCTCATACAGCATCAGTTCTCTGTACACCTTCGTAATCGAAAGAAGTTGCTATGCACTTTGCTTGTTTTCCATGGATTTAAACCTACCGTAGACTTCTGTTGGATCCCACTTTCCTTACATTAACACTTATTTTCAGTTAACGAATAAAAAAATGAGATTGGCGGGACATGTAGCACGTATGGGGGATAGGAGGGATGCATACAGGGTTTTGGTGGGGTGACCTGAAAGAGACAAATTGGAAGACTCAGGCATAATGGGGCGATAATATTAAAATGGGTCTTCAGAATTGGGATGGGAGCATGAACTGGATTCAACTGGGTCAGAAGAGCGGGTCCTTGTGAATGCGGTATAGAACCTTCGGCTTCCATTAACTGTGGGAAGTTTCTTGACTAGCTGATAACGTGTTATTTTCTCAAGAAGGACTCTGTCTATGGAGTTAGTTAGTTGGTTGGTTAGTTTCAGTTAACGAAAATTTTCTCATAGCTCACTCAAGTTTCGGAAACCTTTCCAATGCATTGGTTGTTTACTGTTTCAAATGAAATACTACACGCCAGTCGTTAACACAACTTTATATTTATATACAAAGGTGTAATACAATGTTATATAGTGTACGTCAGCACAATCACTTTATTATAAAAGGTAATACAAGCCTTGTATTACATTTCATAATAAAGTGATTGTGCTGACGTACACCATACGTACGTATAACATTGTATTACGTTAAGAGCACATCGTGATGCTTCCATTAAAAAAATACAAAGGCGTATATATTTTTTTGACGTTTCGCTGACCGTGCATCTCAGTATATTTATCTCAGTAATTAACAGTCTTGATGCACAAAATTTTGTTTTACAATAAGTTTATTTCATGTCTCTACATGTTTCGAGCACATGTGCTCATCATCAGGAGGTCAAAATTGCATTACACAGCCTCTGGTATCATCACACCTACAGGTGGCTATAGTTTACGTCTCGACAAATATGTCTTACTCTGTCGAATGCTATATTGATGTTTGGGCAGTAGTGTATGGCTAGGAATAATCCGGTTGCAATTTGTGCTACTAGGCAGATCCCTAGTAGTGACCCGAAGTTACTTCAACCTCCGATTGTTGATGGTGTTGGTAAATCTACCAAGGCATCGTTTGCAATTTTAAATAAAGGGTTTTTATTTCGTGTGGGTTTATTCATTATCTTGTGTGGCGTAGTGGCCAATTAGATACGTTGATGATATTTACTACTACAATTAAAGTTAGCAGTATGTGTAGTACTAATATTGTTGTTAAAATTCCTATTATTTGGTTGTATATAACAGTTGTTGTAGTTGTAATTTCGTTTTCTATTATGGTTTTGTGTATATTTATTTCTTTGTTGTTGGTTACTGTTGGTATAATATGTAGTAGGATGGGCAGTAGTATTAGTGTGATTGTTAATATTTTGTTTGATGGTGAGAATATTTCGTTTGAGGCTAGTCTTGTTATGTATATAAATAGTACTAGCATACTTCCGATTAAGATTATGAATAGGATATATGAAAACCAGAATCTTCCATATAATGTTCCTCTATTTAGGCGTACTATTGTTGTTTGTATTAATAGTGTTAATCCTATGGCTAAAGGGTGTTTTATTTGTGTGAATATTAATGTTGCTATAGTTCTTATTGATATAAGTAATTTTGTTATATCAGGGGGTATTTTATTTAAAATGTTGGTTTTGGGGATTAATGAAATGGTGTCTTGCCTTTCCTCTGAAGTTTTAAAAGATTAATCCTTATTTTTGATTTACAAGACCAATATTTTTGTTAAATTATTAAAACTTAGTTTAATGCCAATGTGATTATATTTTTTTGTTATTTATTTTTGTGGTATTTGGGCTTTCTCTTCTAGTCGAAAACATTTATTGATTACTATGTTGAGATTGGAGTCTGTTGTATTAGTTCATTATTTTTCTATTTATTTTTATTTGTGTAGATTTAATTATAGCTTGTTTTTTGTTGTTTATTTTTTTTGTTTTTTCTGTTTGTGAAGGCTCGTTGGGCTTATCTATCTTGGTTTATATGATTCGTAGTCATGGTAATGATTATTTTCAATCTTATAGCGTTCTTCAATGTTAAGGTTTCTTTGTTTTCTGATCTTTTTGACTCCGTTATATCTTTTTTCTTGGTCCTGGTGGTTGGTTTGTTCACTGCTATTTTTTAATTCTTTTGTTTATTTTTTCTTTCCTTATTTTTTTGCAGAAGTGGCCTGGGTTACATTTTTGGGTGTGATTTGATTTCTTATGGTCTTATTCTTCTTAGTTTGTGGATTTGCGTTCTTATAATTCTGGCTAGAGAATCTATTTTCCGTTTTGGTTATTTTTCTAGTTTCTTTGTTTTTGTTGCTATTTTTGTTACAATTATATTATATTGCACTTCTAGAAGAATTATTCTGCTCTCATTTTATTTTATTTTTTTTGAGAGCAGACTGATTCCCACTTTATTTTTAATCTTGGAATGAGGATATCAGCCTGAGCGTGTTCAAGCTGGTATTTATTTGTTGTTTTATACTTTATTAGTTTCTCTACCCTTATTGGTTGGTATTTTGTTTATTTATAATTCTTTGGTGTCATTGTGTTTATTTTTGTTGAGTGGGGTTAGTTCTTTGGTCGGTGGTTTATTTTATGTTTGTATAATTTTTGCTTCTTTGGTTAAGATGCCTATGGTTATATTTTATTAATGGCTCCAAGGGCTCATGTTGAGGCTCCAGTTTCTGTTTCTATGATTTTGGCCGGGGTTCTGTTGAAGTTGGGTGGTTATGGTCTTCTTCGTGTTTTTCCTGTGTTGTTTAAATTTGGTTTTAGGTTTGGTGTTGGTTGGATTGATTTGAGCTTGGTCGGTGGTTTATTTGTTAGTTTATTTTGTATACGACAGACTGATTTGAAGTCATTGATTGCTTATTCTTCTGTAGCTCATATAAGTATAGATATTGGTGGGATTATAACATTGAGTTATTGGGGGGTTTGTAGATCTTTTGCTTTAATGGTGGCTCATGGGTTGTGTTCTTCTGGTCTTTTTCGTCTTTCTAATATTTCCTATGAGCGGTTTGGTAGACGAATTCTTTTGGTTAATAGAGGTTTAATTAATTTAATACCTAGAATGGCTATATGATGGTTTTTATTAAGAGCTTGTAATATAGCTGCTCCCCCTTCGCTTAATCTTCTTGGTGAGATTGGTTTGTTGAGTAGTTTAGTTTCTTGGTCTTGATGTTTAATACTTATTTTAATTCTTTTGTCTTTTTTTAGGGCTGCTTATACTGTTTATTTATATTCTTATAGTCAACATGGTTCTATATATTCTTGTCTTTATTCTTGTTCTTTAGGGTATGTCCGTGAATTCTTCTTGTTATTTTTGCATTGGTTTACATTAAATTTAATTATTTTGAAGGTGGATATTGCTGTTTTTTGGATTTAGGTTTAAGTAAATCTAAGTAGTTTAATTGAAAATATTGGTTTGTGGTGTCGATGATATATGTTTATATTTTGGATTTATGTTTTTGTCTATTTGTTTTGTTAGATTTGTCTTTTGTTCCTTTTAGGTTGATTTTGTTGTTTTTGTGGTGTTTATTTTATTATAAATGATTTGATTTACTTTATTGATTGGAATATTATTACATTGAATGGTAGATCGGTTATTATGACTTTTTTTGTTTGATTGAATATCTTTATTGTTTATGGGATTTGTCTTTATTATTTCTTCCTTGGTTATTCTTTATAGTGATGATTATGTGTTTGGTGATTTGAATATTATTCGGTTTATTATATTGGTTTTGATATTTGTTGTTTCTATAATATTTTTGATTATTAGCCCTAATATTATTAGTATTTTATTGGATTGAGATGGTTTGGTATTAGTTTCTTATTTGTTGGTAATTTATTATCAGAATGTAAGGTCTTATGGTGCTGGTATGTTGACAGTTTTGTCGAATCGAATTGGTGATGTTGCTTTATTGATGGTTATTGTTTGGATAATTAATTTTGGTAGCTGGTTTTATTTATTTCTTGGAGTTTTTATCAGGTTCTGTTGAAATAGAATTAATTTCTTTTCTCGTTGTTTTGGCTGTTATGACTAGGAGTGCTCAGATTCTCTTTTCTTCTTGATTGCCTGCAACAATAGCTGCTCCTACACCTGTTTCTGCTTTAGTACATTCTTCTACTCTGGTTACTGCAGGTGTTTATTTATTGATTCGTTTTAGCCCTTCCTTTAGTTTTTGGTTGAATATTATTGTGTTGTTAATTTCTGAGTTACTATATTTATGGCGGGTTGGGGCTGATTTTGAGTTTGATTTGAGGAGGATTATTGCTTTATCTACTTTGAGACAATTAGGACTTATGATTGTAACTATTTCTATTTGTCTTTCTAATTTAGCTTTTTTCGATTTGTTTAACTCATGCATTGTTTAAGGCTTTATTGTTCATGTGTGCTGGTGGTGTTATTCATTCTATGGAGGATTCCCAAGATATTCGTTTTATGGCTGGTTTATCAATTTATATGCCATTTACTTCCGCGAGTTTAATAGTTTCTAATCTTGCTCTTTGCGGTATGCCATATTTGGCTGGGTTTTGTTCTAGGGATTTTATTTTGGGGATGTTTTCTATGAGATGTGTGAATATATTTGGTTTATTTTTATTATTTGTGTTGTCTGGTTTAACGGTTTCTTATTCTTTTCGATTATTTTATTTTGTTTTGTGTGGTGATTTTAATTTTGTTCCTTCTTATTCTATGGTTGAGACTAGGTGTAATATGGTTTTTGGTATAATTGGTTTATTGATTATATCTGTTTTTGGTGGTGGCTCTCTTATATGGTTAATTTGTCCTACTCCTTCTATAATTTGCTTGCCTTATTATTTGAAGTTTCTTGCGTTGTTTGTTGTGTTTATTGGTGTTTGGCTTGGTTATGAAATTGCTAGATTTGTTTTAGGTAATAAATTGTTTTCTATATTTTTTATAACGCTTCCTCCTTTTCTGGTTCTATGTGATTTATAACTTTTTTTGTACTTATGGTGTTTCTTTTGATCCTTTGGAGGTAGGTTATAGGGCTACAAGGGTTTTTGATTCTGGTTGGATAGAATATTTTGGTGGTCAGGTTATATATTGAATTCCTTTTAATCTTGGTAGGGCTAATCGGTGGTTTCAGTATAATAATTTAAAGGTGTTTTTAGGTTTTTTTGTTATGTGAATTGTTATTTTGTTGTTTGTTCTTATTTACTACATAAATAGCTTATGGGTTAGAGCGCGACATTGAAGATGTCGATGAGGTATAGGTGTGATGATAACAGAGGCTGTGTAATGCAATTTTGATGATGAACACATGTGCTCGAAACATGTAGAGGCATAAAATAAACTTATTGTAAAACAAAAATGTTGTGCATCAAGCTGGTTAATAATAATAATAATCATCATTATCTTTCTCCATGGATGAGGTCGTTTGACCTGTTCCGGCATCGACGCATGCCATCGTTTCGTGGGGCGTCCACGATCTCTTCTTCCTCGAGGTTTGTAGTTGAGGGCGTGTTTCGGGAGTCTGGTGTTGTCCATTCTTCCAAGATGGTTGATCCAGTCTTGTTTGTATTTGAGTCACACGTCTTGTATTCCAGAGATCTCTAGTTCTTTTCTTATTACTTCGCTTCTTATTTTATCCAGCCTCCTCCAAGAATGGGGGGTTTGCGGATGGGTTGGTAACCCTCCCAAGGAAAACAAAATACTCATAAGCAAAGTTGGTTAAATACTGAGATAAAATAGGTGTGTATGTCAGGGGGACTTGTTTCGGCCTAGTAGGTCATCCTCAGGTCGAAACATGTCGCCCTGACATATACACCTTTATATATAAATAAAACGTTCTGTTAACGACTGACGTGTAGTATTTTATTTATATGTTGTAACACTTCGGGATGGAAAAGTTTAAATTTATTACTTTTTTAAGTTTCGGCTGCAAACGTTTCATTAACACACGTGTAACGACATGCTGAAGTGAACACGATGAACATTCTACACATAACACGCTTTCGTGGGCTGACACCGTTGTTTACGACGTCACACAAGTAGGTCAAGTCTCTTCAATGTCTTGCCATTAACTTAGGTAAACATTAAAACCCAAGAGTTAAGAACCCGAAAGCTCGCTGTGGTCGTTATTTGCTTTTTGAGTAATAAAAGAACTAGACCATGACGAGGAGGATAAGTATGATCCTACATCACGTTTTTCATGTTCGAAAGTGACAGAATTATGTGGAGTTTGTTGAAAACTTTCACTCCGAATTTACACGGAGAATTTTCGGCCATTGATTGTTGTTCTTCCCGTTCAGACAATGCATGACTTTACGCGAAGCACAAGTTAAACTGAGTAATTTTCAGCCAAACATTGTAAATAAGAGTTTTATTGCGCAAAATGTAGACCTTATTCAAAACCATCGTCTAGTCTAAGTCAAATATTCGTTTATGTTTTATTTGTTAGGCTAAATGAAATGATTTTATTTATTAATTCGCAGTAATGTGTACGTGTGTTGTGTGTTGCAATATTTCTCTAGACTTGTGTCTGAATAGTCTACTTGATTTTTACGTAATTCCAGTTAGAATTCAAGATGAGTCTCTTCTTTTGTTGTATACACTTCCTTAACCTTATCTCTTTCACTTTCCTGTATTACTGTACCAGTTCCTTCTTTGTATGATCTGTCGTTCTCACTCTTTCCTTCACATTAAAAGAGTTTAGGCGAAAATATGTTAGAGTATCATAAGTTTGAAACTTATTTAGACATATACATTTTACATCAAATATTCCTTAGGCACAACATTTATTTCAACCAATGCACAAAAATAAAAATAAATATAAAAAAACTGTAAATTATTTTTGTCTGTTTGACATTTTCATATTTATTATTATTCGTGTGAGGTTGCAGTAAACTAAGTTACAATATCTATTCCAATGACAAATTGTGCAGTTGTTGGAATAAATATTGTAATGTGGTTTACTGCACGGACCATGGATAACATTAAATACAACTTACGCAATATCTCAGACAGTGTTAATGTCAAACAAAAAATTTTTACAAAGAAAGAACCATTATCACTAATCTTTAGAGAAGTGTTTATCATCCTGCCTCTACTTTGGCAAGAGTATTAAAGCAGTGTTTTTGTAAAGTGATGACCTGTAGTGACATTGTAGCAACACTGGCTTGAAAGGCGTGTTATGAAAAATGGCACGCACCATTGGCTGCTTGGGTTGCTAGCCTTTCAACGAAAAGTTATCGGACCAGCTACACAAAATTATCTTTTTTTTTTTTTCGCCGCAGTTATAGTATGGTTGGAAGAATAGTTGCAGTTTGAGGAGTATCTCGAAAAGCACGGAATAATTCAAATTTACATCACACAATGACTAACTTTTAGATGTAACAGCCGTAAGAGGAGTCACGGCATTAAACATAGGCTCATGAGGAAACCAGTTAAGTGAATATATGTTTGAATAAAGGTAGACCAACTTGATGAAAGTTGCTTTATTATGTCAATTTACTGCTCAACATGTTTCGGATGTTAATACATCCATCCTGAAGATGGATGTATTAACATCCGAAACGTGTTGAGCAGTAAATTGACACAATAAAGCAAGTGTCATCAAGTTGGTCTACCTTTATTCAAATATCAAGATGATGCATGGTCCAATACGCATAAGATGAATATATGTATATTTTCATTTCATTAAATAATTTAAGTTTGAATTCCATACACCGAATCGTGTTTACTCGTATTTTACGCTAGTGGTCGCTAGACAAAGCTGTTATCCAAATCTGGCTTGCTGCTGAAAATGGTTGAGAAAGGCATCTTTAGAGGATTTATTAAACCATGCTTGAAATTTCGAATATTGCCATTATTTTTGACAGTACCTAAATATAGCAAACGTGACGTTAATGCCATCTTTACATTTCGCCTCTAAGAAAGGTGTGAAAAATGCTGCCGTCTGGGACTTGGTACCTTTAGTATTGTCGACGTTTATCGACGTTTCGGAGGACCCCCCTGCCGTAATCATCAGAGTATATAAAATCGAGTGAAGCTTCAAGCTTGTTGTCAATCCAGAAAATTAATGTTTAATTACTCTTTCATTTCATATTTTGTAAGCAGTAGGATGTTCTTTAGAAGTGACTCCTAATTTTCTACCTCGAATTTTTCTAGGAAATTTGTGGTCACGGCTTTGGGTGTTCTCCGAACTGCTCCTTGACGTCACATTATTATACGAAAAGCGTTCTCTCAAAAATTTTTCCAACTTGCCGGTCCACCAATCTACATTTCTTGACTTGGCTCCTTTGATCCTCGGAAGTTTTTATTTCCAGTGAATGAAGCCTACTGCCGTTTCGATCCGTAGCCTCAACGGAATTTTTCTGCCGGAGAATTCTGTGGTTACCGCTTTATTTTTTTTTTCAGAACTACTCCTTTAACGTCGCTTAGTTTTACAAAATGCGTTTTCTCTTGCGATTTCTGCAGTTTGCGAGTCCACAAATATCCAGTTTTTTGACTTCGCCCCGCTGGTCCTCGAAAGTGATTTAATTATAGGAACCGGCTGCAGTTTTGATTCACAGCCGTAACAAAATTTTTCATTAAAGCAAGTCCAGTCTGTAGCGGAGGCAAAAAATTTTCCGTATTAATTATGAATTTCACTGGAGACTTCTTCTCTTTGCCTTGGAAACAGCAATTTTCGAAGTCGCCTTCTTTTCTTTGAGTAACGACTTTTCCATGTTCGACTGGCCCATTTACAGAGGGAGGAAAACACAGAGTTTCATGTAGCCCGTGAGTAAACAAAAGGGAAGGGCGGTCATTTAAGGTTCCCTCCATATGCGACAAGAATATTTGCTACATTGAATATGTTTCACAAAAAGTGCATATTACGTGATTCCTTCATAAAACCGATGAGCGTTATTGGCGTGAACTTGTGTTTATTTCCATTGTGGAGCAAAAAGGCTTTCAAAATCTGCTTCGAGTAATCGATAATACAATTTTTTTTTGGGGGGGGGGGATCATGATGTCGGGTAAGGGTTTTCCACGCGAAAGCTTATATTCATACAATTCACACAGTACACTCAAATAGGTTTCTGACAAAATAAATTGTTAAACCCATTTTTTTATATGGAGGAACAAAGATAGCTTAGTCTCCCCCCCCCTCGTAGTGTGCAGCCTTTCGGGCTAAAAGCTGATATTTCAAATTGATTTTTTGACAAATCCGGATCATCTGCAAGATTATCCAGGTATGTCTGCTATATTAAGTGACTTTCCATCCATATGTCATGTTGAATTTCGACACTGCCCTTTCATGAAATACAGTTTCATCACCTGCGTTCTAGTATATGATAGCTATTATACTGGAATATCTCGACATGCCTATGGCTGATGCTAAATTTGGGTATTGAACAGAATTTATTTTGACCCTGCCATACCTCGAGGGATTAGTCTCCAGATTATCTCTGCAGTTGCCTACGTTTTTACCGATAGCAGCATGTAAGGATTTGCAATGGACGCTGGGACAGGTTCATCCCGAAGTACTGCCGTTGGTACCCGTCAGTAGTTATTCTACCAGTGCTCCATATTGATATATACGCCATCGCCGGGGTGGAAGGTTTATGTATTAGAGCCTGCAATTCCAAGAACCGTAATCTCACCCTGTTCGAAGGTTAGAAATGTACCTCAATGTTAGGCGTCTCTTAATGCATAATATGTTTGATAAACAAGACGACCATACGGTAGATGGTTTTTCGGCTCTGTGCATTTCATTGGGTCAACGAAAGCTGTGACTAGGCGCTTTCACCATGCTGTCAGAATACCTATTAAATGCGTAATACAGCAAGCCAGCGTCGTGGCGTGATCTATTTCTTCTTCTGGTAGCGGCGTTGTAAGGCTTTATCTTCTCTGAAAGTGTTATTTAAGGACTGTCAGTTGCCAAGGTGACGTAGTGTCAGTGATATGAGATTGAATGTGTGTTTGAAGTACTGGTGGAATCGTACTGAGAGAAGTTAGCTGAAATACTCGGGGGGTTGGGGGGTGGGGTGGGGAACACCCCTGTGCCTGTTCAGATGGTCGACACATTTATGCGGAATTATGGTATGAAACACTAAGCGCGCACGCACAGTTGAAACATGTAAAATGATCAACTGGTAAAACGCCAATTCTGTTAACTAAAAGTAACCGAGTAATTAACTAACAAACTATTCTTTTGTTTTATTAGCAGTCAGAAAGAATACAATCTATAAGCTAATGTGATGATTATACGAAGTACCCTACGATACCATGTATTGCTGTGACGTGGTAGGGTATTCGTCCAGCGATGTCACCTCAGGTGCCTTCTAAGTCGAAAGGCCAGCATCTTTTTTAGTCTCCTAGTATTTATAGGCTGTAGTGGTAACTCTAATAGTGGATTTGGATGGGCTACCAGGTTGTTGTGATGTTTATTGATTCTTTCATGGATGACGTCACTTACGTAACGGATGTTGAAGTCTGTATGTAGAGTATGATTTGTTACATACCAAGGTGCATTTGCTATGGCTCTAAGAATTTTGGATTGGGATCTCTGCATGATGACTGTGTTGGACTTGCTGGCGCAACCCCACAGTTCTATTCCGTAGCTCCATATCGGTTTGGTTACCGCTTTGTAGACGAGTAATTTGCTTTCTATAGCTAGATGGGATTTTTTTTCTATCAACCATTTGGCCTCTTTTGTTTTTAAGACGATTTGTTTTCTTTTTTTTTGGCAATGTGTTCTTTCCATTTTAAACTGCAATCGAAGTGTAGTCCTAGATGTTTTACTACTTCTGTTTGAGGTATGATAGTTTGATTGATGTTAACTACAGGGCAGTGGCCTTTCCGGAGGGTAAACCTAATGTGTGATGACTTGAATTCGTTGACATTAATTTTCTATTTCTTTAGCCATTTTTTGATAATGTTTAAGTGCTCTTGAAGATTAAGTGAGGCTATCGTAGGGTGTTTGTGAGTTGCAAATGTTGCTGTGCCGTACGCGAATGTGCCTAATGTAGTTTGTCTGAATGTTGGTAAGTCAGACGTGTATAGTACATACAGAAGAGGACCAAGAATGCTCCCTTTGGGTACACCGGAATGGATGTGGAAGCAGCTTGAAGTTTCTACATTGATTTTAAACAAAAATTGAAGTGCGAAATTTGGAGCTTCACAATAGTTACGTACAGGACTCTGTTCTTCCGGGATGTGTCGTTGTGTCATTAGGTTTATTTTTCTTGATTTTGCGGGAAACGTAAAACCTTCACCGTCGGGTGTTGAGGGGTAATGTGTGTGACAAAACTGAAAATGTATGGGAGTTTTATAAACATAAACTTACTTGACTGTGACGTGAAGAACTAAAAGAAGCAGAAGAGGAGAAATAGGCAAACACCTTAATCTTCCTATTCCAATCTAATTCTGAAGTAATAGAATATAGATACATTCCCGTTTGTCACTCAGTAACAGTGGGCGATGTAAAATCTTTTCATTTTCGTGATCAGCATTTAAAAATACATAGACCATGTAAGTTAAGTTCGTGTGTGTGTGTGTGTGTGTGTGTGTGTGTGTGTGTGACAAAACCTATTTTGAGCGTAATGGCTTGAAATAAGCAGACACAATACTGTACGTCAGATTGCAAGGAAGACATTTGGAAGAGTATGTTTAATCTCCGACTCTGAAATATGCCTTTTTTACTCCTGTTTGAAACATTTTTTTCACTTAAAATAACTTCCTTTCTAGCGTATTGAACCTGTGAGCTTAAGCTTTTACGTTCTACTTGTACCAGACGTCTTCAGCTGGAGTGGAATGATAAGTTACTCCAACTGGATGCTCTCCTTTAAGTAAAATAACGTAGAAGTAGGGAGTCCTAGGGAAACTTTAAACCTTGAATTTTAGAATCTTTGTGGCGTAATCTGACTGCAACTCAAAGACTAAGCAGTGAGCTGTATATAAATCCCATTTAACAGTATCCTAAGGTATTTCAGTGGAAAATATATCCTAACAAATCTCTGCAGAAATAAGTTGTTACGTACTTGAAAACATAAACAGAAAAATATATTAAAATTACACTACAGTAAATTTTTCCCGTTTCTTCACGTTTGCATTATTGTTCCTACGTGTATTACACAAACTGGACTATTATTTAGATGAAATTATTTTTATTGTATATACTTATGCTTATTATCCGTCACAGTGACGTGTAAAATCATTTATTATCCTTATATATTCTCTCCCAAGTCCGCCTCGGCCCCTTGGAGAATTCAGTGCCTAACAGTGTAGATCATATTCAACCTTATGGTTTGACATTTGTAACACAAATATTTCAAAATACTTTTATTTGACAGATAAATATTTGTAAAATTTTTTGCATTATTAGTACGTTTTAAGGCATTTATATGTGGCTATTTAATTGCGCTCTCAGTAGGTTAAGCTAGAACTTTGTGACGTAAAATGTTAGCATAGATAAGTGAATAATGAATTAGAAAGCAGGTGGTAAGAAGCGGCCAGGAACTAATTTGAGATACTATCTTGGAATTTACCTGGAGGGATTTAGAATACTCCAAAAAACCAAAGTAAGATCGGGTGGTTTACCGGTCGTGATGTGAACTGAGACCTCCCTAATAGGAATAAGTGCTATTTGCTTGACAGTAAGGTTTAGTGCACGTGCAAAATTGTAGAATTAGGTATTGTGGATAACCCAAGAGGGCGAAACAAATTGGCTAACAAAAACGACAATAATTGATGTAAGCCAATGTGATACATTCAATAAATCTGTACTTTTAAATTTGCATTAAGTGTACTTGTACAAGTTTTGTGTAAGTTACGTCGTGTAGAACTGCACTTAGATCGCATAAGAGGGAAATATTGCTGTAGGAAAGAAACCGACTGCGTAAGGTTAGTCTTTGCTGGTCGCCTGTACCTCCCGCTTATTAGTCACAATTTTCGTCATCGGGGCTTGGCTTTTGAATACAATAATATATCTAGAAGCAATGACGTAGCTAGGTCTCCTATCGCTTGGGGCGAGCAAATATAATGGCCGACCCTGACAGAAATTTCGAACTTTAAAAACAGTCATCATTATTTGTCAATTTTTTTGTCCCACTAATTTAAAATGTGTGGAGGGCAGAGAAAATATCTTTCATTTAAAATATTTATTTTTCATTCCCTAGGATTCCCCGGGTAGGCAGCACCGCTCGCCCCACTGTGGCTACGTCCTTGTGTTCAAGTTTTTTAACTAACGTTGTAATGCGAGATTTGAGGTTCTCATAGCGATTTTGCTGTAAGATTCGAGTCTCTACATACAAGTATTTCACTCTGTTTAGTTGGCAAACAAGTTCCCGACGTTTCGAAGGATCGTAGTGCCTTTGCATTCAAGGTCAAACCTTCTTCAACTACTTGGCTCCCAAGATGAAGGTAATATGATTTTCGAAACGTCGGTAATTACCAACGACAGAGCGCGACGTCTGAGTAGACTCGACTCTCCGGTCTCACAACGTACGAGATCAGTGCATGTCTGACTGTGTGATGGTCGTGATGATAAATACTGACAGTAATAGAAAGCGCTAATTCACTAAATACATATTTCCGGCCAAATACGTTCCCGTGTACATACTCGACACAGATCACCGATCATAACAGTCACATAATTAGGGGAGTTAATGTGTAGAAGGAAATTGAAATTCTATTCACAAAGAAATTAAGGGCAGATTTAAGTCATGGAATGCGCCTTATCATTCGGTGCAGAATCCTTTGTCTTCCAGTTTGCTAATCAAAAATATAAAGATTAAGATATACAGAACTATAACTTTGGCTGTTGTTTTGTATGGATGTGAAACTTGGTCGCTCACAATGAGGGAGGAACGTAGGTTGAGGGTGTTTGAGAATAGGGTGCTGAGGAGAATATTTGGGCCTAGGAAGGACGAAGTAACAGGGGAGTGGAGAAAACTGCATAATGAGGAGCTTAGCGATATGTACTCCTCACCCAATGTTGTTCGAGTGATCAAATTAAGAATGAGATTGGCAAGGCTTGTAGCACGTATGGGAGAGAGGAAATGTGCCTACGGGGTTTTGTTGGGGGACCTGAGGGAAGGAATCCACTTGGAAGACCCAGACATATATGGGAGAGGTAATATTAAGATGGATGTTCAGGAAGTGGAATATGGGAGCATGGACTGGAACGATCTGGCTCAGGATAGGGATAGGTGGTGGGTTCTTGTAAATGCGGCAATGAACCTTCGGGTTCCATAACCTGCGAGGAACTTTTTGGTTAGATAAGAACCAGTTAGCTTCTCAAGAAGTACTGTACACCTTGGAGTAAGTAAGTAAGTAATGTGTAAAATTGGCCAACGATCACCCAGTAGGATTACAGCGTTGTCGCATTCACTGCACATAATATATCGTTAATAGCCTAACAAGGCGAGTCTTCAACAACACGCAATCTTAATACCAGACAGGGATGTAGATTATTCGTTTATGTACCTCGTCCAGGCAGGTGCTTGAGCCAAGCCTCGTAATCTTGCATGGTATGTTGCTTAAGGGGAGCTTTACTTCTTACGACAAGTGACATACTTGTAAGTTAAGATTCTGTAATGTTGAATTATCAGTATACGATCCCTTGTCTGGTAGAACTGTTAGTGAAAGGAAGAATTGAGCAGTTTACTACACCGTCTTTCACCTGCAGCTTTCACGGGTTAGGTGCTGTGGTCCTCTTCGATTCTGAATTGGTGCTTAACTTAGGAATCCTTTGGATATTTGATACAACTGCTTACAGAATAAGTGGATCGATAGCAAGGTTTGTTCCCACATAGGTCAAATATGAGCACAGAAAAACATGTACACACATACCTTCAGTTGAACCTACGACACCGGTGTTCGAAAAATCCAAGATCTGCGCGTTACTGCGACTGGTAGTCCGCCATTTCTATGATAAAAGCAATGATAAGGCTTTGCTTGGCCTGGCGTTACACTGTGTGTAATTTATACTAACATGTAAGAGCAACGTGCTAAAATAGATTGTATGGTTCGAGTTCTATCTTTCATGAAACTGCAGGCATTATTCACACACACCTTCGTGCTCTTACGTCGTTTGTTACACATTCATTACAGAAATTCCTTGGCAGCTGCGGTTCTTCCAGCCACATTACTTGGTTTTATGTACCTGCAACTTTTAATTTGTGGGCCATGAGAAACAGCTCTGATTTCGACACTAAAGTGTCCTCACTGTATAAAGGCCGTATGAAGGTAGGGCCGTACAAGTATCTGAAACAAAATTCATGACTTGAACGTTACTATTTCCTCGCCTGTTTTAAACTCTTTTATATTTTGTGTCTGATGATGCTGCATTTATCTTGTGCTCACTTATGTTTTACGTTTCGTATGTAATATATCTGCCTATACTTTGTTTCCGTTAAATAAACAGGTCACTGCCTTAGGGTTTGCTAAGTGTAAAAGGCAATTCATGTTCCCCTAAGCCCTGACTCCCATTCTGCCCTGGTCTTAACATACACGCACTTTTTCCAGCAAAGTTTCCTCAGAGATGAATTGTTGTATTTGGAGGAATTGCACATTTTTATATATAATAATTTTACATGAATTTCTGATCTCTCCGCGCAGTGGTGTATTTCGCTTTGGGTGCAGTTGAAGTACATGGCTGCTGTGTGGTCTGAGAGAAGAGATTTGGATATGGAGATAATGGAGACAAGAGGGCCATTGGGAGTGGGACCATGGCAGATGTTAATATTCCTTCCTAGAATTTCACTAAAGTTGCAGATACTCTGAACTCGTAAATGCATCCCCCAGGATGGCATTAAAATGTTCTATCCTTAACGGAGTCAAAGGTTTACGTTCGTTAGGCATTATTCTAGGATCTTATTTTGAAATCAGTAAATTTATGTAAAACGTAAGTCAGACTACTGTCTTTTATGGATACCAGCTTATTTTAACAAACCAAATGTTTTCATCGGGCAACGGCATGACCAAACTACCAAGTAACTGACATTTGAATAAAGGTAGACCAACTTGATGACACTTGCTTTATTATGTCAGTTTACTGCTCAACATGTTTCAGATGTTAATACATCCATCTTCAGGAGCTTGCGACTACTTGGTGCGTTATTGTG
>Ga0131853_10007178_pt1 | contig 20131 bp, 21 predicted proteins | sample TergutLab28metaG_FD_92764 | JGI IMG/M metagenome (GOLD analysis project Ga0131853, IMG submission 92764) | Labiotermes labralis P1 segment gut microbial communities from Petit-Saut dam, French Guiana - Lab288 P1 (version 2) (version 2) | ecosystem: Host-associated > Arthropoda: Insects >... | reverse complement strand
GCAGTCCTGGAACTGCCGACCTCCAGACCGGAGCACATCATAGAGGCGGACCTAGCGCAACGAGCCCAGTAGGCAAGTATGCAGTAGTACGGAAAGGGCAGAGCCAAGTGGCTCTGCCCTTTTGGGGTAGTATTGGAAATGTTGAGGGCGGGGGTAGTATAGTCGGGGATTTGTTGTGTTATCTCCAATAAGCAACAAACCCGAACGCCTCACCAATAAAGATGGGGTTCGGATTTGTTCCACTTGGCGGAGGGGAGAGGATTTGAACCCCCGGTGCATTTCTGCACAATTGATTTCGAGTCAATCACCTTAAGCCACTCGGACACCCCTCCAGATCAAATACTCCGCTATCCTACCAAAAAAATGACACAAAATCAAGGGTTTTGCCCTGAAATCCAAAAAATACGAAGAAAACTTGGAAAAGTATTTGACAACTAGGGGGTTTTTCATCTATAATGTTCTAGCGACTAGAGCGAGGTGCGCCACAGTGAGGCTGAATCTGAACGACATCATCGAGCGGCCGGGGGCCAGGAAGGCTTTCCAGTTTTCTTTGGATATACAGGACATGTCCTTTCTACAGATTCACCAATTGAACAGCCCATTCCCTGTAGAGGGGGAGGCGATCAATGTGGCGGGTGCCTTAGAGCTTCAGGGTACGATGCAAGTGTCCATGGTCTGCATCTGTGATCGATGTATGACAGCCATCCCGGTGGAGAAAACCCTCCCCGTCACAGCCTACTTGGCAGAGACGGTCACGGAGGAGGAAAACCCGGATCTGTTTCTCTTAGAGAACGGCGAGATTGATCTGGACGATGTTTTCACCACGGCCTTTGTTCTCCACTTGGACAGCAAAGTTGTCTGCCAGGACGATTGTCAGGGCCTCTGCGCAACTTGTGGTGCCAATTTAAATGGTGGGCCGTGTGCCTGTCAACCCGAAATTGATTCCAGACTGGCTGCCTTGCAGCAGCTATTAGAAGGCCGGGATTAAGGCCTGTACGAAAAATTCAGAATATCCTGCTGCATGCAGCAAAGCCAAGAGGGAGGTGTCACCATGGCGGTTCCAAAGAATAAAGTATCCAAGGCAAGACGAGATAAACGGCGCAGCTCCCACTGGAAGCTGGATACGCCCAACATCGTCGCCTGTCCCAACTGCGACGCATACCGGTTGCCACACCGGGCCTGCAGAGCCTGCGGCACATACAAGGGCCGAGAGGTCATTGCCGCAAAAGAGGCCGAATAAGGAAAATACAAAGTGGAATAGAGGAGGCCCCGTGGCCTCCTCTATTTGCTATACTAATGGAAAGAAACAAAACCGAAGCCCAACGCAGTGGATTTGGTTTTGAAGCAAACGACAGGGTGACATGGCGCAGTTCTTGCCCGCAGGCAGAAACGGAGCGGAGCCCCCCTGATAGAGAGCAGAGGTGAGTGTATTGACAGAAATCACTAGAGTGGCTCCTGATTCCCCGGCGGCGGGGAAGATTGCGCCCGGAGAACATCTCACGGCCATTAACGGCTATCCCATAGCGGATGTGCTGGACTATCAATTCTACAGCTACGACGCAGAACTCATACTCGCCACGAAGACTGCCGAGGGACAATTTAAGCTCTGCATGGTAGAAAAAGAGGCTGGCGCGGATCTGGGGCTCAGCTTTGCCACTTATCTGATGGATTCCCCCAAGCCCTGCGCCAATCAGTGTATTTTCTGCTTTATCGACCAGCTCCCCCCAGGGATGCGGGAGACCTTGTATTTCAAAGACGACGACGCGCGTTTAAGCTTCCTCACCGGCAACTATATCACCCTGACCAACCTCACAGAACGAGAACTCAAGCGGATTATTCAATTGAAAGTCAGCCCCATCAACATCTCCATTCACACCACGGACCCGGGGATTCGAGAGCGGATGATGGGAAATAAACGGGCGGGGCGCTGTGCGGAGATCATGCGGCAATTGGCTGCGGCGGGGATTACCATGAACGGCCAGATCGTCCTGTGTCCCGGCATCAATGACAGCGCGGCCCTTCAGCGTACGATGATAGACTTGGTAACGCTCTATCCCCATTTGGTCAGCGTATCTATTGTCCCTGTGGGCCTCACCCGGCATCGGACAGGGTTGTATCCATTGATCCCGATGACCCGGTCCAAGGCAAAGTCGACCATCGACCAGGTAGAAGCATTTGCCGCTGAGTGCCTCAAGCAACACGGGAGCCGGATATTTTTTTCAGCCGATGAGCTATACTTGAAAGCCGGGCTCCCCCTGCCGGACGAGACATATTACGAAGGGTATCCCCAACTGGAAAACGGCGTGGGGCTATTGACGTCTTTCCAAGCGGAATTTCTTGCGGCCTTAGATCAATTGGAGGAATTCATTGATCCAACTCCCTTTTCCATTGCAACGGGAGTATCTGCCGCGCCATTCTTAAAAAATTTGTTGCAGACAGCGGCAGAAAAATATGGTAAGATAGAGGGACAAGTCTATCCTGTGGAAAACAACTTTTTTGGCCATGCTGTCAATGTGGCGGGACTTCTCACGGGACAAGATATGATAGCTCAATTGCAGGGCAAGGACCTGGGGGAGCAGCTGTTTATCCCTACGTCTGTGCTCCGACACGGAGAGGGCGTATTTTTAGACGATATGACAACCGGGGGCCTCGCGGCGATTCTCGGTGTTCCCGTAATCCCTGTGGAACCCAACGGCGAGGCACTTTTGCGGACAATCTTTGCATAAAAAATACGGGACATGTGTTTCCCCCGCCTTCGGCGGGGGAAACATAAACCCAAAAATGAGGAGGTGGGCCAATGGCGAGACCTTTGGTGGCCATTGTGGGCCGACCCAATGTGGGCAAGAGCCATCTGTTCAACCGATTGGTAGGCAAACGGCTCTCCATTGTGGAGGACACGCCAGGCGTTACCCGGGATCGGCTCTACGCTGAGAGCGACTGGAATGGTCGGAGCTTTGATCTCGTAGACACCGGCGGCATTGAGCCGACGACAGACGACGAGATTTTACTGTTCATGCGGGAACAGGCGGAGATCGCCATCGCCGCCGCCGATGTGGTAGTGCTGGTGACGGATATCCATGTGGGCGTCACAGCGGCGGACCAGGAAGTGGCCCAGATGCTCCTGCGGGCCAATAAACCCGTGGTGCTGGCGGTGAATAAGATGGACAGCGTGGGGGACGTAAATCCCGCCATCTATGAATTCTACAGTCTGGGTCTGGGAGACCCCATCCCTGTCTCCGCCGTCCACGGTCACGGAACTGGCGATCTGTTAGACGCCTGTGTGGCTCATTTTCCGCCCCCAGAGGTAGAGGAGGAGCCTGATGACACGATCAAAGTGGCCATCATCGGCAAGCCTAACGTGGGCAAGAGTTCCCTGGTCAATTTGATTCTGGGAGAAAAGCGGGTCATCGTTAGCGATGTGGCGGGTACCACCCGGGATGCGGTGGATTCGACATTGGAAAATGAGCACGGGAAATATCTCTTCATCGATACGGCGGGGCTGCGGAAAAAGAGCAAGGTTCATGACCGGGTTGAGCATTTCTCTGTCCTGCGGGCCAAGATGGCCATTGAGCGGGCCAATGTCTGCCTTATTATGATCGACGCCAGAGAGGGCATTACCGAGCAGGATACGAAAGTAGCGGGACTCGCCCACGAGGCGGGGAAGGCCAGTATCATATTAGTAAACAAGTGGGATCTGGTGGAAAAAGAGACCGGCACCATGGAGAAAATGCGAAAGCGCATCATGGGGGATTTGGCCTTTATGAGTTATGCCCCCATCCTGTTTATCTCCGCCCTCTCCGGCCAGCGGGTGGAGCGGATATTTAAACTTATCAACTTCGTCTATGAGCAGAGTTGTATGCGGATCAGCACGGGCAATCTAAACAGCATCCTGGCGGACGCCACCATGCGGGTGCAGCCTCCCACGGACCGGGGCCGTCGTCTGAAGATTTATTACATGACCCAGACGGGGGTCTGTCCGCCCAATTTTGTCGTCTTTGTCAACAGCGCAGAACTGTTCCACTTTTCATACCAGCGGTATCTGGAAAACCAGATCCGGGCCGTCTTCGGCCTGGAGGGGACGCCTATCCGTATGGTAATCCGCCAGAAGGGAGATCAATAAGCTGTGACTTTCTTACTTTTTATCGCCATTGCCCTGGGGAGTTATTTTCTCGGGGGACTCAACGGGGCGCTCATTACATCCCGACTCGTCTATCGGCAGGATATTCGCAATCACGGCAGCGGCAATCCGGGACTCACCAACTTCTATCGCACCTATGGCGGACAGGCAATTTTTCTGGTGATTCTCATCGACATATTGAAGACGGCGATCCCTGTGGTGGTGGGCGGTAGTCTGTTAGAGAGTTACGCCGCCTTCGGCACAGTGGAGGAGCGGGTCGCAATCGGTCGGGTCTGGGGCGGTCTCTTCGCCATGCTGGGCCATGCCTATCCGTGTCTGGACAAGTTTCGGGGCGGCAAGTGTGTGCTGGCGGGCGGGACTGTGGCCCTGTTTCTGGACTGGCGGGTGGCTCTCATCGTCTTAGGAGCCTTTTTCCTGGTGGTTCTCTTGACCCGTTATGTGTCTTTGGGCTCGCTCACATCGGCAGTTCTCTTTCCCGTCTCGTTTATTTTTCTGGGGTACAATATCTGGGCGATCTTATTGGCAGCTCTCTGCGGGGCGCTCATTGTCTATCGGCACACAGAAAATATTGAGCGCCTCCTCCGGCGGGAGGAGCGGAAGATTCGCTTTAGACGAAAGAGAAGTGAGGATACTTAAATGAAGATTTCCATCTTGGGCAGCGGTGCCTGGGGGACGGCGCTGGGGATGTTACTCCACCAAAATGGTCATCAGGTGACCATCTGGTCGACCTTTCCCGCAGAGGCGGAGACCCTCCGCACGACACGCATAAATCCCTATCTCCCCGGCGTGACCCTGCCAGAAGACATGATCTGCACGGCGGATATCAACTGCGTACAAGATGCGGAATTGGTGGTGTTGGCCACACCCTCCTTTGCGGTGCGGGATACCGCCAAGTTGATCAAAGGACTTTTGGCTCCGGGGATTCCTGTGGTCATCGTCTCGAAGGGTATTGAAAAAGAGAGTTTAAAACCCCTCTCCGATGTAGTAGCGGAAGAGCTGGGCGACAGCGTTCCGTTAGTGGCCCTCTCCGGGCCGTCTCACGCAGAGGAGGTTTCCCGGGGGATTCCCACGGCCTGTGTGGCGGCCTCGAAGGATGTAACAGCGGCGGAGACGGTGCAAGACGTCTTTATGAGTGAGCGGTTCCGGGTCTACACCAGCACAGATCTCATTGGCGTGGAGTTGGGGGCGGCGCTGAAAAATGTCATCGCCCTGGGCGCCGGTGCCTGTGATGGCATGGGTTACGGCGACAATACCATCGCTATGCTAATGACCCGCGGGCTATCAGAGATGGTGGCTCTGACCATCGCCGTGGGCGGCAAGCGGGAGACCCTGGCCGGCCTTGCGGGCCTGGGCGACTTGATCGTCACCTGTACCTCCCGTCACTCCCGCAACCGCCGGGCCGGTGTGCTCATCGGCCAGGGGATGGATACCCAGGCGGCCATGGATCAAGTGGGTGGTGTGGTGGAGGGCTACTACGCCGTAGCTGGCGCCATGAAACTGGCAGAGGCCACCGGCGTGGAAATGCCCATCGCCGGCGAACTCTATCGGGTGCTCTACGAGGGCAAAGACCCCAAACTGGTCTTGAGAGACCTGATGACCCGCTCCAAAAAAGCCGAACACGGCGATCTGGCGGCGAAACAGTGGGTGAATACATAGGGGGCCGCTGATATGAAGAAACTATTGGCGCTCTTTTTAGCGATGTTGATGTTACTGCCATTGGCGGGCTGTGGCGTTCCCACAGGCGGTAGACATCCAGAATTGTTTGTTGTTGCAACTCACTCTTTGTTAGGCGTTTTGGGCCGTGACCGTGAAAATACCATAATTCTAGAAGAAGATGATTTCGGTAGAGTGATGTTTGCCTATGGGGGCCACACCATAACGAGTTCCAGACGTGGTGCAACTTTTAATATTTTGGCAGTTTTAATTGCACAAAGAACAACGAGGACGCACTCCTATTTCTATAGCGGAATCAATGTTATTTTAACTGAGATAGAAGGCGATTGGTGGCCCAATGCCCGAGAGTTTCTTGACGAAGAGTTTATCATGGAGCACTTTTCCGGAGAACAGTTGGAGCAATTAAAGGTGGAAAATGACTGGAACGAGGAACTGAACGAGGATAGGTTTTTCAGAGTGTCAATTTCGGCTAGGTTCAAAAGAAGATATATAACGACAGTTTCTGAGGAAGCGCAAAGGGAAGCGGCTGAGGAAGCGTTTGAGGAAACACTTGGGGAAGCTACTTTGGGAAGCGTATTTCTCCTCCGGTCTAACATCCCCTTGACAATGGATCAAGATGGGAGAGTGCTATTTCTCCTAAGGAGCGACAGAACATTTTTGCTCATGTTCGACAGCGACGGAGCCCTAATCGAAGAAACCGGGATTATGGAATTGCCAGACGAAAATCTATGGGACTACCGTGATCAACTACGGGAGTTCAAGGCAGCAAACGGCTGGGCGTTTTTTTATCGGGAGGTTGAGGGGGAGTAGCACGTTTTTGTGTACTACGGTAAAGAAATTGAGAGATCAAACCAGAGGAGGGCGTCTCACTTGAAAGAGATTGCGGCCAGTTTGGTCACAGAAACAATCCGGGATATGTGCATCCAAGCCAACGTCATCCTGCCGGAGGATGTGGCGGCCAGCATCTCTGTCTGCCATGCACAAGAACCATGGCCCACGGCGAAAGAGACGTTGGAAGAACTCCTGGAAAATATGGAGATCGCCAGACAAGAGGACCTGCCCCTCTGTCAGGACACGGGGGCGGCCTCTGTATTTCTGGAACTGGGCCAAGATGTGCATATCACCGGCGGCAATCTATACGAGGCTATCCATGAAGGGGTGCGGCAGGGCTATGATGCAGGATATCTCCGGAAATCTATTGTGGCGGACCCTCTGCGACGTAAAAATACCGGCGACAACACCCCGGCCATGATCCATGTGGACATCGTATCGGGGGAGAATTTGACCATTACCCTGGCCCCCAAGGGGGCGGGATCGGAAAATATGAGCCGATTGGGACTTTTGACGCCCTCTGCCGGACGGGGTGGGGTCGTCGATTTTGTATTGGAGACGGTGCGTTTAGCGGGGCCGAATCCCTGTCCGCCCATTGTGGTGGGGATTGGCATCGGCGGCAACTTTGACCTGGTGGCGACACTGGCCAAAAAGGCCCTGCTCCGGCCCCTGGATCAGCCTAATTCTGACCCATATTATCAGGAGCTGGAGGCGGAGTTGTTGGAACAGATCAACGCCCTGGGGATCGGCCCCCAGGGATTCGGCGGCAGGAGCACGGCGCTGGAGGTCAATATTGAGACCTATCCCACCCACATTGCGGCCCTGCCCGTGGCGGTGAATATCAATTGCCACGTGGCACGGCGTATGACCGTTACGTTATAAGGGGGAGAGAAACGTGCATATTTCGATCCAGACCCCGTTATCTTTAGAGACGGCAAACTCCCTGCGGGCCGGGGACACGGTACTGCTCTCCGGCGAGATATACACCGCCCGGGATGCGGCCCACGCCCGTTTGGTGGAGTTAATCCACAGGGGGGAGCCATTGCCCTTCCCAATCCAAGATGCCGTCCTCTATTACGTGGGGCCTACCCCGGCCAAACCGGGCCAAATAATCGGCTCCGCCGGTCCCACCACCAGCGCCCGGATGGACGTGTACACGCCCTACTTGATCGCACAGGGCCTCCGGGGGATGCTGGGTAAAGGTAGACGCTCTCCGGCGGTGGTTGAGGCCATGAAGACCCACGGCGCAGTATACTTCGGCGCCATCGGGGGTGCCGCCGCACTGCTCTCTAAGTGCATTGTGAAATCAGAGATTGTCTGCTACGAGGACCTGGGCGCAGAAGCCATCCGCCGCCTCACTGTGCGGGATTTTCCGGCCACGGTGGTGATTGATACGCAGGGAAATAACCTGTTTGAACTGGGTGTGCAGGCGTATTTGGATTCGGTGAAATGATAGGGTGAAATTTTGTCGCACTCGATTGACGGTGCGGATACGCTGGTGTATACTGGTTAAAAGGGAGGTGCTTGATGTGAGTAACGAAGATAAAATCTTAGCGATGCTGGAAAATAATGATACAGTGTTGAAAACTTTGGTTGAAAAGGTTGACCAGCTAGACAAAAAGGTCGATAAATTGGACTTAGAAATGCGTGGCGAAATGCGTGTATTTAGAACAGATGTGACCGCTCTAAACATAAGAGTGGGCAAGATATCCCAAGACCTTGATGTTGTAAAACTCTCCGTGCTGACAACTGAACACGACCACTACCCTCGCATACAAGCCGCCCTGGATGGGTTTGCAACCGCAACCGAACACAATGAGTGGCAAGATCAACGCATCCAAGCAGTAGAAGAGACCGTCCAACGGCACGATATCGAACTTTTTGCGCTGAAAGAAGCGATTGGATAAGTGCTTACACTGCTATACCAAGAATCCCGCCTGATCCCAGGCGGGATTTTTTCATGCGTTGCTGACACGAAGCGGCGGGCCGTCCACGGCCAGCAGGCGGCCGCCCAGTAGTTCGATTTCCGCCAGAGAATGGGTCACCACCAGGGCCGGAAGTCCCGTTTTCCGGATCAGGGCGGCCATTTGTTCCGTCAGGGCCATATCCAGGCCGGTGAAGGGTTCGTCCAGTAAGAGAAAATCCCTGCCGTAGGCCAGGGCGCGGGCCAGGGCCACTCGGCGGCACATGCCGCCAGAGAGTTCTCCAGGGTGCAGAGCCGCATCTTGGGCGAGGCCCACACGATCCAGCCATATACGGGCCTCCGCCGCCTGGGATTTGGGCAGCACGGCGGCGATATTCTCTGCGGCGGTGAAGTGGGGGAGAAGCCGATCCTCCTGAAAGAGCATGGCGGGCTTTTGGGGCCGCCCGGTGATCGTGCCGGAATCAGGTGTCACGAGACCCGCCAAAATCCGCAGGAGGGTTGTCTTGCCGGAGCCAGAGGGGCCGTGGAGACAGGTAATCTGATCTGTGGGGATGTCCAGAGTAAACTGATCTAACACCTGTTTGTCCCCGTAGCGGAGGGATACGGTTTGAAACGAGATCATGTATATCGCCTCCCCAATCGGTGCATGGCCAGAACGAATAGGCGCTCTAAGAGGAAACTGAGTATAACCACCAAGACCGTCCAGGCAAAGAGTTGATCCGTAGTGAGGTGTAGCTTCGCCCGGAAGAGATTTGTCCCCATGGCGGGGGAGGGCTGGGCGATGACCTCCGCTGCGATCCCTGATTTCCAGGCGAGACCCATGGCCGTGGCCGCCGCCGCCGTCCACTGGGGCAAAATCTGGGGCAGATAGATGAGCCGAACCGTCCGCCAGGGGGAAAAGCGGTAGACCCGGCCCATCTCTAATAGAGACTGGTCTGTCTCCTCAATGGCTGTCTTGGTGCTGGACCATAGGATGGGCGCTACCATGAGGGCCGCAATGACCATCGGAACCGTGCGGTTACTAAGCCACAAGAGGGCCAAGATGATAAACGAGGCCACCGGCGTAGTGCGCACCAGCCGCAAAAAGGGTGAGATAATGGCATCGGCCAGGCGGGAGGCCCAGGTGAGCCACGCCAGGAGTGATCCGGCCACCACCCCGGCGAGAAAGCCGATCGAAATTCCCAGGAGGGAAAAGCCCGTGGCGGCCCGAAAATCTGCCGTACCCAAGAGATGGATCAGGGCCTGTCCCACAGCCAAGGGGCTGGGGAGGAGCAGGGGGATTCCCACGGCGGAGGCCAGGATCTGCCAGACGCCAAGCCAGAACAGACAGGCGATTCCGGCACGAAATAGCTTATGATCCAATAAAGAAGAAGTTTTCATGGGGGATGGCACCTCCAATGGACTCGGGGTTGGCATCGAATAGCACTTGGAAATAGCCTGTGATGACGGGAGCCATGTCCCGGCCCGCAATAAAGGTCAGGTTACAGCCGAGGATGGCCCGTTCAGCAATTGCCGCACTGGGGATGATTTCAAATTTTTCTACCAGTTGGGCAACTTCAGCGGGATTGGAGACGGTCTCCACGATAGATTGGCGGAACAGTTCCAAAAAGCGGTGTACTGCCTGGGGATTGGCCTCGGCAAAATCCGTACGCACCACGAGGCTGGACATGACCAGGCTACTGCCGTTGTCGATGGCGTCCCACTCGGTGGTCATATCTAGGGCCACCCGGACATCTTCGTTCTGGGCCAGGACGCTTGTGACCATGGGCTCCGGCATCATGCTGATGGCAATCTCCCCGGCGGCCATGAGGGCGGCCAGGGCCTCGTTCTGGTGGAATTCAATGGTCACGTCCACGCCGGGGGTCAGGCCGTTTTGTTCCAGGATATAATTTAAAATAAACTCCGGGTTGGCCGCCTGGCCCGTGGTGTGGATGGTCTGCCCCGCCAAATCGGCGATGGAGTTGATCTCCTCGCCGTTCTCCAGTATGTGGAGGACGCCGTAGGCGGAGATGGCGGCCATCTGGATCATGCCCTCACTCCGGTTGTAGAGGGTGGCGGCCACATTGGTGGGCAGGGCGGCGATCTGGACTTGATTGCTCAGGAGTGCGGCGGTCAGCTGATCCGGGGCGGTACCCCGCTCGAAGGTGTAGTTGTCGAATGTCAGGCCGAGCTCCGCCTGCTCCATGAGCCACGCGGCGGCGATGCCCGTATTGCCGTTTAGGACGCCGATGCCGATATCCAATGGCCCCCCTGTATCGGTGGCAGGAGCCGCTGGCGTGTTATTCCCGCAGGCGGCTAGGGGCGTCAGGAGCAGAGCGAAGGTGAGCAGGAGTAGTAGAACATGTCTTTTTTGCATGATAAAAAACCTCATAGTTGTAATCCGTTCCAATTTAGGATAGCAATTTTTTTGCCTGTTTTTTTGATATGCCCGCCCTGTTCCAGGGCGTCAAAGGCCCGGTAGAGGGAGGCCCGGGAGATGTTCAGCCGCCGTGCCAGATCAGAGATACTGGAATCTAGTATCACCATATCAGCCCCGGCGGATTCTCTGACCAAAAAGTTGCGCAACAGTTGCTCGGCGCTACCGGAGATGAGGGACTGGATCCGGTGGTTGAGAAACTGGATCCGGCCAGTGAGAAAGGCCATGTAGTTTTCAGCCGCAGCAAAGTCTTGCCGCATGAGTTCTGACAGCAAATTCTGGGGGAAGCATAATACTCTGGTTTTGACCAGGGCCGTGAGATGGGTCACATGGACGGACTCTTTGGCAAATACTGCCGCTGCGCCGAAGACATCGCCTGTGCCCAGAAACCGGAGGATCAAATCCCGTTCTGCCGCCTGCTGGCGGACTTCTATGCGTCCGGAGAGGATAAGGCCTAGGCAGTTGTCAACATATCCGGGGGCGGAGAGGGCCTGTCCCTTCTCGTAGACTGCGCTCCGGCAACGCGTATCTGCCAAGATCGTAGCTATGAGAGTGGGCGAGACATTCTGCAGGAGGAAAAATTGATCGAGAATGGTGTGGTCGGCGTCTGTCAGCCAAGATTTTTCCATGTCAAATCCTTACTGTCTGCGATTTTGTCTTATATGAGACAATTTTAGCAAACAGAGAGGCGTTTGTCAAGTGAATGACAAACGCCTCTCCGCCTGCTATTGATTTAATCGTAAAGTTATTTTTTCAATAACGCCTCGTAAACGAAACAATCTGTAACGTGATCATTTACCATGCCCGTGGCCTGCATAAATGCATAGATGATAGTCGAGCCGACAAATTTGAAGCCCATTTTCTTTAAGTCCTTGCTGATCTGATCGGAGATCGGAGTAGTTGCGGGCAAATCTTCGAGCTTTTTCGGATGGTTTATAATGGGCGTATAGTCCACGTATGCCCAGATGAATTTGTCAAAACTCCCGTACTGCTTGACAATGTCAAGAAATTGCTTGGCGTTGGTTATGGCCGCGTTGATTTTCAGACGATTTCTGATGATGCCCTCATTTGCCATAAGCGCTTCAATCTTTGCCTCATCGTAACGAGCGACCTTTTTCGGGTCAAATCCGTCGAAGGCTTCTCTGTATGCCGCTCTCTTTTTCAGTACGGTGATCCATGCAAGCCCCGCTTGCGCGCCCTCTAAAATCAACAGTTCAAATAGCTTGTGGTCGTCGTGCACAGGTCGTCCCCACTCGTTGTCGTGGTAATCTTGATATATGGAGAGATCTCCTGCCCAAGCGCATCTGATTTTTTCGCTCATAAAGTCAACCCTTCCTTTTCACACAAAGGGTGCCGTTGTCCCCGCCCCCCGTATGATATTACGACGCTTTCCAGCGTTTGAGTGTGGGGAAGAATGTACGTGTCATCTTTCTGGCCGCATCTTCGCCCGTGCCGGACTCAATGGATGTGTATAGTTTAACGCATATAATATGACAACAGTGTGTCGCATTATAAATATTTTTTTGTAATTTGCTTAGCGCCAGGATTATGGGCGGCACACAAAACGGAATTTATAGACAGAGAGACCCACTGAATTTACAGGTAATTCAGTGGGTTTTCGCTGGTACGAGTAGGGTTATAGAATTCACTGCTTGGGACGGGTGTTGTCATGTGAAAGGAAACCGTTTTCGCAATATTTTCTTTACAATTGTTTTTCAGATACATATAATAAATATATCAGAAACACTGGAACAATTGCAGTACAATGATAGAATTTTGAGGAGGATGTCAAGATGAAAAAAGCACTTGCATTGGTCATGGTTGTGGCTCTTTTACTATCTGCAGTGGTTATTGCAGCGCCTGTTGCAGTTGCCGCCCCGGATGGCATGGTTGTTGTATATATCAATGTCCCGGACGATTGGGAAGACCCCCACCTATGGGCATGGGATGATGCAGGCAACAACGTATTCACCACTTGGCCGGGTGGCGAGGCGGAGGCAGACCCGAACAACTCCGGATGGCATTACCATTACTTGCCGAACTGGGCGAATAATGTTATTGTTAGCGCCAACGATGGCGAAGTTCAGACAGACGCCCTGCAAACGGAAGGCCGCGATGTTTGGATTACCATCACATCTCCCGCAGAGGTCGAGATTTCCTTTGACCAACTGACAGATGGCGAAGCGCCGGAATATGTGGAGCGAATCACGGTTTACGCAAGAGTGCCCGCCGATTGGGCAGCCCCTTCTCTGTGGGCATGGCTTGACCCCGATGGCACAAATGTATTCGACGCATGGCCGGGCGGCGAGATGCGGGGGTCCGGCGGTGAAGAAGAGTGGTACAGACTGAGAGTGCCAAGCTGGGTGAACTCGGTTATTATCAATGCCAATGACGGTGCTGTCCAGACCGATGACATCCAAGCATTTGAATCGGGTAGAGATATCTGGGTTATTGTAACGGAGGATCTAACGTCAGAAGTCTACTATGAAAATCCTGATCTCATGGTTCCGAATATTACAGTCCGTGTCCATGTGCCGGCGGATTGGGAAAACCCGAATTTGTGGGCATGGTCGCATCCGGATGGCACAAACGCCTTTTCTGCATGGCCGGGTGAGCCGCTTACGCTGGTAGGCGATTGGTATGAAATTGAGGTTCCCGGCTGGGTCAATTCCTTTATCGTAAACGCCAATGGCGGCACTGTACAAACGGGCGATAATATCTCGGAGGTGGAAACCGGCAGAGATATCTGGATTGTCGTAACGGGTGCGGAAACCTATACATACGACTATGCAGAAATCGCAATAGATACTGCAGATGAACCTGTAGAAATACCGGAACCCACGCCCACCCCTGAAGAAACACCTGTGCCGGAAGAATTGGCTAATGACGGCTCGCTCTTTTGGATTGTATGGTTGATTGCCGGAGTCGGTGTGCTTGCGGCGATTATAGTTGTGATTGTAAAACGGAAAAAAATAACAGTATAATTAAAGCACGGTCCCTCAAGGTCACTTGAGGGACGCGCTGTAACTATGGAGGTTTTGGGAATGAAACGCTTTGCAGCCATTTTGATGGCCCTCTGGCTTATACTGTCACTTGTAGGCTGTGGCGGGAACACACGATCCCATGATCCGGATGGGCCGATCGAGCTGATTATTTGGCACGATAAAGAAGCTGTCGTTGCCGACACGCTACAGGCGGAACTCGACCGGCTGCAACCTGATATCGTCGTCCATCTTGAGCGGAAAAGCGGCTTAACAGAGGCGCTCAAACTGGTCGGCAACGATCCAAGTGCTGCACCTGACTTCTATTTTTTTGCGCATGACAAAGTAGGCCTTTATTCCGAAATGGGCATTTTGGTGCCGATTACAGAGTTCTTGAACGAGGATGATTTGGCGGGTTTTTTGCCCATGACTATTTCTGCAGCCACGTACAAGGGTCAGATTTATCAGCTGCCCATCTATTTTGAGACATTGCTATTCATGTACAATCGAGCCCTCATGGGCGATGACGAAGTGCCGGGTACAACCGAAGAGCTATACGCCTTTATGGCGAGCGGCGCAGGTGGCAGATATGGCTTTATTGAGCAACATAGTACAGCCTATTTCAGTGCCGGATGGATACACGGTTTTGGCGGCATGATTATTTCAGAGGACGGCGTACCCTTATTAGACACGCCGGAGACCATTGCGGCGCTGGAATACCGTTTGAAATTCGTCCGCAGAATGCCCGGCGAGAGTGAATATGCCACTGTTAATACCCTGTTCCGTGAGGGAAGAGCTGCGGCGACTATCGGTGGACCATGGCTGGTGCCGACTGTGCGGGAAAGTGGCATTGATTTGGGACTTGCGCCCATGCCCTTTGTAGACGCAACTGGTTTGTACCTAGCGCCTTTCTCCGGTGTCCAGGGGCTGCATGTGTTACGCGTTGCGGCAGAGGATCCGATTCGGCGCCCTGCTATTTATGAAGTGTTGCGTTTGGTACTAGAGCCGACTCTCGGCGTGGCAATGGCGCAGGCGAGTGGTTCGGCACCTGCGCTTGCGGCCAGTTACGAATTTGAAGAAGTGAAAAACGATGAAATGGTTATGCTAATGCGCGAGATTGCAGAAGAGGCGGTTCCGATGCCGAATATCCCGGAAATGGACATTATGTGGCTTGTAGTCGGCGATTTGCTTGTAGATGTGAATATGCGAGGGCGAGATGTGACAGAAGCCACCGCCGATGCGCAGAGCAGAGCGGAAAGTTTAATCCGAGCGATGCGGTAAAAGAGGTGCGGATATGAACAAGAGGAAATACAGTGTGCTTAGTGCATGGCTTTGCGTCTTACCCGCATTGCTGTTTATCGGTGTAGCGGTTTTGTTCCCTATCCTCTACACCGGCTATATTTCTCTCACAAACATGAACATATTCAACTGGTTCACGTTCCAAATCATCGGGTTTCGGAACTACATCAACGCCCTATTTGTGTTTGATTCCGGGTTCTTGTCGGCCCTGGGTACGACAGTGTTGTGGACGGCGCTCAATATGGTGTTTCAACTTGTGATTGCTTTTGTGATGGCGAGCTTGCTGAATATCAAAAAGCTACGGTTTCGTAAGCTGTATAAAACACTGCTCATGTTCCCTTGGGCCATGCCGGGCTATGTTTCCATCCTGCTGTGGCGCAACGGTATGTTCAATTCGCAGTTCGGTCTGTTGAATCAATGGCTTGAGCGGCTCGGGCATGAACCCGTTCGTTGGCTAGCCAGCGATGTGTCCGCTTTTTTGAGCAGCATGGTTGTCAATCTATGGCTTGCACTACCGTTCATGATCATGATTATGGACGGGGCGTTGCAAAGTGTGGATAAAAGCTACTACGAAAGTGCCAAACTGGACGGTGCCAGCTGGTTCACATGTGCGACAAAGCTGACGATTCCGGCTATTCGGCCGATTATCGCCCCCGCTGTCATTATTACGCTGTTCACAACCTTTAAGCAGTTTGATGTGATTTTCCTGCTCACGCGGCAGCCCGGCGCCCGAACGGGCGCCAATATCCACACGGTGCTGACCTTTGCCCACGAAAATGCGTTCGTGACCCACAACTACGGCTTTTCATCTGCGGTCGCCATGATCCTATTCTTCTTGCTCATTGCGTTCTCTCTGGCGGTCAATATCCGAACTAGGAGGGCTGTGCGATGAAAAAGAGTGTAGAACGCATCGGTCTTGGCTGTTTGCATATTTTCTTCCTTCTTATCTGCTTTGGCGTATTGATTCCGATTTTTTATGCCTTTTCCGTTTCGCTCAATGCACAAAACAGCATTCTGGGATCAGATTTCAGTTTTATTCCGAGAGAATTTACCCTTAGCAACTACTACGCCGTTTTGTTTGACCAACCCGTTTTGCTGTGGCTGAGAAATACAGTCATTTTAGCTGTTGCCAGCGTTTGTTTGTCCATGCTTGTCGCTATACCGGGGGCATATAGCCTGTCGAGACTCCGTTTCCGGGGCCGCAAAAAGATTGTGTATGGCCTCATTTTATTACACTCGTTCCCGGCCATCTTGTCCATGTTTGCCATGTTCCGATTGCTGACGCCATTGGGCTTGATTAATACTAGACTTGGGCTCATCATCGTCTATGTCGGCACGATGTCCATCTTTGGGTTGCTAAACCTCAAAGGCTATTTTGACAGCATCCCCATTGATATTGAAGAGGCCGCCCAGATAGATGGAACGAGCGGCTTTCAGACCGTTATGCTGATCCTTATCCCCCTCGCCAAGCCCGCCATTATTGTCACGGGGATGATGGTATTAATTTTTGTTTGGAATGAATATATCTTCGCCATCACGTTTATGACGGGTGCGGGGAACTACACGCTGGCCGCAGGGCTTTTTTCCTTGCAAGCGACAGAAATGAGCGGGAGTTGGCCGGTATTTGCAGCGGCTGCGATTACGGTATCTCTGCCGATTCTGATTATTTTCTTTGCGACCCAGCGATTTATGGTATCCGGCCTGACAGCAGGCGGGGTGAAAGGTTGAATGTATGAAAAAAGAAGCAATTTTACATATTCCGATGTCCGAATATGCACACTCGCTCAGCGAGACACGCATACTCTTCCGCTTGCGTGCGGCAAAGGGGGATTTGACAGCCTGTACCTTCTATTACGGAGACCGTGCCTGTCGTCAGAACCCTGTCGCGTATACGCCCATGAACATGTCGCGTACATACTCAGACTCGCTATTTGACTGGTGGGAAGTGGAATTTGACACACTGTATCGCCGTATCTGTTACTATTTTGAGCTGGACGATGGATGCGAAAAAACACTCTACTATGCCGATTTGTTCACTGATACGCTCGCCCCCGAGCGATCAGAGGTGTTTCAACTGCCCTATGTCCACCGTGCGGATATAGCGAAAGCCCCTGAGTGGACAAAAGATGCGGTAATTTACAACATCTTTCCAGACAGCTTTGCCACCGGCCACCGTTTTATCAGCAAAACGCCTTCTGAAAAAGACTGGAATGGCCAGGTGGCGAAAGGAAAGCTCGGCGGAACGATTTGTGGGATTACAGAAAATGTAGAGTATCTGTTAGAGCTCGGCATCAACTGCATTTACATCAATCCCTTTTTCGTGGCAGGCGAATACCACAAATATGACTTGCTGGACTACTACAATGTCGACCCGTGCTTTGGCACAAATGCCGACTTTGCCGAATTGGTCAGCATCTTGCACGAAAACGGAATCCGTGTTATCGTAGACGGTGTGTTTAACCATTGCGGCTGGCGCTTTTTCGCATTTGAAGACGTTGTGAAAAACGGGAAAAATTCTAAGTACGCAGACTGGTTTTACCGTTTGGAGTACCCGGTTATTCGCCCTGATAATCAGGATGACATTCCATCGTATGAGTGCTTTGCCTATGAGCGGCTGATGCCGAAGCTGAACACGGCCAATCCGGAAGTGATGGCGTATTTTCGTGATGTATGCCAGCATTGGTTGCGGGAATACAAGATTGACGGCTGGCGGCTGGATGTGGCGGATGAGACGGACAATGGATTCTGGCGGATGTTCAAAAAAGAGGCGCTGGAGGTCAACCCCGAGGCCTTCTTAATCGGCGAAATATGGGTAAACGCAAATCATTGGCTTGACGGCTCGATGTTCCACTCAGCGATGAATTATGATTTCCGTAAACATTGCCGTGATTTTTTTGCAACGGGAGTCATTGGGGCGGAAGACTTCAGCGCACGTTTGACAAATATGCTGACACGATATCGCAAAAACCTACTATATGCGCAGCTGAACCTGCTGGACAGTCACGATGTAAGCCGCTTTCTTTCTCTTTGTAACGGCGATAAACGGCGGTTGAAGCTGGCTGTGTTGTTCCAGATGTGCTTCGTTGGCATACCCAGTGTATTTTATGGGGACGAACAAGGTTTGCAAGGCCTGTTAGAAGAGGAATATCGTCAGCCGATGACTTGGGAGGGTGATGACGATTTGTTCCGATTTTACCGAGAAGCGATTATGCTGCGCAAAGAGAATGCAGCGCTCACACGGGGCGATTACAGAGCGGTCTTTGCGGACAATCAGCTTTTCGCGTTTCATCGTACACATGAGGAGAACACCGTTATGGTCATCCTAAATGCGGGAGAAGAACCGGCAGTATATGATGGATATAAAATCGAACCGTTTGGATATCGAATACAGAGGTGATTCCATGGCAGTAACAATCCGTGACGTAGCACGGGAAGCCGGTACAACAATCAGTACCGTGTCAAAGGCGATGAACAATTCCCATACGATTTCCGGCGAGATGACCGCGCATGTAAAAGCTGTGGCGGAACGAATGGGCTATCGCCCCAACGCGCGGGCACAGACGTTTGCCCGCCGGGCCTGCCGTGAGGTGGCTTTTTTGACACGCCTACCGCGCGACATCGCGTTTACGAACCCACACATGTTTGAAATACTGGTAGGCACGGAAGCGGCGCTTGTGGCAAAAGGATATGCCATCAAGTTACATGGATGCGACGAAGACACGGTTTGTGCGCTGGTAAAGGATTTGATAGGCGGTAAGCTGGCGGATGGGTTATTGTTGCATGTATCCGTTGTCACACGGGAGCTGGCCGTGTTGTTAATGCGTTTAGAAGCTCCGCATATCGTGATTGGGAAGCCGAACTTTAACAATTCGCTATGCTGGATTGACAACAACAATAAACTAGCCGGCGAATTGGCGGCGGGGCATCTCTATGATACGGGACACCGAACGATTGCGTTTATCGGTGGGCGAGAAGAAGATAGAATATCGCAAGATCGGCTGGAAGGCGTAAAAATGCTATGGAAGGAACATCGGCACACCTTGGACGCAGCACACATTTTGCAAGGTGAGTCCACCGTTGAGAGCGGGGTAGAGATGACCCGTATGCTTATGGCGAGTGACAATAGACCGAGCGCGATTATTTGTGCCAACAACGCGCTCGCGTTCGGATGCCTCCGTGCGTTGCAAATATCAGGCATTGATGTCCCGGCAGAATTGTCGCTGATGACATTTGATGATTACCCGCTTGCACAGCTAACCGCTCCGCCGCTCACGACTGTCAGTATTGATGTATATGAGATGGGAGTTTCGGCCGGGAAACTGCTGGTGAACAAAATCAAAAAACCGGAAATACAGGTGCAAACGTTTACAACCATGCCGCGACTAATTATGCGGGAGAGTACGGTGAAATCTAGGACTTGAATCCTTCACCGGAAATACAAAAAACAAATTTCTGCAAAATTGAGTTCTTTCAATCAGACTTATATCAAATCTCTCCGAACAATGAAAACAAAGAATCCTATAACATCACTCGCTAGGGTGCGAGTAGTGTTATAGGATTCACTATATGGTCGAAATGGTGATACAGAACTTTTTAAGAAATCCAGTAATATCAATGGTTTAAGTGCAGTCGATAAGTTGAAATAACATCAAAAAGTGATCTCCGTCCGAAGCAAAGGACGGAGATTGCGCATTTATACGCTTTCCCCAGTCCCAGCTACCCAGCCCCTGTTTTTAACATTATATTAGCACTTACCCCCTCGTCAATCATTTCGTACATCTCGGCTGCTGACTTGCCCGCTCATGTCGTACATAGACCATATCTCATCACTCATAAGATAAGGCGACAAGTGCGTAGATACTGTATGT
>Ga0131853_10007176_pt1 | contig 20134 bp, 21 predicted proteins | sample TergutLab28metaG_FD_92764 | JGI IMG/M metagenome (GOLD analysis project Ga0131853, IMG submission 92764) | Labiotermes labralis P1 segment gut microbial communities from Petit-Saut dam, French Guiana - Lab288 P1 (version 2) (version 2) | ecosystem: Host-associated > Arthropoda: Insects >... | reverse complement strand
TAAGTAAAGGAAACAGAAATTTTTGCATATTCCATACAATTTTTTGTCTATTCATTAACGAAAATTATTACTGATTTCTTGAAAACACGCAGATATGACTCTGTCTTATTTCCCAAAAAATGCTGTTTAATCAATTATTAAATCTTTTTTGGTTCCTGAAATAATACATTTTTTGTAAACCATGTACAAAAATTTAAATGCCAAGCGAAAATAATGTCGTAGGCGAAGGTTGACTGTAGCCATTTAAATACCGTTGCGTAAAGTTTAAACTGATTCCGACCGGCTTATTAATCTGTTTTACAACGCGGAACACGTGCTCAATTAGATCGTTCACACTGGCTAAAAATATGCTACGGGATTACTATTATCTGAAGGGGTATTAAAAGCACAGTAAGCTGCCTCCCCAAAGAATTTTACCGCCTGTACTCTTTCGTATTCGCATCCAATATCTTAAATCTGCGAGTCATGATTTTGTTATTCTCTCTACAAAATATCCACAACTACTTAGAATCGACACCAACATAAACTCTTCTAACACTTACACAGTTTGTATATTCAGAATAATAATTAGAGTTCCCGAGCCCTGCTGTCACGTCCTATTTCTTCAGTAGTTAGAGTATTACTTTTGGTTCCAGCACCAAACTTTGCTGTCATGTACAAGCAACTTCCTATTTATTACCGGCAGACTATCTTTTGCCGGCGGTTGCTAACGTCATTTTCTTGTTTGTTTCACGGATACGCCTAAGCACGAATTTTCTTGTAGACAATGTGTCTTGCGAAACGCTTTGCAGAGGCTACTGCATACGCTACAGTCAATATCAGCTCTTTTGGAAATTAATAAACTGTATCCCATTGTAAATGCTAAGCGAGTGACCAGTAAATACGGACCGACTGTCTTGCTTTCAATACTAGATTCTGAAGCACGAATAATTTAATTAATCATAGAAGACTTACATTACCTTATACCCTGCGGGGTGTAACTCGTCCTCGTCAGGTTTCGGATAACACAAATGACCTACTTTTTTGTTCTGCTTACAGTTATCGCACAACTTCTTCTTTCACTCTTTGTTTTCGTGCGTCACGGCCTAACCACAAGTCGCGCAACATCGCTTCCGTTTGCATGAAGACTTCCATTTGGAGTACGGAATTAGAACATGTGAGAACGAGCACCGAAAGCTGGCCATGCAGTCGCTACACGTCTGATCACAGGCGTGCGTGACGTCACTTGTACTTGATTTGGTAATCCTTTATACACGTACGTTCTAGCCGTTTCAGCTGTAAATTTAGCGATCACGTGATAATGTTTTTCGACATTATCTTTTAGTGGAGTCTACCTGCCTTTCGAATATTAAGTTTCGCAACTCATACCGAGGTAGAGGATTTTCTTATACGCCCGAAAGTGTTCCTGGAAACGGACTAATTTAGGGATCGACGTACCGTTAGACAGATAAATGGCGGTCGTGTTGAGTAGAGTTTGGACTTCGTGACGTATCTTCCGTCCATCCGATACGCATTAAAATGTGTATCATACTCTACCTTCGCAATTGCTATGTATTGAGTGTGTGCTAAGCAGTTCTGCTCTAATCCACGATTCCATTTTTGAGGTATGACCTAACTCCTGATTGCATGTTCATCAAATCCAACGGTCATCTTGACCGAATGCACGGTTAGGACTAACGAGTCCAGAGAATTGAATCTGGAAATCGACCGGGAGACTTTTTCAAACAAACACATTTCACGTTGCGGATAACCGATCATTTGGTCGAAAACTGATTCCGATCAGCTTGTCATTCTCGTTTAGCTAATTTAAAAAATCATCCCCAATATATCACTACATTTTCTTCGCGGAGCACGTGCTCAATGCAGTCGTTCGCACAGGCCAAAATATATGCTACGGGATTACTATTACCTGAAGGGGGTATTAAAAGCACAGTACGCTGCCTTCCTACAGTATTGTACCGCCTGGATTCTTTCGTATTCGCGTCCAATATCTTGAATCTGCGAGCCACGATTTTGTTGCTCTCTCTACAAAATATACACATCTATTTAGGATCGACACCATCAAAACCTCTTCTTTCACTTACCCCATTTTTATAGTGAGAATAATACTTACAGTCCCCGAGCCCTGCCGTCACGTTCTATTTCTTCAGTACTCATAGTATTACTTCAGGTTCCTGCACGAAATTTTTCTGTCACGTACAAGCAAACTCCTATTTAATGCTGGCGGTCTATTTTTTACCGGCGGACGCTGACGTATTTTTCTTGTCTGTTACACGGATACGCCTCCTCAAGACCTTTCTTGCAGACAATGTATTTTGTGAAACATTTTGCAGAGGTTACTGCATACGCTACAGTCAACATCAGTTCTTTGGAAATTAATAAACTGTACCCCATTGTCAATGCTAAGCTAGTGACCACTAAATACGGACAGACTGTCTTGCTTTCAATACTGGAATCTGATACACGAACAGTTTAATTATTCGTACCTAAACATATTGTGCAGTGATTTCGGGTGAAGATGTGCACAAGATTAATACTAAAGCAGTCTCGATATATCCTGTATATAAGGGATTATTTGAGACATCAATACCATACTTATTCCAACATACTTCCAACTTACAAGGTTCTATCCAGACGGAGCCGACTGCCATCACCGTTAGAATTCCGTGGACATGAAACCGATACAATCACAATTTTACCAATCTCTCCGGCGGAATTGTCGTAGGAGAGACAACGAAAATGGGCCGAAGGTGAGGAACGAGTAATGATTAACCGAACTTAGGATCTAGCCTGACAGCGTCTGCGATCAAACCCTCCCTTCCCTCACATATACAAAACCTCGGATATTACCAATCCGTTCGGCGGCTGGTCATGCGGCTTGGCGTAAGGTTGCCTACGGAGGGGTCGAGGCTAAAGAACTATTAGTGCATGGACCGTACTTAGGACCTTCCTGCACTAGTCTTAAAGCTACACACATGGCGGGACCAAGCGGCACGTCGGCTGCCACACACTGATTAAATAATATGCTAAACAGCGAGTGAAATCTGGACCGTACTTGGGACCTTCCTTACGGGGGACCAAGATAGAAGGTGGATGCCACACCCTGATACAGTACCTTTGGGAAAACGGCGATTGCCGATCCTTTTTAATAATAGGCTAATTTAAGTATAGTGCGGGAAAAGCAGTGGGGTCCTTCCTGTACTATATTCGACGCTGGGATTAACGAAGGGGTGGGTACGGAAGATAGCATATACCACGTTGCACGGGCGAACTATTTGATTTTTAATATTATTTTAATGAACATTAGGTTCGGGACCCCCATTACGTCTTTCTTGCACGTGGCCCAGACCCATGTTCGGCCTAGGAGTGGCAATGGAAGGAACACATTACCAGGCTGCAAGGGGACATTTACAACTTTTACAACTCTAACAATTATTCACATTTTTCGACTTAGACATCTCTTGCACCACACTCGGCTTAACATATTTTACAAATTAGGAACGCCGGCCAAATCTTCCCGACTTATACTGAGGCCAAATAGTAATATGAAATAGCCCTTTATATTCATATCGTGTGTTATCTGCAGTCCCGTGTTCGAGGGATGTGTTCTGTACGCATCGAATAGCGTCCCGTAGCCCATGACGGATGTATTTCGTTATCCATGCCCAGATATAAGCCTTAATTAGGGAATTGTTTACCGTTCAGAAACAACGTAAAATCGCTGATGGGGTGATGTTTAAATTTACACGGGTTGCTGTCCAACGAAACTATAAAATCTGTATATTTAACCATGTTGAACAAGTGACTTTTCGGAATGTGACTCGTGACGGCGTTGTCTATAGACTATGATTTAGATCCGGCTGTTAATATGAACGTCTTGATTTAGACACTCGTCAGGTTATATCGCGCAAGACTCCCCTTGGTCACTGTCGAATTCTGAACCAGCAATATGGCGGGGTTCGGTCTGACGCGTCTGATAAATAATTGGGCATCCAAAAGTTTGAAAACGGTTTTCGAATCGACACTCTTATTCATCACATAGAATCTCGGCCGGGCTTTCGTCAAATTGACATACAACATGCCGCCCGGCAGTAAATAGAGTGGCACGTTACATATGTCGGTAAGTAATCTACCAAAAAGCTGGAATTCTCTACTCGCGCTAAATCTGTGCCGACGTTTGATCAATCCCAGGTTCGCGGTGGTGGTCAGATTCTCGGCCGAGGGAACGCTACGCTGCATGTCACCAGTATATCTAATTAGCAGTAGGCGTTTGAGGGATGATTAGCTGTAGCATCTGTGCCATAGTCCATGAGAGTCTCGAGAAAAGGGCGTCAAATATAATGCTCACTCGCCTGCGTGTAGGTGACACCGTTGAGATTGAAGTTACATTGACTGAACAGGGATACGAAGAATTTATTCGTCACGCACGTGAGGTCCGTATAGTCCACATCCTTTCCCGAGGCCGATATCAATTTATCTCGGAAAAAGAGTTTGATATCTGGAACAATTAATGTATCGTTATTGGCAGGTATAAAGAACACCAGATAATTTTGGTCTACGTGGTCGATGGATTTGTACGCTGACTCTATTGTCCCAAGCAGAGACATCTGTATGGGCCTGAGTGCAAAAATATCAAACTCGCTATTAACGGACTTTATTTCCGCCCCCGCGGCAGACATGATAGCCTGCTGAAGAGTAACTGAATTGAAACTAAGGAAATATGTTACTTTTTATTATTTTTTTCGCGGCACGCTTGAATTTGTGGTTTCGCGCCCACGTCTTACATCCGGTTGCCTCCACGTCCTCGCAATTCGCTAATCAAATTTTAGGTGGGATCAGTCACGTGATTTGACACTGTATTCCGGGCGGTTGTTGCGTTGGTAGGCTTGCGTTTGGCGATATCGGCCAGTAACTTGCCACCAGTAACCAACGTCTAGCGGCCCACTGCTTTGGCCCGAATGCACAGGAGTGGGTGGTCCCAGCGAAAAAGACTGCGAAAAAATTGCCGATCCCGTTTCCTCGCTGAAGTTAGAGCGGGGCGGATTACAGAACCCGAACCCCTGAAAAGTTAGGCCGCGACCCGCCTGATTTGGGTAGTTCATTTCTAATGGAAGCATAGCTGTAAATGTGCTATTCAAGATGGATAAACTCCGGGTTTTATACAATTATTTCCACGTTTAATGTTTTCGAAAATGGAGCACCACGTTTGTAGGCGTCGTGTTGTCTAGGCAGGGGATCTTCAGCACTTCGGCCTTCAGGAACTCGATTCGAATGTCCAGAAATCGTCGGTGCTCGACAGGCACATAATACACGTTTCGAAACACGTGCTGACATGAAGAAGATGGGAAGACGAACGTCCTCATGCCCCGGAAAGTGCTGTCGCCAAAAATTCTGATGATATCAGGTTAAAGTATTTTGGATCGGTTGTTTCCTCTTCCGTGGATGGGGTGGGGGTGAGGAAGAGGAAATTTCAATGATGTCGCGCGAGGCTTTGCAGAACAGAGTTAATTAAAAAAGGCTCTGCTTCGCCATATTGTCTAGATGTTCTTCACACAAGATTCAGGCAACCAAGAATCGAATTCCTGCCTGTAACCTCGCCAGCGGAGTAGATATTCGCGAATGCCTCGTCTGACACACTTGTCCAGTATTTTATCTATTTTATAGGTGGACCTGTCAGTTATGCGTACGGTGGTCAGTTTCTCCCTGTAGAACTGGCTATCTACAGGCGTGCCTTTTAAATCCTCTTGTTCGTAGAAGGATCGCGCCCGCCTCCCGTATACTTTCGCGACCCCGAATATCTTGGTGCTGAATTTTGTTCGGTAGGCTTGACTAACAGCGTCTTCTCTTTGCTGAAGCTGACGTGCTGCCCCATCCAAAACATCGCTTTTTTCGCGAAAAGAACGCGCCGCCGGATTTCTACTTTCTTTTCCATATGGCAGGCACGTCCGGATCAGTGTCTCGCGAGGTCACCATGCCAGTCGCCGACTGAACCGTGTCAGTGTAAGCCTTTACAAATTTAGGCAGCACAAATATATATCTATAGGTAATTTTTGGGTAATATATTTGTATATCCTATGGCGAATCGTGCGATGCACGTGTTCAACGACCGTAAATTTGAAGTTGTTTTTGCGACACACCTGAAACTGAAAGCCCTCCTCGTCCTGTATATAACATGTCCTTAAAATGTTTACTTAGAATTTCCTTGCCCTTATCAGTGCGTACCCATATTGATTGGCGCCAACTTGTCGAATATTGAGGGTCGTCGAGTATGGACGGAAACGCCGTGGTGACGTAATGCCCGCTCTTGATCTTTATGGGGGCCATATTTATAAATCTCGAGAATACATCTATAACCGAAAGAATATACCTCTAATTATCCTTGTATTTTGCGTTGGCCTGTACATCCAGCAGTTCGCATTCCCACACTTCCTTCACGTAAGTCAGTGTATAGGGATTATGCGCGAAAACTTTCTCGCAGGTCTAAGAAGCGTATAGTTATCCTGTTTCTCTAACCAAGATTTGATGGCGTCGTCGGAATTTTTTGATGCCCCAGGCGTCGGTATATCTTTCTTCTTTTCGCCGTCTCCACCGCCGTGCCCGAAAGAAAATTCTGCATAGCCGAGAAGGCCGAAGATGTGGCGGGTTGAAAATATAATCTGCTAATAGTAGTTGTCATTAATACTTTTGCCACTTACGCCGGAACACTGATTCGACATCCCGTCCCTTCAGTTTCGCGAAGAGGGCGCAATGATATCGCGAAATTTCTTTCCTCGCGTTATATTAATGCTATCGTCAAGCTGATATTTCTTTGAATGAGCGTTAGATATTATTAATAATTTATTATACAAATTTAAATCGGCCTTATTAACAACTACCGTATTCACGTTGTTAGGCCTCAATAATTCCCACAGCCCATCCGTACCTCGAAACGCCTCTCCATTAATTTTGATAATATCATCGGGATCTATGAACACAGTGGAGTCACAAATCATTAATTGCTCGCCATCCATACGGGTACCGTATAGTGTATCGAGAAAAAACCTGCTCCTCCGCATTTAGGGGCACTAGCAACAGTTTCGACATTTACTTCTTCCTCTTTTCCGTCTGTGCCCCCTCGTTCTCTATGACGTCATCATCATCACCGATGCCTGGAATAAATGTTTGTTTAGTGGTCTCATATAGTATCTCTTTCGATGTCGAAGTAATCGCTGAAGGAAGGCCATGTCGCGGCGTTTTAGCTTCGACGTTAGGGACTATAAAATAATTTGTTAGCTCTGGCTATGCTGAGGTTTTGGGCAGCTCAATTTTGCCCAACTCGGGCATTGAACGTCTCAGAAAAATCCGCATCTTCCGTCCGATATAGCCCTCGCGAATCTTCTGACACGTCTGAAACCACTCTTCATACCGATGGTGTTTTTTGAGTCTACTTCGTTTCTTCCACACGGGAGGCGAGGGCGGCGTCGATTGAACCTACGGTAATGATCGGTTGGGACAAGGTAAACTTTACGTAACATTTTTATCTAACCAAATATTAATCTGGCGTTCGTTGGCTGAAACGCGCCCAATAGTGGCAGTAGAAATCCTCGCGCTGAATTATTAGTCGCTTCTTGCCCGAGAGTCACAAGTGCCTATCGGCGAACTTGAGAAGCGGGGAATTTTATTGCATTAACTTGCGTGTGTTACAATCCGACAATTTTATATTGTCGTACAGGACGTTCAACAAACACACGCCCTCGTGATATATGGTGTTTGCAGGTAACCGCTGACTCTTCGGTACAGCGGTATACTCGCTGTAACACCAGATTATACCGCAACCGAATTCTCGCTCGTTGCACAGCGGGTCGAGTCTCTGTAGCAGGAGAATGCAGAAGGTCATTTTGCCAGAACCGCTAGTTACGTCCACTAAACATGAGAATCTATGTTTGAATTTCAGATCACCATCACTCATGAATGTTCACGTTATGACACGAACCTCTCCCTCCCTCCCCTATTTATACCCAAACGGACGGACCATGGTCATATAATCGCCTTATCTTGAAAAATGTAATTCGATATATCTTATCTTCAGGTTCGGTAATGATAGACACTGTTCCGCCCCACTTTCTCTTGCGTTTGATCTTATTTTCGGTATGTACATTTACGACGGAGTGTTCGTTACCCTTGTTCCCTTTCAAAATAAAAAATTAATGACTTTGAAATTTACCATTTGCGAGGCGTTTTAAGTCAAGATTATCCCCCTGACTTTACACCGGTTTTTTTCTCGTCCGTCCCCGTTCAACACTCTAATTTCGTAGTTCTTTGGCCCATCAATTACAAATTCCGAAATTGTTTCTGAGGGGCGCAACTCAGAGGTCATATCTCCCAATTTGTCCCCCATTTCGATCAGGTGAGATCCGTCCCCTTCGGCAGAATATATATCACAGAGTCTGAGTCAAAATACATCGCGTTCTCTCGCAGTCGTTCGAGATAGCTACACAGATGAATTCTTGACCCCTCGGTGTATTAAACTCCTACTATCTCGTTCGTATAACGCAGACTAGGCACTTCTTTCTCTGCTGCATACCGCCACGAGATCCAGAATATTTCATCGCTGGCAAATGCGAGGTTCATCACCTCGTCGCCGGGCGTGGCCAGGAATCCATAGAGATCTTTGAGTTCTGTGATCATTTTGGTCATAGCCCGAAAGTTCCTCTCCGTCAATTTCCCCCACATGGAGTTAAGACAAAGTTTTCCCACACCCCGTTTGGAAGCATTACAACTGATCGCTTCCTTAGCTTGCGTACCGCTTCGCTCTGACAAAACGAGTCCACGTATCGTTCCACGTCTTCGGGACTGTGTACCCAGCTGGGATAACCGCTAGAATTCCATTTCAGTTTCAAAAACGTGTTTATATATTCGACGAGAAGTCCGCCCTCCCCCGTTTCTGTATTATACTGGATCACCTGATACGCGTAAACCTCATGAATCTCGAGAATCTGGTACCAATTTTCAACGGCCAAACCCAACTCTCCCATTACTCACTTACCAGTGAGGGCACGATCCTCATCTCGGGTATGGACACATTTCTCACTTGAGAATGAGGAGGGTACGACGCACGTTCTACACAGGCAAAATATGAGCTCATTTTTGCATCTGAAATGGAAGACAGGGTGATAAATCTCACTCGCGGATCGATCGAACATTTGATCTGGTCATCCATACGCGGGCACACTTCATTATTTTTACACGCATCAAATACACTAATGAACGTATGACGCACGAGGAAATAGAAATACTTGCATATGTACGTTTATAGGCTTATGACATCGACATGTTGAATGATCTTTTTCTTTCGTGCCTTATATTGGGGGCAAATGGCCTCGGTTCGACCGCCTTAAAAGGCATCACAAGTACACAACGGACGCCGTTGCGCTATGGAATGAGGGAGCACTTCCTTCATCCCCGCATCGTCAAAATCATATTCCCATTGTACATGAACAAGTATTCCGCTCGCGTTATTTCATGGACACGCAAAATATTTTGCTCAAAGCGTTCCGCTAGAGTATCGCTTCGCAGTGTTATGACGTCACGGAACTGCTGGCACGTATGACCGTAATAGTAGCAACCAAAGAACTCGTAGACACTATGTGTCTCGGTGCAATAACCAACTACAGTGAAGCGGGGCACTTCGTGTTGACTCTATTCGCGACGGTTGCGACAGTGCATTATCTTCACAAAGTCAGTCTCTTCCATATGCAGGAGCCAAATCAATGCCTTCTGGTTATAGTTATTATTGCACGTGTACCCTTCGATAGGTATGTGTTCTATAGTGTCGGGCAGCGTGAAACATTTACCCAAAAATTTATTGCAAGCCTACGCGAAAGGTACCGACCCGAGAAATACATTTATGTTCACTATGTGCATGAATTCGCGCCTGAAAACTCGCTAAGCTTGTCTTGGGACCGTGATAATTTTTAGGCGATATTTTTGAAGCACGCGCCACTTGTCGAAAATCTCTGAATTATAACTGTCGTACCACGCGAAAAACTCGCGCCTCTCCTCCTAGCCGATCTTATTCACGCCGTAATAAGAAATGTCGGGGATAGGGCCTACGTAGTTCAGGTTTTCCTCCGTTTTGGAACAGAGATGATAACACGATTTCGAGGCCGACAGACTGTATGATACGGGCAGCTTACGCAGAAGGAATGGAAGGAAGGAGACGCTATCTAGAAAGACGATGTGCCCTATTTTCATACACATATTTCTTAATCCCGTTCAAAATAATTTTCGGTTTCCATTTTAGGATGATCACACTATTCAAGGAAGAAATGTAGGTAGAACTTGTTGGCGTTTTGCGCTATAGCGACAAACTTATTGGCCCAGGAGCAATGTTCGGTTAGATAAGAAATCAGGTCCCCGACAGGGTTTTGCCAGAACGAGTGCTGCCTCTTACCGCACCGCAGGCAGTACCGCCCTACGTCTTACACGTCCTCGCACCGCGTAAAAATTTGTTGCACGACAACGAGATTATGTACGTGTAACTTAGGCTCGTACGTGTACTTTGTATTTGGGGTGATCTCGAAATCGTAGAAGACCTACAGTACTTTATACCCTGCGAGGGTAACGCTTACTCCTTACATTTCCGATAACACAAATGACATAGTTCTTTGTTCTGTCTACTGTCATCGAAAAACCTCTTGTTACACTCGTTGTTTTCGTGCCTCACGGCCCAACCACTCGTCGCGCAACATCGCTTCCGTTTGCATGAAGACGTGTTGTTTATAGTGCGCTGCTTATATTTCTCGTAGCACGTACTACTACTAAAATGTCTGTTGCAATTAGAGCACGAGATTAAAACAAGTGAGAACGCGCACGGACAGCTGGCCATACAATCGCTACACGTCTGATCGCAGGCGTGCGTGACGTCACTTGTACATGATTTGGTATATTCTTGACACACGTACATCTTAGACGTGGCAGCAGTAAGTTTAACAATCTCGCGATAATGTTCTACGACATTATCTTTTAGTGGACTCTACCTGCCCTTCTAACATTATATCCTCGCAACTCAGACCGAGATAGACCATTATCTTATATGCCCGAAAGTGTTCCTGGAAACGCACTAATTCAGGGATCTACTCAACATTAGACAGATGAATGCCGGTCATGTTCAGTAGTGTTTGGACTTCGTGACTTATCTTTCGTCCATCGGATACGCATTATAATGTGGATCATTCTCTACCTTGCCGATTCCGTGTCCTCGCTGAAGGTAGAGCGGTGCGAAATAGAAGAGACCGGACCCCAGAAGAGTTAGGCCGCGACCCACCTGATTTAGGTAGTACATTTCTAGTGGTAGCATCGCTGTAAATATCCTGTTCAGGATGGAGACGCTCCAGGTTTTACACAATTATTACCAATTGTAATTTTTTCGAAAATGAAGCACCACGTTTGTAGGAGTCGTGTAGTCTAGGAAGGGGATGTGCAGCCACTCAGCAGTCAGGAACTCGATTCGAATGTTCTGAAAACGACGTTGCTTGACGGGCTCTTAATACACGTTTCCAAACAGGTGCTGACACGAAGATTTTGGGAGGACAAACGTCCGCATGGCCCGGAATGTGCTGTCGCCCAAAACTTCCAATGATAGCAGGTTACATTACATTAGTGCCGTGGTTTCCTTTTCCGTGAGGGGTGGGAAACTGGAAATTTCACTAACCCACACTTCCCAATTAGAGGTCGAACACAGGTCCAAGTTCTGAAAAGTATTCTCCGTGCAATCGTCGTGCGTATTCTGTTCATAGATGTCGCGCGAGGTGTTGCTGAACAGTGTGGCATAAACGTAGCTTTGCTTCGCCATATTTTATACATGTTCTTCACACAAACTGAAGACAAGAAAGTGTAGAAGTCCTGACTCTAACCTCGCCAGCGGAGGAGATATTCGAGATGCCTCGTCTGACACAATAGTCCAGTATTTTATCTATTTTATAGGCTGTCCTGTGAGTTATGCGTACGGGGGTCAGTTCCTGCCTGTAGAACTGGCTCTCTATAAGCGTGCCGTTTAAATTCTCGAATTCGTAGACGAATCGCCGCCGCCTCTCGATAACTTTCACTACCCCGAAAATCTCGGTGCTGAAATTCTGTTCCGCAGCCTAGGCGAACAGCGTGTTCTCATTGCTGATGCGCAGGTGTTGCCCCACCCGAAACGTCGCATTTTTCGCGACACGAAATCGACACCGGGCCTCCTCCTTCTCTTCCATATGGCAAGCACGTCAGAATCAGTGACTCGCGAGGTCACCATGCCACTCGTCGAGTGAACCATGTCGGTGTAAGCCTTGACAAATTTTGACACAAAAACCTTGTATCTTCAGTTAATTTTGTGGGTAAAATATTTGTATATAATATCGCGAATCGTGCGATGTATGCGTTCAACGACCGCAAATTTCAAGTAGGTGTTCCGACACACCTGAAACTGAATGCCCCTCTCGTCCTGTAACATGTCCTGAAAACGTTTACTTAGTAATTCCTTGCCCTTATCAGTGCTTACCTACATATTTTGACGACGACTTGTCAAATATTGAAGGTTGACGAAATGGACGGATACGCCGTGGTGACGGAATGCCCGCTAATGGTCTTTAGAGGAACCATATGTAGAAATCTTTAGAATACATCTATAACAGAAAGAATGTAGCTATATATATCCTTGCATTTTGAGTAGACCTGTACATCCAGCAGATAATATTCCCACACGACCTTCACTTTAGTCACTGCACAGGGATTACGCGCGAAACGCTTTCTCGCATGTGTGTGAAGCGTATGGGCATCCTGTTTCTCTAAACAAAATTTGAAGGTTTCGCCGGAATTTTTTGATGTCACAGGCGCCTGTATATCTTTCTTATTCTTCGCCGCCACCGCCGTCGTGCGCAACAGAAAATTTTGTTTAGTCGAGAAGGCCGAATGTGTGGATTGGTCAGAATATAATCTGCTAATAGTAGTTGTCATTAATAATTTTGCCACCTACTCCGGAACGATGATTCGACACCCCGTCCCTTCGGTTTCACGAAGAGCGCGCAATGACATCGGGAAATTTTTTCTTCGCGTCATATGAATGCTATAGACAGGCACATATGTGTTCGAATGAGCGTTAGACATTTTTAATAATTTATTATGCGTCTCTAGATCGGCCTTGTTCACAACTAACGTATTCACGTCCGTAGGCGTCAATAATTCCCACAGCTCATCCGTACAATTAAAAGCGGCCCCCTTAATAGTGATATTATCATCGCGATTTATAAACACCGGGAAATTACAAGTCAATAATTGCTCGCCATCCGTATGTGTACGGTACTGTATATCGAGAAAACGCCTGCTTCTCCGCATGTAGGGGGACTAGCTACGGTATAGACTTTTCTTCTTCGTCTTTTCCGTCTGTGCCCCTCGTTCTCCATGAAGTCATCATCATCACCGATGCCGGTAATAAATCTTTGTAAGTGGTCTCATATAGTATCTCTTTCAATGTCGAAATAATCTCTGAGGGATGGCCGTGTCACCGCCTTTTAGCCTCGACTTTAAGGTCTATCAATTATTTTGGTAGCTCTTCCACTGCTGATGAGTTGGCCAGCTCCCTTTTTGCCGTGACGGGTATTACTCGTCTTAGAAAATCTGACATATTCTTTGTCCGCATTTTCCGTCTGATAACGGCCTTGCGAATCTTATTTTTTATCTTAACCCACTCTTAATACGGATGTTGTTTTTTAAGTCTAATTCGTTTCTTCTGCACGCGAGGGGCGGACGGCGTTATGAATAATTTTTCTCGAAGCCAAAAATTAGTCTGTCAATCGTTGGCAAAATGGCGCCCAGTTGTGGCAGCAGAAAATCCTCTCACTGAACTATTAGTCGCTTCTTGCCCAAGATTCACAAATGCCTATCGGCGATCTTGCAAAGCGCTTATTTGTGTTTTTTAGCTTACGCTTGTTAGAACTCGACAATTTTATATTGCCGCTCAGGATGTTAAACGCACACTCTCTTATACATTTCACGAGTTCCTTGTTACATTTCGTTACTAGGGCTTTACATAATCTCGGTTGGGGCGTCTTGTGCACTGAAGGGCGTGGTTATTCGAAATCACACGCATCGTCGCCTATATCGGAGAGACCAACGGAGGATATTCTGTCCGTAATATGTTGGCTCGTAACCGCAGACAGTAATTCGTGTCTTGTGTAATATCCAATATTAGTTAAACGTGAGGTCCTTGTTTCGCACCCAGGTATGCTTTATACCGCCCGAGACTATCTTCGGGATACACCTGTTGGGCCGAGTATGCAAACTGCTTCTTATATCTGACGCAATCAACGCAATCATATTATGGGCATAAAGCGATATAGCTCTAGCAGCGACCCTGGCAAAACAGATTTTTCATAAAGAAATTAACGCTGAAATTTCTGTGATGCCTGCCACTCGTAAACATATCACACCATTGTTTGGAATAGACGTCCTTCAGCAGATCGTCTAGGATCACGAGGCAAGGTTTGCCACCACCACCACAACCGACATTCTCAGCTACGCCCTCGTGATACGTGGTGTTTGCAGGCAAGTTCTGACGTTTCGGAACAGCTGTCCCCTAGCTGTATCACCAGATTATACAGCAACCGAATTCTCCCTTGGCGGACAGTGAGTCGAGTCCCTTTAGCAGGCGTATGCAGAACGTCGTATTGCCTGATCAGCTAGGTCCGCTCACTATACACGAGAAAGGATGTTTGAATTTTAGGTCTTCATTACTCATGAACGGTCAGGTTATGACACGACCCTCTCATTCCCTCTCCCTATTTATACTCAAACGGAACGGACTATTGTGACCTAATCGCTGCACCTGAAGAACGAAATTCGATGTAGTTTTCTTCGGGTTAGAAAATGATATGTACTGTTCCGCCCAACTTCCTATTGCGTTTGATCTTTTTTTCGGTATGTACTTTTACGACGAAAGGTTCTTTCCCCTTGTTCCCTTTCAAAATCATATCCCTGATAACTTTGAAATTTACCATTTTTAAGCCAAGTTAATCCCCATGCCTTTACACCGGTTTTTTTCTTGACTGTCCCCAGTCAATACTATGTATGCGTATTTCTTTGGCCCAACACTCACAAATTTCGAAATGTTTTCCGAGGGGCTCAACTCGGAGTTCATGGCCCCAATTTGTCCCCCTCTTCGATCAGTTCAGTTCCGTCCCCATTCGACTGAATGTGAATCACAGAGTCCCTGACGAAATACACTGCGTTCTCTCGTGGCCGTTCAAGATAGCGATACTGTGAATAGTTGACACCGTGGTGAATTAAACTCCTATTACCTCGTTCGTATGAGGCACTCTAAGCACGTCTTCTACTGCACAATACCTCCACGATATTCAGTATAATTCGTCGCTGGCAAATGCAAGGTTCAACACCTCGTCGTCTGGCGTCGCCAGGAATCCGTACAGTTCTTTGGGTTCCGTGATCATTTTGGTCATTGCCCGATCGTACCTCTCCGTCAAATTCCCCCACATGCAGTTGAGACAGTGTTTGGCCATACCTCGTTAGCATTATAACTGATCGCTTCCTTATCAAGCCGTACCGCTTCGCTCTGCCAAAACGAGTCCACATATTAGTCCTCGCCTTCGGGACCTTTTCCCCAACTGGGATAATCGGATGCTTACGATTTCAGTTTAAAAATCTGTTTTTTATCGTCGACAACACTTCCGCCCTAGCCTGTTTCGGTACTATACTGGGTAACCTGATAATCGTACACCTGGTATATTTTGAGTAACCAGTGCCACTTTTCAACGGCCAACTTCACCTCATCCAATACTCACGTACTGGTGAGGGCACGTTCGTCATCTACGGTTTGGGCACATTACTCACTTGAGGATGAGGAGGTGACGACGTACGTTCTACACTGGCAAAACATGAGCTTATTATTGCATTTGAATTGGAGGACGGGGTGATACAACCTCTCTGACAGAACGATCGAACATTTTATCAGTCCATCCATACGCAGGCACGCTTCTTTATCTTTACACGCATAAAATACTTGAATGAACGGATGACGCACGGAGAACTAGAAATACTTGCATATATACGGTTAGAGGCTCATGACATCGACAAGTTGAATGGTCTCATTCTCCCTTCCCTTATAGTGGAGACGCATGCCCTCGGTACGACTCCCGTACAGGGCATCACGTGTACTCAAAGGCACTATGGAATGAGCGAGCATTTCGGACCTACCTGCAACGTCATACTCACATTCCCATTGGATTTTGAAGAGGTATTCCTCTCGCGTTATCTGCTCGAGACTCAACATGGTTCGCTCAGAGCGTGCCGATAGCGTATCATCTCTCAGGATGGTGAAGTCACGGAAAGCCTGGCACGAATGGCCGTGATAGTTGCAACCAAAGAACTCGTTGACTGTACGTGTCTCGGAGCAATAACGATTTACACTGAAGCGGGCCAGTTCAGGCAGCCTGTATTCGCGAGCTTTGCGACAATGCATTATCTTCATACCGTCAGACTCTTCCATATGTAGCAGCTTCCTCAATGCCTTCTTACCATAGTTAATACTTCAGGTGTACTCTTCGGTCGGTATGAGTTCAATAGATTCGTGCAGCAGGAAACACTTACGCAAAAACTTATTGCCTGCCTACGGGATTTGTATCTAAACGAGAAATAATTCTATGTTCCCTATGTGCATGAATTCGCGTCTGAAGCCTCGGCGCGCTTCTCTTTGGACCGTGATATTATCTAGGCATTATTTTCAAGCAAGCGCCTGTTGCCGAAAATATCTGATTTCTCGCTTTCTTACCACGCGAGAAACTCGCTCCTCTCCTCCTCGCCCATCTCATTCACTCCGTAATACGAGACGTCAGGAATAGGGCCTATGTATTTTAGGTTCTTCTCCGTATTGAAATAGTGAAGCTAACACGATTTGGAAGCCGACAGACCGTACGACTCGGGCGTCTTACGCAGAGGGCATGGGAGGAAGGACACGCTATCTAGAAAGACTATGTGATCCATTTTCATACACATATTTCTTAAGCCCGTTGAAAATAATTTTTGCTTTCCATTTTAGTAGGTTCGTCCTATTCAGGAGGAAACGAAGTTCGAAAGACTTGGCGTTGTGCGCTATAGCTAAATTTATATTGGCCCAGGTGCGATGTTCGGTTAGATACGAAATCAGGTCCCCGACAGGATCTTGCCAGAACGAGTTCTTCCACTTACCGCATCTGGAAGCGGGCTTTTCCGCACCCGTCCAGACCGACCCTGGGGCCCACCCAGCCTCCTATATATTGGGTACCGTGCATTTCCCCGGGATAAAGCGGCCGGGGTGTGAAGTTGATCACCTACCCCCATCTAGCGCCAAGGTTAAAGAAAGAGTACAGATTTACCTCTTCCCCCACTGGGGTTTCATGGACTGTTCTACGGTGAACTTATGTATTATTTAACTCTGGTCTTTGGCCTCATGATGGCATGTTAGGTCGAAACATATAGATTACAATAATAGAATAAATGATTGTGTTTAGATTGGCTTATAGTCATTGAATTAACACCACGGTAAAATCTGTTTACTGCCTTGTATAATGCACTGTTTCATTCTTGCTAAATGTGTTCATGAACTCCAGTCTAACCAATGTGAGAAGTAATCGGTTAGGTATAACCCAGGGGAGGTAAACTTTTCGCCAAGAATAAAAGTACCACCACCACTTTCCCGGTCACGTGACTCCCTCTCCTCCGCCGCCATATTTGAAAGTAAGTAAGGTTGCCAACTGAGGATAGGGAAAAAGTATGTTGAGGAGGGAAATGTGGAGGGAAAATTTCCCTCCCCGGGGAAATGTAGGTGTGAAAAGTTCAAGTATGGTCTAAATCGCAGTGAATGCAAGAGTGTAATAAATGCACAATAATATTTAAAATGATCGGTCTTCGGCGGGGAAAAAGCAGCCATCAAGAGGGTGGTTGCCCCCGTGCAGTCTGGTAGTCAAAAAAGGGCAGAAGCCCCGAAATTCGAAGCCCGCCCGCCTTGTTGTTTGGTAATGTGCCCCCGTACAGTCTGGTAGTACCAAAAAAATGGTCAAAAGCCGTCACAGACTTATGGAGTATGGAGCGAGAGTGGTCTAAGTCGCAGTGAATGTCAGAGTGTAATAAGTGTATAATATTATCGAAAAGGATCGGGTTTCGACGCAGCCATCATCAGGGAGGTTGCCCCGTGCAATCTGGTAGACAAAAAAATGGGCAGAAGCCCCCAAAAAATTCGACACTGCGCGCCGCCCGCCGTGCAGTCTGGTAGTGTGCCCCCGTACAATCTTGAAGTAAAAAAAGTGTAAAAAAGCCCTCGAATTTGGAAATAAAAAAAGCCGCCATAAAGTTTTGGTAGCGTGTTCGCGCGCGTGTGTCCCCGTACAGTCTTGTAGTCAAAAAAATAAGTCGTCGTACACTTTGGTAGCATGCGCTAAAGTTAGATCACGTGATTGGTAGTAATGAGTGTAAGAGTATAAGTCGGTCATTTTACAATATGACGGTCAGCGCGGTAACTAGTGCGTTAGTTTTTTAAAGTACACTTTATGTCTGTTGTGTTTCCTGAAAAGAGTTGGCTGAATCAGTAAGATTCCGGACTCATAATTGAACGATTCTAGGTTCGGATCTTGCCGCTTTAACCATCTCTTTTTTAAAATAAATACCTGCGATTACATAAAATGTGACTGCAATGCCTGAGGAGTAGAAAGAGAGCTATCTCTCTTGGATGTAAAGTTTAGGATATGTAAGAACACTAAAAGTACACATGCATAAATATTTCTTCTTTACACAGTTATAGATAAAATACCTTTTTTTTTACATTTTCTATTGTTATGAAAGGAAACTTACCAAATTTCGATACGATTGCATTTAATTGTACCAGTAGAGTCAAATGAATATTATTATGCAAAAAAGATCACATCACCCTTGTATGTATCTCTTATGTGCATGTTACAACACAGTTAGAGAGTAAAATACCTTTTTTTCATTTTCTATTGTTATGAAAGAAAACTTACCCAAATTTCGATATTGTTGCATTTAATTGTACCAGTAGAGTCAAATGAATATTATTATGTAAAAAAATGAGCACAACAACCTTTGGATGTATCTCTTATGCGCAGGTTACAACACATTGAAATGAAATATAGGTTACATGTGTGTTGCTCCATAGAAGAGAGAGTCTCTTGTCTTGAACAACGGTCTAGTACAGAAATTGCACCACCAAACATCAATGTCGTCACACAATGATGCATTAACTTACTCTAGTCCTCAAAGTACCTTATATGTGTCGTGTAACAGTGGCGTTCTGAAGGGCTTACACAATCACGGTGAAATCTTTTACTGGTATCACAGCGTTTATCCAGTACAAACCAACATTTCAATGATCTTAATGTATAAATTGTATCTGGAACTAAATTTTCCTCTGAAACTGTCTGCAATTCCAAAGCATACAAATACTGGTGGTACAATGTTCTGTCAGTCAGTGTAAACTGTGAATAATTGAAACTGTAATGGAAAACTGTGTGGGAAGCTAAATTTCTGAGTGACGGGGGCTGCTGTAGGCATACATTGCATCTACACGAGGGGTCTGAGGTACAGTTTCCCAACATAGGCTGTAGTATATTTAGAATTTCCTTCAAACAGTCATTGCATAGGACTAAAGATTCCCAACCATCACTATTAGACCTATGATGCTGTAAGTAGAGGACTGTAGGTGTGTTAAGAGGAACACACACTATTGAATATGTTTTGACCGCAAAACAACACATATATTCCCAAATAAATTAAGAGAGATTGATGTTAGATCTAGATCCACAATATACAGGCTCACCATAAAATGTAGAAACATCTATAATTGTAACTGAAAAAGCAAGTGTCACATCCTCGAACGTAATTTCATAGTTGGAATAGTCAGGGAATGCTTCATTTTCCTGCTCTTCCATTATTCGGAACTGAAAAGGTTCGATTACAAATGTTTCAGCCTTCCTATAGAAATTGTCTAAGATAGAGGAGGAAGTTCTAGCAATGTGAAGCCCTCCTATGCAAGGGGCAGTATTGTAAAAAGATGTGAGTACACCCGCTATATAAGCAGGGTAAGTTCCTGTGATAGTAAGGCAGATGTCTAATT